>Ga0118677_10016087_pt1 | contig 10303 bp, 9 predicted proteins | sample AliMusrvi5mmetaG_FD_86154 | JGI IMG/M metagenome (GOLD analysis project Ga0118677, IMG submission 86154)
GGTTAATCTACAAATAGTTACAAATATTAAAAGTAAACTTGCAGTATCAGTGATACTAGGTTTAATGTTTCTTATCCCCATTAATAGTGATGGAATAAATACTCACTCAACAATTCAGCAAAACCCCATTCACATCAATGGTGGTATAGATACTGTTAAAAACAATGTGGACATGAATACGCATTACCCCGGAGGTAAAGCTGCATGGAATCTCTTTTTCAGGAAAAACTTTAAATATCGCGAAGAGGATATGAAGAATGGTATCAATGGTTTAATTGTTGTCCACTTCATTATTACAAGTAATGGCCATATCAGTAATGCAAAAATAGTGAGTGGCATTGATAAAGCCAGTGATCGGGAAGTCCTCAGAGTTATAAATATGATGCCTGACTGGATTCCGGTACTTGATGAAGGTAAACCGGTTGATGTCCCTTTTGTATTATCTGTACCCCTGCATCAGGATTCACCATCAGATTTAGTTTCAGGAACATATAATAACGAAGGTATCGTTACGAAACCTATTGATCAGGCTCCTCAATATCCCGGAGGATACACTGCTATGCTTAAATTTCTACACGACAAAATGCAATACCCTACTATTGCTCAGGAATCAAGAATACAGGGTACAGTCATAGTCAGGTTTGTAGTCCGAAGTACAGGTAAAGTTACAAATGTCGAGGTATTAAAAGGGATTGGTATTGGATGTGATGATGAAGCGGTAAGGGTAGTTAAAGAAATGCCGAATTGGATTCCTGGAAGGGATAAAGGAATAGCAGTTTCTTATTATTTCCAGATTCCTATAAAATTTCAACTTCAGATGAATAACTATACACCTCGACAAGATAACTATACACCTAAACAAGTTTCTTTCTAATACATGAAATGTGAGAGGTAGCAAGAATCATTCTTGCTACCTCTTCTTGCTACCTCTTTCTTGCTACCTCTCACTAATTTAAATTCATGGCAAGAATTTACTCTTTACTAACAGCGGTCTGTGCAACAGAAGTAGCTACTCCTCCTGCAACAGCCAAATAACCTCCAATACTCACAACCACAGCCGGCAAAGCTACTGGAGCAGTCAATATAGCAGCACCGATAACTCCCAAAATCAATCCTATTGACCGAATGGTCTTAAAGAACTTAGGAGTTGGAGCCACTACCCTTTGAGCCAGTGTCAATTCTGAAGTATTATTGGTTGATGAACTAGTCTTTTCCATAACGAATAGAATTATAAAAGATAGTCTCAAATTGTTTCACATTGGCCTCAAGCTGATCCACCCTTTGGTTGACCAACTCAAGACCACCTTTAAATTCGCTTTTTATAAGCAGTGTAGTCGACTTAACCTCGGCAATATCCTTCTGCATCCTTCTGAAATCAACATGCAGCAGGCGCACAAAATAGACCACCAGTGAAAGCAATACTGAAATCAGTATGCCAAAGAGCCAGGTTAAATCAGGGGAAGGGTTCATACTTAAAATACATCAATCACTTTCATGCCACCACCCTTTAACGGAGTGTAACGATCGGCACCCGATAACTGATAAAACTCAATTCCGGCACACTGAATCACGCTCACATCATCGGTCAGCACTGTCCCGACAGGAAAAGAAGCAACCAAATCATGGGTAAGCACAGTCCCAATCGCAGTATAATCCGAATAAGTAAACGCACTCATCGTATTCAAAGCACTCAAAGGCTCATAATCACGATTAGCTTCTGAATACTCATAATCAGAGATAATACTCAGATGATTTACCACTCTGAAATGGGTTGAACCCGTAGGTAATAAGACGTCTCTGATAGCCAGACCTGTCAAAGTCAATGTAGCTTCAGCACGTGAAATCGGATGAACCATTGTGAAATGATCCTTCAACAATTTCGTCACATCTTCCAATAAGCTCAGGACAATTTTCGCAAGCTTAGGTCTGTCACTGGAAAAATTAATAGCCCTTTTTCCACGATACCCAACTTGGTCATTGAGGTTCACCATTTTCACCAACTTCATCAGACGTCCGGTCAGGTAACGATCAGATTGTTCAGGGATCAGACTGTTAAGACCATGACGGATAGCCTTGACAGCCAGTCCGCAGCCACTGAATTCCCGCATGTTTTCACGTGTACGTGCAAAGGCAGGGTTATTCATTATCAGGTCTTTGTTAGCGCCTCCTTTTTCCCCGGCGTAGGTATTGGGGTCGTGGAGGGTCAAATAATTTCGGACGCTTTTGAAGCTTCCGCGGTACTTAAACGCACCAGTTAAAATAGCCATTTGTTTCAGAATTTACAGTCACCCGGCTTCAGTTTTAATCAGTAAGAAATCAGCCAAAAGCAACCAGATTCATAAATCAGTGAATTGCATAATTTGTTGTACAACAATGCAAAATTACACCATAGCTATCCATGTAGTCAAATAAAAGAGGGAGACAAATGTAGACAAAACACGACATTTTCAGACACCATACCTTTATCTCTAATGGTTCAAGTACAGTTCTCTCTACTTCACTCTAATTTCACAGAATTCGATTCAGTAAGTGCAATTTTAATAATTACCTTAGCTATGTCCTCAGGTGCTAGAACAAAATCTATGCAACCACTTGCTATAGCACTTCAAGGCATATCTGGTTGAAGAGCTGTATTCGGTTTTAAATGAAACTCTCCATCACGAATATGCAAATCACGATTTTCAGGAATGATAAACACACAATTTGGTTTGATGTCTAATCTTTCAGTAATCAATTCAACAGGCATCTATGTGAAACGTGGTAAAAACCGAGGGAGCAAAGTTGCCATCTTAAGTATATGATTAACAATAATCACAGCTACTCATATATTGGAGGGCAGATTTTCCAGCAATCTGGAATAAGCCTCGAGGCCACCAGCTGAACCACCAACACATACTATAGGAAAACAATTTCCAGTTTGCATATATTCTATTGTTAATTAGTTACGTATTTATTACCCATTTAGCCATATTTACATTTAATTGGGCCTTTTCAGGGATAAAGTGTGATGTTTTCCATTATTAGGGGCACTTCTTCACAATATGTAATCAGAAAACAACAATGCATGAAAATCGGCAATTCAATATGCAGGTTTTTCGGCAAGTAGAAATGTAGTACTTTCGGAAAATAAGGATGCATGATCCGTTTCCCGGTATTGGGTTTTGGCCCATGGGCCAAAACCCAATACCGGGAAAAAAAGTCAAAATATTCAGTTCTTTCGGTTGAAATTAAACCCCAACCGAAATGAACAAAAAAGACTTAAACAACTGGCTCATGTTTCACGAACTTCATCAACTTGCAAGGCTTGGATTTAACAAGTCTAAAATTGCCCGTTACCTGTTAATGGATGTCAGGACTGTGGCAAAATATCTTCAAATGACAGAAGAAGATTACGAGAACTTTCTTCTGGCGGCCTGTCAACGAGATAAGGTATTAGCGCCATACCAAACATTTGTCAAAGACAAACTAACCCAATTCCAGGACACATCCACTGCACAGATTCACGATTGGTTAAAAGAACACCATCCTGATTTTCCGGAGGTAAGCCCCAGAACAGTTTATAACTTTGTGATGTTTGTCAGACAGGAATACAACATTCCTGTTGTTAAGATTAGTAGAGAGTATTTCCCTGTTGAGCAGTTGCCATATGGAGAACAGTCACAAGTAGACTTTGGGGAATACAATATGCGCCTGTCTGATGGTAAAAGGAAAAAAGTAAGATTCTTTGTAATGGTACTGTCTCGCAGCCGAATGAAATACCTCTGTTTTTGGGACAAACCCTACACCGCCCAAATGGTTTGTCAGGCACATGAAATGGCCTTTGCATTTTATCAAGGCATACCCAAAATCATAGTTTACGATCAGGACAGGACCATGATTGTAGACGAAAACATTGGGGATATTCTACTTACCCACGTATTCAAACAATACACTAAATCAAGGAGTTTCAAGCTTCATTTTTGCAGGAAATCCGATCCTGAGAGCAAGGGCAAGATTGAAAATGTAGTGCAGTATGTGAAGAAGAACTTCTTGTACAACAGACTCTATTCCGATTTAAATGACCTGAATACAGAAGCTTTGTGCTGGCTTGGAAGAACCGCAAACCATCTTGTACACAATCTTACTAAAAAGGCACCAGAGACCGAATATCGAATTGAAAGGAGCCATTTGAATCCCTACACTCCGTTGGCCATTGAGATTGAAGAAACCAAACCATACCATGTTAGAAAAACCAATGTCATAGCTTATAAAAGCAACTTTTATAGTGTGCCCATGGGAACTTATAAGGGTGATGGAACGAGGGTGCTGGTTAAAGAAAATGACAACAGGATACATGTCTATACTTTAGAGCATGAAGAAATCTGTACTCATCGGCTAACTACACTAACCGGACAAACCATTATAAATACCAACCACAGGAGGGATACTTCAATGAGTATTGACCAAATGATACTTAAAGCAATCTCTTACTTTACATCTGAGGAGTTGGCAACCAAATACTTTCAAACAATTAAAGAATTGTATCCCAGGTACACTAGAGATCATATGCAGGTCATTTTAAAAGCATTGGATTACTTTAATGAAGTGAACCACTTTGAAAAAAAAGCAGCCGACAAGGCACTGGATTTTTGTTTGTCAAATGGTCTTTATAATGGGCATGAATTTGAACAAGTAATTTTTGTACTCGACGATACTGTTCCTGTAAAAACAAAAACGATTAAACTCATGGACAAAAACAATCTTGAAAAAGTCAATCAAACCCCTGATACCAGCAACATTGAAGACTACGAAAATATTATGAACCAATAAATTCAAACTATGACTAAAACAGAATTGATAAAAGAACAATGCAAACAGTTAAATTTGACAGCTTTGTCGACTCATCTTGAGAGTATGGTGGCACAGGCTGAAAAGAATCAAACAAGTTATTGGGAGCTTATTAAAATGCTTATGGAAAAAGAGATCAGTTACCGCAAGGAAAAAGACCTTGAGAGAAGAACCATGCAAGCTCGATTGCCATTGAGTTACAATCTGGATCTGTATGACTTTACCGTTTCAAATGGTTTAGATAAGCAGCAGTTAAACCAGCTCAGGGAACTCCATTGGATAGAGCAAAATTTTAACATCCTATTGATGGGTCCGAGTGGAACAGGCAAATCGTTCATAGCTGCAGGTATGTGTTTTGAAGCTGTAGAAAAAGGGTACAGAGCTTATTTTAAGACCATGGAGGATCTTGTTAAGGTATTAAAGATGAAAGATATTACCCGTAAAGCAGCACTCGAATACAAACGTATCATGAGGGCTCACCTGCTTGTGATTGATGATATCATGATGTTCCCGGTAACGCAACAGGATGCAGTGAGTTTCTTTAACCTGATCAATGATCTACACGAAAGGACTTCTTTGATTATTACTACCAATAAATCTCCCAAAGAGTGGGCCGATGTGCTTAAAGATACAGTATTAACAACAGCACTTTTGGACAGGATTTTGTACCGTTGCGAAATTATTAAATTAACCGGTTATGGCAACAACATAATTATGTGAAAAAGCATTTTTGAAAATAAAAATAATACTAAAATTTAACCTATTTTTGGCTTCAAAATCATACATCCTTAATTGCCGAAAAACAAGCATATTTGATTTCTGGTAACAAGGGATGTAAAAACATTTTCAGAATAAAAAATAAAGGCACCAAAATGAAAAAAAATGTAGCAAAAACGCCCCTCAAGGCCCTATCAAAAACCCCAACTGGAATCCAGGGTCTGGATGAAATTACGGATGGAGGATTACCTAAAGGCAGGCCTACATTGGTCTGCGGAAATGCAGGATGTGGCAAAACCCTCTTAGGAATAGAATTTCTTGTGCGTGGTATATCCGAATACAACGAACCCGGTGTCTTTATTGCCTTCGAAGAGACCGAACCCGAACTTACGGACAATGTTGCTTCTCTGGGATTCGACTTGAATAAGATGGTAAAAGAGAAAAAACTCGTTTTGGACCATATCCACATCGAGCGCAGCGAAATAGAAGAGACTGGCGAGTACGATCTGGAAGGCCTTTTCGTTCGTCTCAACTATGCCATCGACAGCATTGGCGCCAAACGCATCGTACTCGATACTTTGGAATCACTCTTTTCAGGTTTCCCCAATCAATTGATCCTTCGTGCCGAACTTCGTAGGCTTTTCCGTTGGTTGAAGGATAAAGGCATAACAGCTATAATCACTGCCGAACGTGGCGACCAGACATTTACCAGACAGGGTTTGGAAGAGTATGTTTCCGATTGTGTCATCATGCTTGACCATAGGGTTACAGAACAAACCTCAACGCGCAGGATGCGGATTGTGAAGTATCGTGGCTCTACACATGGTACCAACGAATATCCCTTCCTGATCAATGAGGATGGATTTTCTGTTTTGCCCATCACTTCAATTGGATTAACCCACACTGTTACCACTGAGCGCATCCCAAGTGGTGTTGATCGACTCGACACCATGCTCGAAAGCAGAGGTTATTACAGGGGGAGCAGTGTGCTGGTTTCAGGCACAGCCGGAACCGGGAAAAGCAGTCTTGCTGCCCATCTTGCGCTGTCTGCTTGCAAACGCGGCGAAAGGGTGCTCTATTTTGCACTCGAAGAATCGCCCGCTCAGATTATGCGCAATATGCTTTCGATTGGCATAGACCTGAAACCTTTTCAGGAAGAAGGGCTGATTAAATTCCATTCTCAGCGGCCAACATTCACAGGGCTGGAATCCTACCTGACCCAGATGCATAAATTCATCAACGACTTCGATCCTAATGTTGTTATAGTCGATCCCATCAGCAGCTTTATATTAGGCACAAACGATTATGAAGCCAAGTCTATGATCATGCGATTGGTCGACTTCCTGAAGATGAACCAAATCACCGGCTTTTTTACCTTTCTGACCGAAGGAGGCGCTTCTATTAAACATACACAAATCAATATATCATCACTCATCGACACATGGTTGCTAGTCAGAGACATAGAGCTCAGTGGTGAACGTAACCGCGGACTCTATATCCTGAAATCGCGCGGTATGGCACATTCCAATCAAATCCGCGAGTTTGTGCTAACCGACCATGGCATCGAATTACTGGATGTATATGTTGGTCAGGAAGGTGTGCTGACCGGTACTTCCCGAAAATCGCAGGAAGCCAAAGAAAAGGCCGAACAGTTGATCCATCAACAGAAAATAGAAAGCAAAAAGCATGAATTGGCTCGTAAGCATAAAGCCTTAGAAGCTCAAATTACTTTGTTGCGTTCCGAATATGAAGCTGCCGAAGCCGAAATGCTCAAAGTCATCGAACAGGATGAGGTGAGAGTGAAAAAGTTGGAGCTAAACGAAAATGAAATGGCATTGAGCCGTAAAGCAGATTAAGCAATTCTTGGTAAGCAATAACACAATTTGCACTTTTATGAATAAAGTCAACAGTTCTAAAAACGAAAAGCAGGTTTCGCAAGGATCTGAGCAAAAGCAGGATAAATGGATCTTGAGATTGTATGTAGCCGGTCAAACACCAAGATGTATCACTGCATTCAATAACCTGAAAATCATTTGCGAAGAGAACCTGAAGGGTCAATATCAAATTGAAGTTATTGATTTGCTGCTCAACCCCCAGTTGAGCCGCGATGATCAGATCCTTGCTATACCTACATTGGTCAGGAAATTACCTTTTCCTGTTCGTAAAATCATCGGCGATCTTTCTAATACAGAAAAGGTTTTGGTTGGGCTTGATCTAAAATTAAATCCCTAATCAGGATATTATACGATCTTATTATGGTAAAAAAGAGCGCTAAAAAAATAGTAACCTCAAACGAACAGTTTGAAGCAAATTTAAATCTGTCATCAACCGGAAAATATCTTTTACGATTATATGTTACGGGGTCTACACCTAACTCTGTACGTGCGATTGATAATATAAAAAAAATCTGCGAAGAACATCTGGAGGGACATTATGAATTGGATGTGATCGACCTCTATCAGAAACCTAATCTGGCAAAAGGAGAGCAGATTATTGCAGCTCCTACACTCATCAAGCGACTTCCTTTGCCTCTGAGGCGGATTATAGGAGATATGTCGAATACTGAAAGGATCCTTGTTGGTCTCGATTTAAAAGTTTTTAAACCTTAGGAGGTAGTTCATATAGTTGCGAAGCGTCTCAACTACAGTGATACAACCTTCCATTTATTGCTAAGAAAAAGTTTGCATGGGTATAGAATCAAAACAAACTTCAGAACAAAAATATCTGGCTGAAATAGCCGAACTGCGTGCGCGTTTATTTGAAGCCGAAGAAACCTTACAGGCCATTCATTCGGGTGAAGTTGATGCAATTGTGGTTTCACACAAAGACAGTGATAAAATATTCACCCTCGTTTCTGCTGATACACCCTATCGGATCATTGTAGAGCAAATGAATGAAGGCGCCGTGACACTATCGGCCGAGGGTGTCATCGTATTCTGTAATCAAAGGTTTCAGGATCTTTTCTCCCTTCCTTCCGAAAAAATATTGGGATCCTACTTTTCCGATTTTGTGATTGCACAAGACAAAGAGAAGTTCGACAAATTATTTCACCATGGATTAAGTTTGAAATGTGAAGGTGAAATCAGATTAGCTAACGACGATGATCAATGGGTATATATGAATCTGCTTTTGAGCCCAATGCCTGAAGATATGCATGGTGACATATGCATCCTTTTTTCGGATATTACCAAATTGAAAATAAAAGAAATAGAATTATCGTTATCAAACGAGGAACTCGAACACAAGGTAAATGAACGGACAGCCATTATTAAACAAACACTGGAAGAACTAAAAACCACCAATGAGCACCTGGCAGTAGCTAAGTTGAAAGCCGAAGAAAGTGATCGGCTGAAGTCATCTTTTCTGGCCAATATGTCGCATGAAATCAGAACGCCGCTCAATGGGATCCTGGGTTTTACTGAATTATTGAAGACACCCCATCTTTCGGCCAATAGCAAACAAAAATATCTTTCTCTGATCGAAAAAGGAGGTATGCGTTTACTGGGTATCATCAACGATCTGATTGATATTTCCAGAATAGAATCGGGTTTAACTACTGTGGTTTCTTCTCAATGTAATATCAAGGAGCAGGTCGAATATGTTTACAATCTTTTAAAGCCCGAAGTGGTGCGAAAAGGGATGCAAATGACCATTCAACTCAACATGTCGGAAAGTGAATCCCTGATTCTTTCAGACCGTGAAAAAATTTATGCCATCCTCACCAATCTTGTTAAAAATGCCATTAAATACAGCAATAAAGGCACAATTGACATAGGGTGTAATCTGCGTTCTGCAAAAGTGAATAAAGAGATCTTGTTCTCTATTAAAGATACCGGAATAGGGATCCCGAAAGAGAAGCAGGAAATCATTTTCAACCGTTTCGAACAGGTTGATTCAGAACATACCCAAAAAATAGAAGGAACCGGCCTTGGCCTCTCCATTGCCAAAGCTTATGTGGAACTTCTCGGTGGAAACATTTGGGTAGAAAGCGAACCGGGACTGGGATCTACATTTTATTTTACCCTTCCATATACTGTTGCTAAGGTCATAGAGACCCCTATCGATGACAATACAGCGAATGAGATCAAATTTCAACAGGTAAAAAAGCTTAAAATATTGATTGTCGAAGACGATGAAACCTCTGCTATGTTGCTGGAACTTATTTTAAAAGATTATTGTAGTGGGTTTTTATATGCCGAATCAGGTCTGGATGCTGTCAATATTTACAAGAAAAACCCGGATATAGATCTGATCATGATGGACCTGAATTTGCCGATCATGAGTGGCTTTGAAGCAACCCGACAAATCCGCGCCATGAGTAATGAGGTGATCATCATTTCGCAATCTGCTCACATTTTCGAAAGTGATATCGCTAAAGCCATGAAATGTGGGTGTAACGGTTTTATAGAAAAGCCTTTGAAAAGAACGATGGTCAATGAACTGCTGTTAAAACATTTTTCATAAGTGTTTTATCATTCACATTAACTATATTGCCGGCTCTCATTCACAAATAGCTCACACAACAGGGGGACAATTACCCCAAACTTATCATTATTTTTCTTTTTCCTCTACTTGTTCTTAGTTCTTTCTTCATCACATGCAATGAAGTTTACGTTGAGGTATGATCGGGGAAACATGAAGAAAACATGAAGAAGGGGGAAATTATAGGGAAATTTTTGTGAATTTTTCGGTTAAGTATCGGAGAATCTTCAAGGTATTTTTTCCGGGATTTGATACCGGATTTTGGGTAGTATTAATC
>Ga0118677_10016088_pt1 | contig 10303 bp, 2 predicted proteins | sample AliMusrvi5mmetaG_FD_86154 | JGI IMG/M metagenome (GOLD analysis project Ga0118677, IMG submission 86154)
TCGGACCTTCCGGCTGCGGCAAAACAACTATCCTGCGCATGATTGCCGGTTTCGAAACCCCCACAGGCGGCGATGTGCTCATTGGCGGCGAGCGGGTCAACACCCTGACCCCGGACCGCCGCGATACCGCAATGGTATTTCAAAGTTACGCGCTGTTCCCGCATCTCAACGTATTTGAAAACATTGCCTACGGCCTGAAAATTAAAAAAATGAAAACGGTTTGAAAAAAATACGGGGAAATGGATAAAATAATTGAACTCGACTCTAAAAACGAGTTAGAAAACTGGGTGACCAAACAATTAAGTAAAAAATAAATGTCTATATTTTTTGAAATTTGTTCAGCGTAAATTACAAAATATCAAATGAATTTTAATAATATCTAAACCAAAAACAAATGGATAAAATGGTTATTAAAGGTGCATTATTCATAGGATTAATGTTTCTGACCCAGTTAATTTCCGGGCAAATAATTTATAGGGATACTGTCCCTGATATTGTGTTTACAGTTCATGATGGCCCCAATACTACAGTAAATGGTTATGTTAATATTAATAACGACACAATCAATGATCTCAAGTTTATATTAAACGGGAACAATATGACTCTTAACACTTCTGTTACCCCTGTAAATAATTCAGCTATTATAAAAAATTCAAATTCATCATCTGTTGTCTTTTCAAACCTATATGATACGATAGGCCCGGCAAATTTATGGTACGGATCAAATTTGATAATGAATAGTTCTTACTTCTCAATGACCTATGGATGGAACAATAAATTTATTGGCTTACGATTAATGATTAATAATGAGTATCATTATGGCTGGATAAGGCTTGATGAAATAAACGCGAATAATTATGAAACAATAAGAATTAGGGACTTTGCCTACAATTCTATTACAGACCAAAAGATAGTCATTGGAGATGGAATTCTTCCCAAAGCGGAAAATATTTCTATTTCAGATATTGCGAATAATAAAAATGGCAGTGATATAAAAGTAAATTTTGATAAAGCAATTGATGAATCAAAAGTGGATGACTACAGAATTATTTTGGTAAAAGCTGCTGAATCATTATCGTTTTCATTAGATTCAGCAATGAATGTCTCCTTCGATAACTATCTTCAGGTCAATCCTAACGGCAGTAACTATTCTGACACCCTTCCGCCAAACATGAAAGACAGCAATGGAGATTCTATACAAGAGTGTATACAATATAAAGCTTTTGTTTTAACAATAGGTAGTGCAAGCTACTCGTTTCAAAATGTTTTATCGGATCCATCAAATATGCTTACATTAAACACCCCCGCAGTTGCAGTAACAAACCTTACCACTACAGCCATTTATCAGGGAGGTATAAATTATGAAATCAAGGTTTCATTTGATAAAGTTCCTGATGAGTCACTAATTTCAACATACAGGGTTATTATAATTGAATCTGCACTTACTGGCACTTTTACATTAGATTCGGCCAATGCGGTACAATTGAATGGATATAATGATGTTCAACCAACAGGAAATGATTTACAAATAAATTTATATTCCAGCACGTTGCTCGACTATAAAGGAATGCCATTACAACCCTCAATAAATTATAAGTCCTATGTTCTTAGTGTGGCCAATGGAACAATTGCCAACAAAAATTCACTATCTGCCGCCTCAGGGAATTTTAATTTATCATCTCTTGCCATTGCTGCACATTATGTCATTGCTCAGGATGTTTCAAATAATAATAACACAAGCGATTTCCGCATTTCTTTTAATAAAGCACCTGATGATACCGCAATAGGCCAATACAGGGTTTTCGCTGTTAAACTTTCAGATACAACAACTATTAGCGTGGCCCTTGCCAGTTCTGTTTCAAGTGGAAATTATATACCCATACCTTGTACCGGATTAAATATTGATACGCTCCTTCCATCTATCGCTAATGATAAAGATGGTTCCCCGATTTTATCGCATATTCCTTATCGTTTCTATGTTTTATCTAAGGCTGACAGTATTCATACAGACAAAGATGCACTCTCAGGACCTTCTAATATTGTAACACAAAATAATCCCAACTATTATAAAGTAGGTGTAGATACCGGATCAGGAGCTCATTACACTAACATTGAACCTGATATAGAACTCTCAAATAATAACGATTATTATCTTGACTTAAATAATGACGGCATTAATGATTATTTAATACACAAAGACTATTTAGCCGAAAGTCATTTTTCAAGCGGGGATGGCTATATACAACCCTATAATGGAAATTCAGTTTCGGTTATTCTCCAAAGCACAGATGACCCGGACACTATGATATTCAAATCAATGCTTAGTCAAGACCTTTTTTGGAGTAATGCTAAATGCAATCTTTATAATTTTTATGCTCAGTATATGCCACCCTTTGCATGGGGTCATTCCGGGATCTGGGGAAATATTAATGACAGATATATTGGGCTACGTATAAATGACTCTATTTATGGCTGGATACACTTAAATACTACCAATTATAGTATTACGCTTTTGGACTATGCGTGGTATTATCAACAAAGTGTAAATGGCATTACCAATGAATATTTTGAGCCGGAATTTGAAATTTCTCCAAATCCAGCTCATTCAGAGCTAAGAATTCAATTTTTGTCACGTTCAAATAAAGATTATCTGATTAGAATCTCAAACAACTTGGGGCAAATTGTATTTTCAAAACAAAGTAAACAAAACATCGAAAATATAAATGTTTCTACATGGATTAAAGGGCTATATACTGTAGAAATTTACTCAAGTATAGGAAAAAAGACAAAGAAATTGATTATTGAATAATCTTGTTTGTAAAGTAGGATGCAATCACTCGGCAGCTTATAAATGGTAAGCATTCATAGTGCAATGTGCTGATAACGCTTGGGCTGACGCCTATCTGCTGAAGATAGAGGTCCCTCGCTTCGTCGCCTACCATCCGCCTATATAAAACCGCCTGCTATCACTTCATCAACGTAACCGTCCCATGGTTTTCTACAGCACCACACTGGTTTTTAAAGGTAACGATGTAATAATAAACTCCTTCTGCTGCTAAGGCATTTTTTATTTTGCCATCCCAGCCCTGGGTAGGGTCTGTCCATTCGTACACCTTCTTTCCCCAGCGGTTAAATACTGTGGCGCTGAATTCTGTTATCTCGCTCTGAGACTCTACTTTAAAAACATCATTAATGTGGTCGCCATCAGGGGTGAAAACATTGGGGACTTTATAGGTAATTTCTTTGGTAATGTGAATAAAAACGCTGTCTGAAGAAAAACAAGGCGAATTGTTAACCTTTACCCAATACATGCCTGAATCTGTTGCATTTATTATCTGCGTGGTGGCTCCTGTAGACCAGAGGAAGGCCATTCCTGCATTCCCGGCATCCAAGACCACATTCTGCCCCGCACATATTTTCTGGTCAGGGCCCAGGTTAACGACTGGCACTTGAACCCCTTTTATGATCAGGTAGGCTGTGTCTGCAATATTGCACTTCATGGAGTCAATGGCTATCAGAGAAACTGTATAATTCCCCGGCGTGTTATAGGTATGTGAAGGCGCAGACAGCGAACTAAAATTGTTATCACCAAAATTCCATATATAATTAACACCATTGCTGTTGTTTATGAAATTAACGGTAAAAGGAATGCATCCTGTGTCATTGGGTGCTATGTTGGCATCGGCTTTTACCTTGTTAAGCTCAAAGTTGAATTTTATTAAGGCATTGTTGCAGTTGGTGCTGTTGTTAGTCTGAGACCATGCACCCGGTGTTGTGGGGAAATAATCGTCACCACCGCAGCCGGCACATACCGATTGATATATCTTCCCCGTCTTATCAAAACGGCTGGTGCCGCCATCTACATGGTCAGGAGAAAGGGGGCTGCCAAAATAAGTGGCATAAACCAATGCCGAGGCATCGCTGTTTATGACAAGAAAATAAAAGTCGTTGTTGTCAGTAGTGGTTTGGTAGGCATTAGGGGTAATAGGAAGCCCGGCAGTACCCCCGAATCCATTAATGTTAAGCCCGCCCCAGCCTGATATATAAACATAATTACATATATCAACAAGAAATGCCGTTGGTGAGATATCGGGCGTGCCATTGCCATTGCCAAAAGTGGTAGACCACACCAGACTGCTCAGGTCGGGGTCTATTTTGCTGATGAATTGCCCACCATTGGGTGTTGACCATGCTGCATTGTATATGAAGGTGCTTCCGGGGGCTTTTGTCTGGCCGAATATCACGACGTTGCCCGCATTGTCATTATTGATAAAATACGACTGGTCGTATGAAGCAGAGCCATAATAAGTAGATTTCAGTATGGTGCTTCCATCAGGGCTTATTTTAGTGATAAACCCATCAACAGGACCTCCCATGAAAGTTGGGAATAGTACGCCGGCAGTAGTAGGAAAGTTCTGGGAGTTGGTGCCTCCGGTAACAAAAACCGTATTTGTCGGGTCAACACAAATACCATAAACGGCATCTGAAGAGTTGCCACCCAGATAAGAACTCCATGTCTGGGTTGTCAGGTTGGAGTCCATTTTGAATACAACACCTTCCTGCCCTCCGCCACTTGCCGCCTGAAAGGATCCTGAGGTTGTCGGAAAGTCAGATGAATTGGTCGTAGAGCCTATATACACATTGTTGGTATTGTCGGTCATTATTTCTCCCCGGGCACCATCGGCATAATTGAAATAGAGTGCTGAAGGATAATTTAGGCCATCGTTTTGAGAACCTCCCACGTAAGTGGAAGCCAGAATCTGAGTGCCATCAGCCTTTATTTTAGTGATGAAAATATCAGTGCCTGAACTGAAATTTATGCCATCGTAAGTAAAATAAGTACCTCCGTTATACGACTGGTCAAAAGCGTTGGGGGTAACGGGAAAGTCTGAGGAGCCTGTCGTCCCGAAAACAAGTAATTCATCGGCACTGTTTACAATCATGCTGTGAGGCAGTTCACTGCTGCTACCTCCCAGATAACTGGCCCATAAACGCTGGCTTCCCGTAGAGTCGTATTTGATGATGGCCACATCACAATCGCCACCGCCATTATTAACCTGAAAAGACCCGGTATTTGACGGATACCCTGTCCCAAAGGCTATGCCTCCTGAATAGCCATTGCCATGAGAGTCAAAAGTAGCTGTAAAGCCCCAGTTGTCGGCATAAGAACCCGAATAGGTCGAGAAAACAAGCACAGGGTCTATCACAAGCTCTTTATTTATATCATACCCTGATGGAAATTCAAAAGTGAGTATATTATCTTTAAGTTTAAATTTACAAGGTACATTAATCTTCGCTTCCCCTACTATCTGATAGGCTTCAGGAGTTAATTCCGTGATTTCATTGACACTTGTTTTAACAACAAGATTGCCATTGAGTAATTCAACATTATCCGCCCCCTCATACTTAAATTTAATAGCACCGGCTTGAGCTCCGGGGTGAAGGATAATATCATATTCAAGATTGGAACTGTTTCTGTAAATAGTAATATCCGTTTTATCATAAATGTTGTTGTACCTGACAGTTTTGTAAGATTTTACCCGCGATGCCCAGTGTGTCCTGTCGTTGCCGATGAAATAGTTGAAATAACCTTTATTAGGCTCAGAAGCTCTAACAACAACTTCTTTGTTGGAATTAAGGAAATTCATCTTATACGCATGGCATCTTACAGTTTCATCAGACTCGGCAGGATGTTGTTCCGAAGCCGTGTTTTTATGCTGTAAACTATGAATTTTGTTTAAATCCTCAATACTCTTAAACAAAAATGTGATGCCGTCTTTTTCAAGAAAAACTGCGCCAGTTTTCATGTCAGCTTTATAAAGTACTTTGCTGTTCCATTGATTTTTATTTTCTATAAATTCTATCTCTCCGGGTTTATGTACCTGGGCTTGAGCAAACAGGGTCACAGAAAATAAAATAAAATATATAGCAAAAGCTATCATTTGGATCGATTTGAAAATCCAATTTTCACTCAATTTGCATTCCCATAAGAATGTGTTAGGTTTTCGCATACGTTAAGTTATTAAAATCTTTGTAAGGCAGCTTATTTTTCAATCACACCCAAAGGGAATGTGCTGATGAGGAAAAATTCTCTGATCAAGACAATCGCGGCGTTGACGTGTGTCATGTTCCTTGCGACCAACACGGTCTCGGCCCAGACTTTGTCTCTTGCGCCGTACGATGCTTCTCTCGCCCGGCTCACGGATCTCCGTATCCCGGAGAACGCGGGAACGCTCGGCGAGCGGTACCAGGGCGATCCCGGCAAACCCTTCCTTATATTCATCCAGGACGCCCACACCAGCCGCGAGGCCCAGTACCGGATCCGGGATCTTCTGACCCATTTCGACAAACAGTACGGTATCCGTTCTCTCTTTCTTGAAGGCGCGACCCGCCGCCTGCAGCCTTCCCTCTATCACTTCTATAAAGAGTCGGACCCGAGCCGCAAGATCGGCTCCTTCCTATTGGAACAGGGGGAACTCACCGGCGCCGAGCTTTTCCTTTTGGAGCAGGAGATCGCCGGCCGCAAGGACATCTCAGCCGACGGTATCGAATCGATCGAGACCTACGCCGAAAATCTCCGTCAGTTCCGGGCCGTTTCCGCGGGATCTTCCGCGGTGCACGGCTTCATGGCGACAGTCCGTCAATGCCTCCGGGCGCGCGCCGACAAAGTTTTCTCCCGCGAACTCCGGTCCTTTTTCGGTCTCTATGAAGATCATCTCGAAGGAAAGATCACCCTCCAGGTTTTTCTGGATCATCTGAAGGCCCGGGCCTCGGAGCATCTCGGGTTGGACCTCGGGAACGCGAAGCACCAGTTCGAGTACCCGATGTTTGTGCGCTATGCCATGATCCAGGCGCTTCAGTCTTCGGTCGATCCCGCGGCGGTTGCGGCGGAAGAAGCCAAACTTCGGGCGTGGCTTGAGGGACAGAAGCTTGATACAGCGATCCTTGATCGCGTGAGCGGCAAAGGGGAAAGCCGCATCGGCGTGCGCCGGGAACTGGAAGCGCTTTACCGGGACACCGCTTCGAAAGGTTTTGATTTCAAGTCGTATCCCGCCTGGTCTGCCAGCGCCGCTTACCGGGGTTTTCAGGAAGAGCTCGAGGCCGGCCCCCTTACGGAAGAAATGGACCGGCTCACCGAGGTGCTTTTTAATGCGATGGCCAAGAGCGCCGAAGAAAGATCACTGCTTGGGACGGCGCGGAACGCGATCCTTCTTGAAAAACTCCTGACGCTGACGCTCACCGGCCAGGAATGGGAGACGATCACTTCAAAGGAAGGCGGGTTGGATCTTCCGGGGACCGCGAAGGCCGCCGGTGTGGACCTTGCAGCCGATCCTTCCCTGCAAAACACCTTCAAGTCCGCCACGGAATTCTACAAGACCGCCCGCGAGCGTGAAGACCCGTTCCTCCGGAACATTACGGAACATTTCCAAAAAGGAAGCGGCAAGGCCGGCGTCGTGATCACCGGCGGCTTTCACGCGGAGAGCCTGAAAGCCAAACTCCGTGCCGCGGGCTTCTCCTATATTGAAGTCTCGCCGCGTATCACCGCGCTTGAGAAACACGACGAAAAACTTTACCGGAGCGCCATGCTCGAGACCTCGCAGCTCCAGCAGTTCCTGCGCATGGTTTCCCTCAGCGATATGACGCCGGCGGAACGCGCGCTCGTCAATCCTGATTACCGTGGTCCGATCGTTGTTTCCGCCATGCATACCGTACCCGGAACGCCCCGCGAAGGCCCTACGGCTTTGACGGAACTGCGCGCGCTGAGGTCTTCTCGCGGCTCGAAGACTAAAGTCGGAGAGACAGTGCCCGGGATTGTGGGCCTCCCGCATCCAGCTTCCAACCTCGACGTGTCCAATCGCTCCGAGGCTCGCGACGTTTTGAAGGGGGATGAGGTCGATGCCGTATCGCAAAAGATCAGCCCACGCGAGTGGATCGCTAAAGAGTTGCTCGCCCCGGCGCTCGCGACGCTCAAGCGAGTCTATCCGAGCGAATATAAAAGATTCATTGAAGTGATCTCATCGGAAAGCGAGGTTCAAAATTTCTGGGCCGGGGATATGCCCCGGGCCGCGGCGGTGGTGCGACAGACCATCCAGGGAACACCCTTTTCATTTTTTGCGATGGACAATCGAATGCAGGGGACTTTGGAGGCCCGGGAGAATAAGGATGTCGAGGAAAATAAAGCGCTCGTCTATCTGCTTCTTCTCAAGGAAGCTTTTTATCTGGGCGCGCTCACGGGCGGCGAGAGCACTCTGATGAGTGACGCGATCGCGGAGCACGCTTCCGCTGCGGAACAGCTCAAGGTATTTAACGCTTATCCTCCGGAGTTGCGGGCGCAGATCAAGAGACTGATCGTGAAATTGGAAAAGCAGGGGATCGTCACGGGGATCTCGCTCAAAGAGAACGATCTGTCGGCAAAAGAGACCGAAGCCCAGGCGGCGGTGGTCAACACGGAAGACGAGATCCGGCAGATCGAGCTTTGGGGCCGAGGCGGAATGGAGGACAAGGTTCCCGCGCTGATCCGAAAGCTCGGCAGTTCCAATGCCGCTGTTCGCAAGGCTTCGCTCGACGTTCTCCGGAAATTCAAAACCCCGGAGGCCCGTTTCTACGTCGCGCTTCTTGACGGGGATATTAAAAAAGCCATGGCGGTTCCAGGTGTCGAGACGTTCGCGGAGGAAGCCCTCGCTCATCCTGATGGAAACACAAGAAACGCTGCGTCAGATCTGCTAAAAACGATCGCTGCCACAAATGCCAGGAATTCGATTATTAAAGGCAAGTTGACGGGAATGTCCTCTGCGGAAGCGGAATCCCAGGCGATCATTGCTCTCGGGGACAGCTCTGAGAAAGTCCGTCAGGGAGCCAGAAAAATTTTGAAAGAATCAAAATCGGATCAGGCCGCGTTTTATTTGTACTCGGAAGAAGAGACATGGGAGAAGGCGTACGCGGTTCCCGGGAGCGAGGGGTTCGCGAAAGCGGCGAAGCATCACGCGAATACGGATATCGCTTGGTCGGCGGAGAAGGTGCTGGCGCGACACGAGAGCGCCAAGCCGAATGGGGCTCGTCCTACGGCGCTGGACCATGAGGAGTCGGATATCCGTCTGATCGCGGTGGAGGAGCTTTCGAAGCGAACGGATAAGGCGAGCGCGGAATGGCTGCTTAGGATGTTCAAGGATCCCGCGATCCCGGTGGTGAGGAAAGCCTTGGAGGGCGTGAAGTCGCGGAAGCTAAATGATGCCGCGGCGGTGAACGCGTTGATCGGTCTATGCGGCCGTTTGTTCACGGATTACGGGGAGCGACTGGGGAAATGGAATTCCAGTAGCGGCACTCTGAATCGTGATGCCACGGGATTTGAGATATTCAAGCAAGTGGCGGCGCTCTTGGGAGAGATCGGGGGAAGTACCGCGTTTGATTATTTGACGAAGCTTTCGAAAGAAGGGAAAGACCCGGAGCTCCGCAAAGTCGCGCTGAAGGCTTTGGGTACGACGGGTCACGGTGGTGTTTTTGATATCGCGAAGGATCTTCTGAAGACGAAGGGGAAGGTTTCTGGCGAGGTATCGGGGATGTTAAAGAGCGTCGGGAGCGAGGAAGCAATGTATTTATATTATCTTCTGAGCGGGGATATCAAGGCCGCGGCGGGAGTGAAGGGGAGTTATGAATTTTCGAAGGAAGCGGTGGAATTCAAGCATACGGGGATCCGTATCAACGCGATATCGGTGTTTGGAGTATTAAAGGATGAGACTTCGGTTCCTTTTCTTGCGGGATTGGTGGTGGGGAAAGATTCCCGTCAGGCGGCTACTGCGGCGAAAGTGCTTGGCGTTCTAAAGGCGAAGGGGGGCGTGGGGGCACTGATCAAGGCCCTTGGAAGCAAGGAGAAGGAGGTGTCGTCGGAGGCATCGGTGGCGCTTAAAGCGATCGGAACGGACGAGTCTCTTTTCTGGAATTTGATGTATGACGGGAAATGGGAGAAAGCGTACGAGGTTCCCGGGAGCGAGGGGTTCGCGAAAGCGGCGAAGCGACACGTGAATGAAGCTATTGCCTCAGCGGCGGTAAAGATCCTTGCTCGTCACGAGAGCGCCGTGCCGAATGGGGCCCGTCCTACGGCGCTGGACCATGAGGATGTGCGTGTTCGTCTGATCGCGGTGGAGGAACTTTCGAAGCGCGAGGATAAAGCGAGCGCGGGCTGGTTGCTTAGGATGTTCAAGGATCCCGCGATCCCGGTGGTGAGGAAAGCCTTGGAGGGCGTGAAGTCGCGGAAGCTAAATGATGCCGCGGCGGTGAACGCGTTGATCGGTCTATGCGGCCGTTT
>Ga0118677_10016089_pt1 | contig 10303 bp, 11 predicted proteins | sample AliMusrvi5mmetaG_FD_86154 | JGI IMG/M metagenome (GOLD analysis project Ga0118677, IMG submission 86154)
GTCATATTATCAAATTGGTTTCATCATTAATAAATGTTCAATTATTGGTCCGAACGATAAAGCAGGAAAATGCGTTAGCCCGCCAACAATAAGGATTACAGCAATCAATAAACCTATAAACAAAACATTATCCGTATGAAATGTGCCGGCTGATGGCGGTGTGATTTTCTTCTTCGCCATATTTCCGGCTATTGCTAGTACCGGAATAATAACCCCAAAACGACCAACCAACATTCCAAACCCAAGCGATAAATTATAAAATACAGTATTTGCATTAAGTCCGGCAAATGCCTTGCCATTGTTGCCTGCAGCCGAACTATACGCATAAAGAATTTCAGAAAACCCATGCGGTCCGGCATTGTTAAGACCAGCTAACCCTGCGCTACTCACCGAAGCCCATGCAGAAAAAATAAGAATAATAAAATTAGGCGCAAGCACAGCGATAATAGCCATCTGCACCTCGAAAGCTTCAATTTTTTTTCCTAAATATTCGGGTGTACGACCAACCATAAGTCCTGCAATAAATACTGTAAGAATTATAAATATCACCATGCCATATAATCCGGCGCCAACGCCGCCGAAAACAATTTCTCCAATCATGAGGTTTATCATGGCAATCATGCCGGCAATAGGCGAAAGACTGTCGTGCATAGCATTTACCGAGCCGTTTGATGCTGCCGTTGTTGACGTCGCCCAAAGAATACTGTTTGTAATTCCGAATCGTATTTCCTTACCTTCCATTAATGATAAATGTCCAAAGATAGGATTGGTGGAGTATTCAGCATATAAGGATATAAATAATCCTGTGAGCAATAAGATTAACATTGCTGAAAAAATAGTCCATCCTTGTCGAGTTGAACCAACCATTTTTCCATACGTGTAAGTCAATGCAGCTGGAATAAGCAAGATGCACAACATTTCAAGAAAATTGCTGAAAGGAGTTGGATTTTCGAAAGGATGTGCACTATTGGCATTGAAGAAGCCACCGCCGTTTGTGCCCAATTGTTTAATGGCAATCTGCGACGCTGCCGGTCCCATCGGGATTATTTGTTGTGTGCCTTGTAAAGTATGCGTCGCTTCATATAGTTTAAAATTTTGAACTACGCCTTGTCCCACCAATACAATGGCAAACAAAATAGATAATGGTAAAAGAACATACAAAGTTGAACGAGTTAAATCTGTCCAAAAGCTGCCGAGTTTGTCAGTAGTTTTCCGTGAAAGACCTCTTACAAGCGCTAATAATACTGCTATTCCAGTGGCTGCACTTACAAAATTCTGAACAGTAAGCCCAAGCATTTGTACAAAATAACTTAACGTTGTTTCACCTGCATATCCTTGCCAATTGGTATTTGTCATAAAACTCACAGCAGTATTAAACGCTGAATGCCATGATACATTTGGTAGATTAGCCGGATTCACTGGCAACTGTGCCTGAAAAAGTTGAATCAAAAAGACAAAAATAAATCCAATCAAATTAAAAATAAGCAAATCGAAAGTGTACGATTTCCAATTTGATTCTTCATCGGAATCTATGCCGGTAAATTTATAAGTTAGCTTTTCGAGCCAACCGAAAACAGGCAGCATGAAATGTTTGCTTCCTGTAAACACTTTGAACATGTAGCTGCCTAAAACAGGAGTCAGCGCAATTAATAAAGTGAAAAATAAAAATATCTGAATGAAATCGAGAGTTGTCATAATTCAATTAAAATTTATCAGGTTTAATAAGTGTAAGAATTAAATAAATTAGTAAAAGAATAGCAACAATGGAGCCTAATATGAACCAGGCAGTGCCATTCATTTGATCCGGCATTTTACCTTTTGATAAATCTGACGGAACGATTAAAATGATATTCAATAATGTTTTCATATTCGTTGTTTTTTTTGACGATACAAATATGCAACAGAATATATAAGTGTTTTGTAAGGATTAATCTTATTGATATAAAGATTTTATAAAGATTGGAGAATGTTAAATTTGAAGAAAATTTAATTCAACTTGAACTAATTAAAATTCAGCATGTTTTTCTATACTCTGTAGGAGTTCAATAAATGATTTGACACGGACTACAAGTCAACATTAGTGGGGCGATACAAATTTTAGCAATTCGTACAGTTCAAGGTTGGTCAGATTATCTTTCTCTGATTTATCATAAATAGCAATAAGGAAGACCGTATTTTCATTAATCACAAAATTGGTGATTACCCTTGCTCCACCTGATTTTCCTTTCCCTTTTGAAGCAATGGACATACGTATTTTATAGCAGTTGTTACCCAGTTTAGTTCCTTGTTCTGGTTGTTGTTCCAATTTTTCCAATAGATCGGCAAATTCTTTTTTTAGCGAAGGATACTTTTTAGCCAATCGTTTTAATTGTTTATCGAAAGGCGGTATGGAAAGGATATTAAAGCTCATTTAACAAGTCTTTAGCAGGTCTTGCTTTCTTTTTTCCTTGTCGCACTAAATTAAGATTTTCAACTGCTTCTTTTATCTCCTCCATCAACAAAGCTTTTTCATCCGAAATAGTCTTTGCCTTAACGTATGATAAGCCTTTAAGCACTTCCAACAAATGCCAGGCTTTGTTGTCTTTTATATCTAATAGCACCCTCATAATCTATTTATTTTACTGTTTGGATACACTTAATTTTTACAAAATTAATTTATTTGACAATAATTCGCAATAAATTTAATTACCCTTTTTTTATTCTAATATGCCAGCTATCGGAGTAGTTTGATCCTGTTGGTGTGCGAGTTCTCTCGCGTACCATTTGCAACCTTCTTCACACGCGACAGGAGTCGCGCGCGAACCAAATGTTGAATGGGTTACAAAACCTGCTACGCTTATGAGCCGTTGTTAACGCAGGAATTCTTATCATTAATAAATCTTTCGATTAATTCGATTATTCTTTCTACTGGTTCAAAATATGGTTCAACCTTTTCTTTTGAAAAATCAAACAAATCATCATAATCTCCCTTTTGTCTCCAAGTGAAAAGTTGAGAGTAAATCTTACCAAATTCCTTATCAATCTTGTTCGTTTTTATAAAATATTCAGAAAAGTTCGATTTTGCACCGTTATGAGTGGTAGGATATAAATCATTATCAAGCAACAAAGCCATTACTGCATAGTAAGATGCATAATAAAGTCTATTTATTGTTGAATTCCATTTTTGTTTTTCTGCAAGAATTCGAGCATCATCAAGTGTATCCTTTGCTCTAAACAATCTATATTTCACTAAATCATCTTTACTTTCTATCATTTTAATCTTACTCCTTCTCTTTTAATATTGGCAAATAATGGAGTATATATATGATTTGTATTCCAATCAGACTTTGTATAAATCATTGGAGAAATCACCTCACCGGTCTCTAACTCAATTTCGTAAAAATCATTCATCACTTTTTTCTCAAAATCAAACGTTATACTCTGAGAATTTAATAAAATCAACAAATCCCAATCAGATATCTTTCTTGCAGTTCCTCTAGCTCTTGAACCATATAGATAAATCTCTGAATTAGGAGCTGTTTGCTCTACAACATCCACAATCATTTTTAATATCAGGTCTCGTTTACTCATGACACAAATTTACAAATTATTTGGAGACAAATCCGCAGTGGAGTTTTTTTTGCTTAACGCTAACGTTTGCGGCAATGTCCAGCGCAGGTAAAATCATGACTAAAGTCCAGAATTGGTGGCTTGTTTACTAACCCCGACCTTAGCTTCGACTTACTCAGCTACCAAAGAATGTGGTTAATGAAATACAATGAAATCGGGCTTCAGCCTATAACTATGCTGTTGCTGATTTGTAATCAGCAATTTTTAATTTAAAATGCACGGATTACGCTCCGCTAAATCCGCGCAAGCTGGTATTGAAATAAAATTAACACTTCAGTAATTTTTTAATCCCATGACTAAAGTCCCGAACCGGTGGCTTGTTTACTAACCCCGACCTTAAGGTCGGGGTTAATGAAACTCAATGAAATTGGGCTTTAGCCCATAATTAATAAAAAACTATTGTTTAATAATCTTCCGAACAACACTATTACTCACCGATTGCAGCTTTACAAAATAAACACCTGCCGCCTGACCGGACAAATCAACCTGCTCAATGCTATTGGTTATCTTTTTATTAAAAACAACCTGCCGCCTATGGGTGCGCGAGTTCTCTCGCGTACAATTTGCAACTAATAACTTAATCCTTCTTCAAATGCGACAGGAGTCACGCGCGAACCAAAATCTATTCCTTAACTACTTTCACCATTTTTACTATATTTCCTGAATAGACTTTAAGCAAATAAATTCCATTCGTATAACTGCTCATATCAATTCTATTATTGACAATAGATTTGGATGAAATAATTTTTCCTGTTATATCCATTAATTCAAATCTGGAAGCATTAGTGATAGTGAGATTTGAAGTAGTTGGATTAGGATAAACTGAGATTTCATTATTTTTTGAAATATTTTTTATACCTACTGTTCCAATGGTCACATCCATAACTGATGTATCGCTATTACAACCATATTTTGGTTTAATTACAAGTTTAACTTTGCCAATAACATTAGAATCTAACCATGCTATTTCGATTGAAGAAGAACCTTGACCTGATATTATAATTCCATTTTCGACTAACCATGAATATGTAGCGTTTAGGTAGTAAGAAATATCAGAATAACTAGTTACTTGATTTTTATCTACAGATTCACTACCCCATATAGATGGTTTAGAAGTTCCAACTTCGGTAACCTTAATGGAAGTTGTATCCTTACATCCTAATGTATTTGAAACTGTAACAGAGAATGTCCCTGGTGATTTAAAATAGATTGGATTTTTTGTTGAACCGTTTGACCATTTATAAGAAGTATAATTTCCTACATTAAATTGGACACTATCATTCTTACAATAATTAATAGGTGAAAAATAATGATTTTGCATTACTTTATAATAATATGATTCAATACTTGTACGTGCACTTTTGCAATTATTATCAATGTTTTCTACATAAAAAGTAGTATCAGATGAAATGTTTTTAATAAAAGGATTTCCCAGTTCGATTGGTGAATCATCAATTAATGTTTTATACCATTTATAAGAAGTTCCGCCTGTTGCTTTAAGGATAGCAGTCCCAGTTATACAGGATGTATCTTTTACAGTTGGAACTGAGGGGGAAGCACAATATGACATTTTTGACAACCCATTATCAGTTCCAATCCATTTATTACCCTGAGCATCTATGGCTATTGCATAAACAGCATTACTTGCTAAACCATCAGTTGTTTTATAGTTTGTCCAGTTTGTACCATCAAATTTTGATACACCACCACCCCAAGTCCCAAACCATTTATTCCCTTGGGCATCTATGGCGATTGCGTTAACATTATTATATGCTAAACCATTAACAGTTGTATAGGTTTTCCAGTTTGTACCATCAAATTTTGATATTCCACCACCATAAGTCCCGAACCACTTATTTCCCTGAGCATCTATGGCTATTGCATTAACAGTATTACTTGCTAAACCATCAGTAGTTGTGTATGTAGTCCAGTTTGTTCCATCAAATTTTGAAACTCCATTATCAGTACCGAACCATTTATTACCCTGAGCATCTATGGCAATAGAGTAGACAATATTACTTACTAAACCATCGGTAGTTGAATAGGTCTTCCAGTTTGTTCCATCAAATTTTGATACACCACCATCCGTTCCAAACCATTTATTACCCTGAGCATCTATGGTTATTGCATGAACAGTATTACTTGCTAAACCATCCATAGGGATATAGGTTGTCCAGTGAACACCATCATACATTGTCACACCATCTCCAGTAGTTCCAAACCATTTATTTCCTTGAGCGTCTATGGCAACAGAATTATTTTCTTTACCTGCTAAACCATCAGTAAATGTGAAGATAGACCAGTTTGTACCATCAAATTTTGAAACCCCACCACCATTTGTTGCAATCCATTTATTTCCTTGTGTATCTATTGCAATTGACATTATTGAATTAAATGAAGACTTATAATCTATAGCAGCATAATTAGTCCAATTTGTACCATCAAATTTTGAAACTCCATATCCATAAGTACCAAACCATTTATTCCCTTGAGCATCTATGGCTATTGAAGAAACATTATTACTAGCTAAACCATCAGTTGTTTTATAGTTTGTCCAGTTTGCACCATCAAATTTTGATACTCCTCCTCCCGTACCAAACCATTTATTTCCCTGAGCATCTATGGCTATTGCATAAACAGCATTACTTGCTAAACCATCAGTTGTTTTATAGTTTGTCCAGTTTGTACCATCAAATTTTGATACACCTCCTCCCGTACCGAACCATTTATTTCCTTGGGCATCTATGGTAATTGAACCAACATAATTACTTGCTAAGCCATCAGCATCTGTGTAGTTTGTCCAGTTTGTACCATCAAATTTTGACATTCCACCACCATAAGTCCCGAACCACTTATTTCCCTGAGCATCTATGGCTATTGCATTAACAGTATTACTTGCTAAACCATCAGTAGTTGTGTATGTAGTCCAGTTTGTTCCATCAAATTTTGAAACTCCATTATCAGTACCGAACCATTTATTACCCTGAGCATCTATGGCTATTGCATAAACAGCATTACTTACTAAACCATTAACAGTTTTATAAGTTTTCCAGTTTGTACCATCAAATTTTGAGACACCATCATCCGTTCCGAACCATTTATTACCCTGAGCATCTATGGCGATTGCATGAACACTAAAATTACTTCCAATAACATTAGGTGAGTTTGTCCAGTTTGCACCATCAAATTTTGACACACCATTAATAGTCCCGAACCATTTATTACCCTGAGCATCTATGGCAATTGAATAAATATCGTTAGCACATAATTTACTATAAGGGATAGAATAATTTTCAATCAATTGTGAATACCCTTTTAATAATAATATTATTCCAAAAAATAAAAGCAAACTCTTTTTCATAATTTTTTAAATTTAAATAGTTAATTAAACCCTAAATATTATCCTAACAATTAAAGCTATATGCCTATATTATTAGCGTTTTAAACTCTTGTTTATTACAAATATCTATCTGTAATATAGTCAATATACTTTTCATTTGTGTTATAGAAGTTGTCAGACAAGAAGGTTATTAATTCCTGATAGCTCAATGAATGAAACATCACATTGTCTTTTTTTGCAATCTCTTTAAATTTTTCAATTTCACAACGATGTTTAGAACCTTCATCTCCATATACATCATACCACAGATAAAGTAATCTAAAAGCAGATTTACCATATTCTTCCTTTAGTCCCAATATGTGTTTTATCAACTGTGCAGGATGCAGAAATTTAAAGTCATTATCAATAGGTGAGATTTTTTTTGCTAACGTATGAAGGCTTGGAATGTCTATCCATTGTTCAGAAATATCTACTAAATACTTATCTCTCAACCCTTGATGTTGTCTTGTAGAGTATGGTTCTGAGAATTTACACTCAATTCCAAAAGCCTTAATACTTGAATCATTTGAGTTTTCAATTACAACATCAATATTGGGATGATGTTTAAATTTATTGCTAATTTTAAATTTCACCTCAAATTTTAAGTCAATAGCATTTTTATTATTTTTCGCACATAATCCACAAGCATATGCAATATCACTTATTTTTTTCTTTGATTTCCAATACTGAAAAATATTTATTCCAAGAGCAGAAGAGGAATGTAAAGCAAACATTTTAGGTAAAGTATCTTCTTTATATTTTAATTCACCTCCATCACCCCTGTCAATTGCATCTTTTGTTTCTTTTGTAAGTTTTTCAAATAAATTATCTTCCAACTTTTCAGTATAGTTTTTTGCTCCTTTTGTTCCTTGACTTCCTACCAGTTTAATACCTCTTCGTTTTGCCCAAGAAGTTTGTTTAGCGTGTATAAAATTTAATCCAGTCATTTCATTAATATTTTAATTTTCACTATAAGTGTTAGGAGTTGCTTTTATCATATTCTATAATTTCAAAGATATAACAAATTTTCAAAACATCGGATAAAAAAATATATATTTCAGATAGGAGTTTCGCCTTTTACAAAGCGAAACTCCTATCTGAAATCAAATTTATCTTTTATAAATTACGGAATCAATATCTGCAACAAAGCAGTCCATGGTCCAGGTTGGTTGCGCGTGTTCACCCATCGCGCAAAAGCATACAGACGTTTGCCTGAATCGGAGGTGTCGAAATTCAGTTTATGAGGAACTTTGCCGATAGACACCGTTTTGTTACATCCGTCAGGGTTGGCAGGCACCGGGTCGCCTGTTTTATAACATAGCTCCATGCGGCTCACCTTGTCGGGCTTTGCTGTGTGGTGGCTGCTGCCATGTTTGCCAACTTCCTGTTTGTAATGAACAATCACCTGATTGCCACTTCCACCATGAAGTTCCACAGCTGGAACACTGTCGGGCACAGGTGCCGGTGTTGGCTTGGCATGTGCTTTCAGGTTCAATGTGGCGCGGTCGTCTGCCGTGAGCACAGACTTCGGAATATCGCCGTAAATTTTCCGCAACAATGTTTCAATCTGTTTGCGGAGCGTGTTTTTACTTTTTGTAATTGCAACCGTACACGTATCAGGATTCTGACTTAAAGGATATGTGATATTCCACTGAGTTATAGAAGCAGTTAGCGCTGCTAAATCAGCTGCATTAATTACTAATCTTACCTTGTTTGTATTGAGGTAAGTGTTTCCACGCTGAGCATAATTATTCAAATCAGCGTCTTTTGAAGGAAAAGGACCAGAGTTAGGCATAATTTAAAAATTTAAAGGTTAATATTAATTTGTTTATTTGTTTGCGTGCAAAGCAATGGTTTTGTTTTGAATATTTTGGGTTGCAGCCCATAAGACGATGGCTCAAGCCCCCAACTTGTGGGCTGAAGCCCACGAGCTGCCCATTCAAGCCCATGACTTGCGGTGTCAAGCCCATAAGCTGTGGGCTCAACACCATGAACTGCGGTCTCAACACCATGAGTTGCGGTCTTAAGCCCCAATATTGCGGTTTCAAGCCCATGAGTTGTGGTTTCAAGCCCAAGAGCTGTGGTCTTAAGCCCAAACGTTGCGGTCTTGAACTTAAATGACTTGGGCTAAAGCCCAAACAACTTAAAATGCTTTGACTGTTCTTCGCATTTAAGCCTTTTACACCTTTAATAGCAATACTTTCAGGAATATTCAGCCAATTAAAATGCTTCTTTGTGTGTATTGTTGTTGCCATTTATAAAAAACTATAAAAATGTGTTGTGCTATTAGAATCTTAACCGTTTAAAACGCAATATTCATTAAGTGAAACGCAATATTCATTAAGTGAAACGCAATATTCATTGAGTGAAACGCAATATCCATTAGTTGAAATAAAATATCCATTGAGTGAAACAAAATGTCAAATGAGCAAAATACCGTGTCACATTGAGCTTTGTCGAAATGTGGCTTCCACATAGTGCAATTCCCCCTTCGACAGGCTCAGGGTGACGTTCAGAATCACATTCAACGTGATATTCAAAACGACCATCAATTATTTTTAATTTCAATAGCATAACAAGTTATAAAAAGTAAAATTTCAATTTTCGGCGGAAAGATAAAAATATTTTTAAACCTCAAAAATATTTTTCTTTTTATTTCAAAACAGCTTTATCATATCTAATCTTTTATATATTATTTAAGCCTAGGCAATTGGGTTTTAGAAGATTTTGCTTGTAAATAAATTAACGTAAAAAAGAATAAAAAATAAAATACGAGAATTCTTAATATATTGATTTACAATAACAATCTATTTATAACACCTTTGAAAAGGCAGTAAAATCAATAGGCAAAAATTCAATGCCTTTATTTATGGGATATGCAGAGGATATGGAAAAGATTAGAATCGGAGAAGATTTCTGTTTTTTTTTAAAGTATAACCAGTTTTGCTATTAGAATCTTAATTGTCTGAAATACAATGTCACATTGAGCTTGTCGAAATGTGGCTTCATAGTTCGACAAGCTCACTATGACAACCTGTTGGTGCGCGAGTTCTCTCGCGTATTATTTGCAACCATTCTTCTCACGCGACAGGAGTCGCGCGCGAACCAAGAGCTCACTATGACATTCAGCATGACAATCAATTATTGATAAATACAATAGCACAATGGCTTATTCAATTAATCTCTTACATTGTAGATTATCCATTTTGAAACATTCCTTTATTTCAACGCTTTTAATAAATTTATATCTTTGCAAAAATAATACACGACTTATGACCATTGAACTTAGCGAACAGGAGATCATACGCCGGAATT
>Ga0118677_10016090_pt1 | contig 10302 bp, 9 predicted proteins | sample AliMusrvi5mmetaG_FD_86154 | JGI IMG/M metagenome (GOLD analysis project Ga0118677, IMG submission 86154)
CGGTTCTGGGACAGGCTCTAAATTAGTAGATTCTTGATCCCTGGAAACAGCCGGTTTAATGGTGACTTAACACAGGGTTTATGGATGACGGCGATGAGGTGGTTTGCAATCAAGGTGCTCACGCGGCGCAGGGCCGGACTTCCTTGCGGATCGCGTGGCCTTTTTCCCGCTCCGCCCGCATGAATTCGTAATCGAGCTGGAGATTCATCCACAGGCCTGGGGTGATTCCAAAGAAACAGCTCAAACGCAGATCATATTCGGGCGTGCAACGCCGCTTGCCTTGTTTCATCTGGGTGAGATGTGGCGCAGGGATGCCGCAGCGGCGCGCGATCTCCGCCTGCGACAAGCTGGACTCCCCCAGCGTCTCACGCGGGGTCTCGGCGAAAAAATTGAGCAAAGGAATGAGTGCCGGTTTCTTTTTCATGGCGGTGGTTCAATGGTAGTCGGTGATTTGAACTTCGGTGGCGCTGCCCTCAACGGCAGTGGTACTACAGCCATCGTGAATCACCCGTCTTTTGGCATGTTGTCGCGGCACCAGGCGAGGGCCATGAGGACATAGCCGGTGCCATAGGCCTGCTGGTAGTCGTAGAGCGGATAGTCCCACCATGAGCCATCCTTTTCCTGGAGGGCTAGGATGATGGCGGCCAGGCGTTTGGCATATTTGGCGTGGACGGCCTTGGGCAGCAGGTCGGCGGCGCGGGTGAAATAGAAAATGCCGTAATAATAGAAATAGCCGGCGATGCGGAACTGGGCCTCGTGAGGGACCGGGCGTTTGCGGCCGTTGCTGAGAAACCCCTGCCGGGCGAGAAATCGGTCCGCCCAAGTCGTGAGCACCTCGTCGGTCACGGATTTGTCGCCGAAGATCCTGAGGCAGGCGTTGCACGACTGCGAGCGGGCGAGCGAGCCGGCGGGCCGGTTGATATCGACGCGCGGGCGCCAACGGTGGCTGAACGAATAAACGTAGCAGAAATCCGGGGTTTTCTGATACTCAATGGAGGCGATCGAGTGTTTGACGATTTTGTCGTCGAGTTTGACGCCCATGACCTCGCGGGCCTCAGCCATGGCGAGGAGCACGGTGGCGGTGGTGAACGAGGTCGGCAGGCCCGAGGGTTTCTGGGTGGTCAGGCCGTCGAACAGATCGAGGTAACCCCAGCCGCCGTTGACGTCTTCGTAACGGTTTTCGAGATCGACCTGGTTCTGGGCGATGGCGGTCCAGGCGGTCTTTTTGGCGGGATCCTTCTCGCGCTGATAGAGCCGGGTGATGGCGCGGAGGCCGTAGGCATGGCCCCAAACGTTGTAGGTGGTGGTTGGGTCGGCGCGGCGGAGATGGGGCAACTCAGCGGCGGTCCAGGCGGCACCCTTGTCGATAGCGGCGAGCACCTCGGGCCGGGTGTCGGCGGAATCGAGCAGGCCGGCCAGGGCGAGGCCCGAGGCACCGGCGCGGAACGCGTGGTGGGCACCGGGCAGGGGTGCGTAGATGTTGAGGTCCTTGGTGCGGGTGGGGCCGCCCCATGAGCCATTTTTATTTTGGGCGGTGACGAGGAAATCCACGCCGCGGCGGATGGCGGCGTCGATGGCGGCGCGGCTGGCTTCGGCTGGCGGTGCCTTTGGTGGCGCGGGAGATTCCTCGGCCGTGGCGAGAGCGGAAAAAGCGAAGGCAAAGACGAAGACAGAAGACTTGAAGACAGAAGACAGAAGAGGAAGAATAGGCACCCTCATGGCATGATTGGAAGATGAACGCAAATGCATGGCTGGTTCTTTTCTTGTGTCTTGCCGTCTTCTGTCTTCTGTCTGAGGGCGGGTCAGCCCTTGGGTTTGGTTTCGGTCTGTGGGGTTACGATCACCTGGCCCACTTCGAGGCCGGAGAGGATTTCAACGTCCTCCTTGGAAACGCGGCCGCGTTTGACCGGGCGGCGTTCGGTTTTGCCATCGGCGAGTTTGACATTGTTAGGGATGGCGATGGCGGCGGCCTGGTGATAGGAGATCATGCGGATCTGGGCGGTGGCACCGGTGGCTGGCACAAAATCTTTCGGCCAGGTGGCGGCCAGGTCGGCGCGGTAGGTGCCGTCGGGTCTGGGGACGGTGGCGAGTTGGGTGAGTTTGACGGGGATTTCGAGGTCTTCGCGACCGGCCAAGGTAGCGATGCCGGCGAGGTCGGGTTTGAGGGTGAGGTCGGTGGCCTCATCGAGGAAGGCCACCCAGACGAGTTTGGCGGATGCGGGGACGAAGGTGGCGAATGGGCGGTTGGCGGGCGGGCGACCGTGGACGAACAGGGACTTGAGGGCTTCGACGGGAGTCCAGCGACCGTTTTCGATCGGGCCGTGATAGAACCAACCGTCGGCCGGTGCCTTGATGTCGAACAAGGCGCGGTCTGCTTCCAATTCCGTCAGAGTTTCCTTTTCGCGCTGGTGGGCGGTTTTGAGGGATTCGAGTTCGATTTTCTTGAGTTCGATTGCGCGGGGGATGTCTTGTTCGGCCTTGCGCAGGCGGATGGCGGTGTCGCGTTCGTTGTTGGCAAGGGTGACGGCTTCGCGGGGCAGGGTGACTTCAAGCGCGCGTTTGTAATCAAGGGTTTCCATGCGCAATGCGAACTCGGCGGAAACCACGGCATCCTTCTGGCGGGTGAGGATGATCTCCTCGGTTTCCTCGGTCACGTCATCCGCCGCGTACATTTTGGTGAGTTGCCGGAGTTCCTCCTGCTGGTTGGAGAGAAATTGTTTCTTTTTTTCGAGGGCCTGGGCGGCGGCTTCTTCGTTGGCCTTGCGGCGGGTCTTGGTGAAATAGCTGTTTTCCTCCTTGGCTGTTTCCGCGGAACGCAGCAATGCGTCCAGGGTGTAGGGCGCGGTTTCCTGGAGGTGTTTGAGATCGAGTTCGGCCTGGGCCTGGTTGAGGGTGGTGGCTTCGAGCGAGCGGCGGGCGTCCACGAGTTTCTTGTCGATGGCTTCGGGGTCGAATTTGACGAGCGACTCGCCCTTGGCGACCTTGCGTCCGTGGTCGGCGAGTTCGAGGATTTGGAAATCCTGCCACGATTTCGGTTCCACTTGGATCATCAGGCAGCCTTTATCGGGCAGGGCGGTGGCGGTGAAGGATGATTCGATGGCGAACGGTCGTGATTCCACGGTGATTTCCCCGGCAAGGGAGGTGGTGGCCAACACGAGGATTGCGGAAAACAGAGTGGTCAGGCGGATCATGGGCGGCGTGAGGCAACCACGAATATGGGGAAAGATCAACCCCTGCCTTTGCCCTTTCGCGCCAACCAGATGGGCAACAACCGCGTCTTCTTCACCCCGGACACCGCCGGAACCGTGAATTTCCCCACCGATTTCCGCCTTGCCTAGGGTGCCATCCGTTGCCAAGCATCCATGGCGTGACCCGCCACCGTACCGACGACCTCCGCATCACCGGCTTGAACCCGCTCATTTCACCAGCGGTGCTGGCGTATTATCTGCCGCTCACCGAACAGGCGGCCGAACTGGTGGCCAACGCCCGCAACCAGGCGGACGCGATCCTGCGCGGCGAGGACGACCGTCTGCTGGCGGTGGTCGGCCCTTGCTCGATCCACGATCCCGAGGCCGCGGTCGAATACGGGCAGAAATTGCAGTCGGTGGCCGGGCGGCTGAAGGACGACGTGTTCGTCATCATGCGCGTCTATTTCGAGAAACCCCGTACTACCGTCGGCTGGAAAGGCCTGATCAACGATCCGAATATGGACGATTCGTTCGATATCAACCACGGACTGCGCGTCGCCCGCAAACTTCTGTTAGACCTGGCCAACCTCGGGATGCCGGCCGGCACCGAGTTTCTCGACACGATTTCGCCCCAATACATCGCCGACCTGATCGCCTGGGGCGCGATCGGTGCCCGCACCACCGAATCGCAGATTCACCGCGAATTGGCGTCCGGTCTGTCGATGCCCGTGGGTTTCAAGAACGGGACCGGCGGATCGATTCAGATCGCGCTCGACGCGATTCAATCGGCGTCCCACCCACATCATTTTCTATCGGTAACCAAGCAGGGCGTGTCCGCGATTTTCTCCACCGCCGGCAATGAATCGTGCCACATCATCCTGCGTGGCGGCAAGACCGGCCCGAATCATGAGAAACCTTACATCGAAGAAACCGCGGCGATGTTGCGCCAACAAGAACTGACCGCATCGGTGATGGTCGATTGCTCGCATGGCAACTCGCTCAAGGATTTCCGCCGCCAGCCGCTGGTCGCGAGCAACGTCGCCGACCAGATCGCCGCCGGCTGCAAAGTCATCACCGCGGTGATGATCGAGTCCAATCTGATAGAAGGCAGCCAGAAGCTCACCGGAAACCTCCAAGCGCTCACCTACGGTCAATCCATCACCGACGCCTGCCTCGGATGGGACGACACCGTGGCAACGCTCGATACCTTGGCCGCCGCGGTGCGGGTGCGTCGGAACCGGGAGTGATCCGGCTGACATTTTTCCAGGGAACCCGGTGGCGGAGTTCAAGCTCATCCGAGCAAGAAACGAAATTCCTGTCGAGTCAAATCATGATGATCTCCGCAGCGATGAGGTAATTCTTAAGGGCCAAAGGCCCGGCAATTCGTTAGCCCAGCCCAACGGGCTAACGAGTATACACATCTCATGATTGCAGGATCGCGGTCTTGGTCGCGGCAGCGACCTCATGATGGTAGCCGTGGGTTTCAACCCACGGACCCGCGGATGTTCTCAAAAAGTGGCTGGAGCATCCTGCTCCAGGCCGTCTTCGGAGCGTCCCGCTCCGAATCTCACGCATATTTCCCCGGTCGCGGAGCGACGCTTGAAACCGGGAAATACGATCCGCAACCGCCCCATCAGGCGTCGCGCCGCGACGCAATCACCTCCCGCCCGTAGAACCGTGGGTTGAAACCCACGGCTACCATCGCAGGGTCGCTCCGCGACTCAGAAAGAACAATCCGCGATTTGTGTATACTCGTCAGGGCAACGCCCCATCATCAATCGGGCCGTTGGCACTTATCCTATCACCGGCTGAAATGATTGATCAGCCAGCCGATGAAAAGCACCTGCGGGATGGAAATGAGCGGCAATGCCAGGGTGGCGGCCCACGAGCGGGTGGTTTGGCGAAGGCTGGCGATCTGGGTGTAATCGGTAGCGGCACCGGCCATCAGGAAAACGAACGCGTTGCCCGGCGCGTGGGCGCGGAGCAGGATGTAGGCGGCGATCGGCGAGGAGCCTTCGGAACAAACCTCTAACAATGACGTGGCCAACAGCGTGAAGAACATGCCGAGTGCGGTGGGGCCGAACAAATCCCTGAAGGTTTGCTCATTGACAAAAGCGCTGATCAACCCTGTGAGGACAAAGCCGAACAGGATCCACCGCAGCACCATCTGCGAACCCGCCAACCCTTCGCGGAGAAGCCGCAGGTAGTTGTTTTTCCCCGGTTTGAGCGAGCGCAGGACTCCAGCCAGCGCCGGGCCGATGCGGTAGCCGGTCGGCAGGTCCACCGTGTTCGGGTTGGGCGGGATTTTCCCGGCATGGACCAAACGTTCGGCGATCCAGCCGGTGATCAGGCCGACGACCATCGAAAGCACGATGAATGTCCCCACCCATTCCCAGCCGATGAGTGACGCCAGAATCAGGGTGACCGACAGCGAATTCCACGGGCTGGCGATCAGGAACGCGATCGTCTGGCCGAGAGAGGCACCGCGTTTGTAGAGGCTCATGCCGACCATCAGGATCCCGTGGTTGCACAGATCGAGCGCCACCCCGGCGGCCACCGCGCGGAACAAACCGCCCACGCTGCCACTCCGGCCTAGCAACGCCGCCACCACTTCCCGCGGCAAGCGTCCGATCAACGCCACCGCGATGAACCCGAACAACACGCCCCACCACGCGCGGCCTAACAACTCATAACAGGTGTGGCCGAAGCCATGCAGCCAGGCGGGAGCCGAGGGCACCAGCAGATGCACCGCCACGCCTGTTAGAAACACGGCCAGTGACCCCCACAGCAAGTAATCCGGCCGCCCCTTTTTGCCGGTCGCACAACACGAACCGCCGGCCTCTGCGGCACCTTCCCCACAACACGCTCCGCCCGCCAGCGGCGGTTTGGGCAAACCACACGAAGGCTCCGCCGGAAACGCTGCGGATGGCACCGACGGCGGGGTCAGCCGCAACAGCGACCGCCTCAGCGCCTGGCGCTCGCGCCCGTCGCCGGATGGTGGTGGTGTGGAACAACAGTCGGACATGCGTGCGGCGGCAGGCTAATCCGTGATCCCGCCGTTGTCCAATCCCGTGGCGGCGGCCGGGACCGCGAGTCTCCAGACTCGCCCGTTCATGATCGGAGAATGCGGGGAGCCTGAAGCGCTTGCCATTCGCATTTCATGGGCCTGCGAGTCTGGAAACTCGCGGTCCTTTCCATGCTCGAAATCGCGCATTGCCAACGCAGGCGAATCTGCCGATGATGAGTCAAGCCCACCATGCTGCCGCCAGAAATCCGCGATCTGATCAAACCCCAGTGGCGGCCGGTGCTTGAGGAACTCAAGCCTGCCGGCGGCCTGCCGGTCAGCGAGTTGGCGCGCAGGATCGGCGGCAGTTATATGGCGGTGAAAACGCATTGCGACGAACTGACCAAGGCCGGCTACCTGATCCGCACGCGGCTGCCGCGCATCGAAGTCGGGCGCCCCGAGATCTTCTACAGTCTGGCGGCCAAGGCGGACGGGGTGTTTCCGCAACCCGGCGTGGACTTCACACTCGAGCTGCTGGACGAAGCCAGGTTGATGTTCGGCGAGAGCGCCCCGGAGAAATTGTTATACCAGTATTTCCAGAAACGCCTCGATCACCTGTCCAAACAGTTGGTGAAATCCCCGGTGCCGGCCGCCAGGGCGGTCAAACTGGTCGCGTTGCGCGAAAAGGACGGTTGCACATCCCGCTGCGATCACGAACCCGGCAAACCTGTTAGAATCATCGAATTCCACAACCCGTTGCAGCGGATTTTCGAGCGCTACCCGCGCGCGGCCACCATGGAACTGCGGATGCTGGAACAATTGTTAGGATGCCGTCTGATCCGGCGTGAACTCCCGGCCGGCCGCGAGTCCCCGCCGCATATCGTGTTCGAGCTGGGCTGAGGCACCGCCTCGATAGATTAACTCTCCATGGCATTGCTCCAGAGATATCGATTTCAGCCGTGACGGAGATCCTGCGGATCAGGCTCACATGCCCAGGATCTGTCGGCTGTCGTGAAACAGATCAAGGCCGAGCTCGATTGGATTTGGACCAAGTAAAGGAGGCTCGTGATTCTTTTTTGAATGACCGCGCCGCAAAACCCGTCGAAGTTGACACTACCGACCACCGCCATGAAATCCCCGAAACTGTTCGCGTTCGCCGCGTTTGCCCTGCTGTTAGCGGGTGCCTGCAACAAGAAGTCGCCCGCTGACGACAAACGGGTCGCCGAATTGGAACGCAAAGCCAACCTGGCCGAAGAACGGCAAAAGGAACTCGAGCAACAACTCGCCGACCAGAAACTCGCCGCAGAACGCGAAGGCATCGAACGCGAGCGGATGCAGATCGAGGAGGCCCGTGCCGAGCTCGAACAACTCCAGGGGGAAGCCGCCACCGCCGCCGCCGATCAACTCCGCCAGCGCGAAGAGGCGCTGACCACTCGCGAAGGGCAGTTCGAGCGGATTCAATCCACCCTCGATGACCAGGAGGTCGCGATCGATCAACGATTCCAGCAACTCAGCCAGCGCGAGCGCGATCTCGCCGGGCGGGATGCCCTCGATGTCAGGGATGAAGGCGAACCGGAGGCACCGGTGGGTGACTATGGCACGTTCTATGATTCGCTGGCACCCTATGGGTCGTGGTTTCAAACGCCGGACTATGGATATGTGTGGCAACCGGTGGCGGTGTACGAATCCTCATGGCGCCCGTACACCCGCGGCCGGTGGGCGTGCAGCGACCGCGGCTGGACCTGGATTTCCGATGAACCGCACGGCTGGGCCACCTATCACTACGGCCGGTGGTGCCACCTCCATGACCATGGCTGGGTCTGGGTGCCCGGCTCCGAGTGGGCGCCATGCTGGGTGTCATGGCGGTTTGGCGACAACCACGTCGGTTGGGCACCCTTGCCACCAGAATCCCTCGCCTATCACGGCCACCACTGGGATCGCACGGTGGATGAAACCCTCGGCATCGGTGCCAGGTGGTATAATTTCGTGGAAATCCGCCACATGGGTGCCCGGATCAACCCGCATTGCCTGCCCTATGAACAGAATGATAACTTCTATCAAAGAACCGCCAACGTCACCAACATCCATCTGCAAAACCATCAGGTCGTTTGTGGCGGGCCAGGATACCGCGAGGTCAATGAGGGCACCGGCCACGCCGTCCCGTTCTATCGGCTGGACATCGACCACCACGCCAGACCCGGCCTTGATCCGCTCGTCATGCGGCCGCGGATCGACGGCGACCGGTTGAGGATCTCCGCGCCCAACCTGGATGCCGCATGGAACGCGGCCATGCAACCACCAAAGATCAAGGGCAGCATTGCAACCGTCACCGTGGACCGTCCCGCAACACTCCGTCCGGAAGTCGCCGACCGCTTCCGCCAAACCCGCGAGGAAAACCGCAACACGGCCGAACAAGCGATCACCCAGCTCGGTGGCCGCGAGCAATTCAACCTGCACCGGTTGGAACAACTCGACGCCAACCGCCGCACGACCGATGAAGCGGCACGCCAAACCGCCAACAACCGCGTCGTTCCTGGAAAGGTTGCGCAAAACATCGCGCCCGACCTGCAGCCCGGGCCAACCGGCCTAACAACAGAGCCGGCCCGCGTCGCCCGGGATACCGGTCCCAATCTCCAGCGCAATGCCAACATCATGCGCAACCAGGCGCTTAACCAACAACAGCCGGACGCCGCAAAACAACTCGAACAGGCACGCTTGGCGAAACTCCAGCAGGACGCCAACAACCAGCGCGATCAAGCGGTCAGACAACAACAGTCGGAGGCCGCGAAACAACTCGAACAAGCGCGCTCGGCGAAACTCCAGCAGGACGCCAACAACCAGCGCGATCAGGCGGTCAGACAACTGCAGGTGGACGCCCGTAACAAACAGGAACAGGAAATCAAAGCGAAGGCCCAGTTGGACGCACAAGCCAATCAGGCACGCCAACTCCAACTCCAGCAGGAAGAGAACACCCGCCGCGAACAGGCACGTCTGGCAAAACTCCAACAGGACACCCAGGCCAATCAGGCACGCCAACAACAACTGCGGCATGAAGAGAACACCCGCCGCGAACAATCGATACGCCAAGCCGAAGAAGCCAGAAGGGAATCGGAACGCCAAAAGACGGACGACGATACCAAGAAAGGACACGGCCGCTGAGCGTGAAAATCAACCTCTGCGACCTCTATCGGACAAACGGTCAGGAATCGGCGTAACTATCCGATTGGTCCGCACGTTCAATAATCGCCACATTCCAGTTCGCCTGCAGCGAGCTTGGCTTATGGAGAATCAATCCATTCTTCGGATTCAGCACGTTCAACAATCATTCACCAAGTTTGAGTAGCCGTTTCGATTGTAACGGCCAAGGTGGCGCGTAACCAACTGAACTTTGCTTTCATGAAATCAAAATCAGGGCCGGACGTCACGAACCTCGCCTTACCCTTGATCAAGAAACCGGCACCCGGTCCATGCAGCCCCTCAACCTTACTGCTCCCCAATGTAATCAAAACATCCGGATTGTGGGTAATGTTGGCCTCCGTCTTGTGCATATAACCGGCAGGGATCAGCAGCCGTCCTTCTTGCGATATTTTGAGGTAACTATTCCAAGGGTTGACCAGGTGAGGTCCATCAGTCCCCAGGGTCGCGACATTGTCACTCACGCTGTAACCAAGGCGCAGACCATAGGCGAAACTTGTCGCGTCGTCATCCGCGAAGGTTTGATCAAATTGCACCGACTCATCATTCACCATTGCCGCATGCTGGCGGTCACTTTGCTGCATGAGGCTTTGAGCGATGCCGAGATCGAGTTCGGCGCTGAAATTATGACCGGCGATTTTAGTGGCCCATACCAGCGAGGTTCCGAGTTGTGCAATCAAGTGGCTGGCATCATACGAGCCGAGTTTAAGGCGGTCATTGGCACCGGTTTCGGTGAATCCATCCACCGTGGCTTGAGAATACGTTAGATCGAAGCGCGGCGCGAGGCTCAGTTCGCCCCAGGTCCAGCCAACATAGCTAACGCCCAAACTGGCGGTGAAGACGGAACTGTCGGTTTCTCCCCGTGCCTGCACGGTGTCGGTGGTACAACGGCTCAAGTCGTAATTGTAGATACCA
>Ga0118677_10016092_pt1 | contig 10302 bp, 6 predicted proteins | sample AliMusrvi5mmetaG_FD_86154 | JGI IMG/M metagenome (GOLD analysis project Ga0118677, IMG submission 86154)
AATGTGGGCAGCTTCCGGGATGTGAACGGTGTGTATGTGCTCTCGACCTTGGCCAATTTCTTGCAGCAAGACGGGGGCACCAACATCCTCTCCACCCCGAACTTATTGACGCTGGACAATGAAGAAGCCAAAATTGTCGTCGGTCAAAATGTGCCCTTTGTGACGGGCCAGTACTCCACAGCCAACACCTCGAATGGTGCGGTCAATCCCTTCCAAACGATTGAGAGAAAAGATGTGGGCCTCACACTTCGCGTCAAACCCCAAATCAGCGAAACCGGCACCGTCAAGCTCACCATCGCCGTGCGCGACTCGGGCATCGGCATCCCGCCGGACCGGCTCGACCGCCTGTTCAAGTCCTTCAGCCAGGTCGACGCCTCGACCACGAAACTTTACGGCGGCACCGGCCTGGGCCTCGCGATCTGCAAGCGGCTCGTCGAGCTCATGGGCGGCCGCATCTGGGTCGAGAGCGTGCCGGGCAGCGGCAGCACGTTCGCCTTCGAGATCACGGTCGCGCCGGCGCCGCTGGAGCTGCCGAGCACGCTGGACGGCCCGGCGGAGATCAACAACCGCCGCATCCTGATCGTGGACGACAACGCGACCAACCGCCGCATCCTCTGCCTGCAGCTCGGCTCCTGGGGCCTGCTGCCGAGCAGCGTCGCCTCCGGCGCCGAGGCGCTCGCGCGGATCACGCAGGGCGAGCCGTTCGACGCGGCCATCCTCGACCTCCAGATGCCGGGCATGAACGGCCACGAGCTCGCCGCCGCGATCCGCCAGCACCGCAGCGCCGCGGAGCTGCCGATCATCCTGCTCACATCGCTCGGCCACTCCGTCGCCCCGGCCGCGCTGGGGAACGCCGCCTGCGCCAGCAAGCCGGTGAAGCCCATGGCGCTGTTCAACCTGCTCGTCGACGTCTTCCACGGGCGCCGGCCGCAGCGCGCCATCCCGCTCGACCCGGGGGCCTCGGGCGAGACGCTCGGCCACAGCCACCCGCTCACGATCCTCATCGCCGAGGACAACACCGTGAACCAGCGCGTGGCGAAGCTCATGCTGCAGCGGCTGGGCTACCAGGCCGACTTCGCCGGCAACGGCCGCGAGGCCATCGCCGCCGTCGAGGAGAAGGCGTACGACCTCATCCTGATGGACATGCAGATGCCCGAGATGGACGGCCCCGCCGCCGCCCGGGAAATCTGCGCCCGCTGGCCGGTCGGACGCCGGCCGCGCATCGTCGCGATGACCGCCAGCGCCTCCGCGTCCGACCGCGACGTCTGCCTCGCCGCCGGCATGGACGAGTTCGTGAGCAAGCCCGTGCGGCTGCAGGACCTGCGCCGCACGCTGCTGGAGACGCCGATGCAGACGGCGACGGCGGCGGCGTGAAGGCCGTCGGGCGAACGCCGAACGTCCAACGCCGGACGTCCAACGCCGAAGAATCGTCCGCGGCCTGGCCGCGCGCCGGAATGAACTTCGGCGTGCAATGTTCGGCGTTGGGCGTTTGGCGTTCGTCCGCCCCCACCCCGGCGCAGTAAGGGGAAAAATTACGGCGGGAAAACCGCCGTCTGCCGCGACATCAGCAGCTCCTGCACGCGGCGCAGCAGCGTCTCGGGCTTGAAGGGCTTGAGCAGGAACGATCCCGCGTAGTCGTCCGGCTTTGCGGCCCGGCCCGGCTCGCCGGTCCGGGTCAGCCCGCTCACCATCAGGATGCGCACCTCCGCGTTGATGTGCTGCAGCACCTTGGCCAGCACCGCCCCGCTGAGGTTGGGCATGTGGTAGTCGAGCACGACAAGATGGATCTCGCTCGCCAGCCGCGCAAAGCAGGCCGTGGCCTCCGCGCCGTCCGCCGCCGTGGTCACGCGGTAGCCGTGCTGGCGGAGGATCGCCGCGATCACGTCGCGGATCGGCTCCTCATCATCCACCACGAGGATGTGCTCGCCCCGGCCGCGCGGCAGCGGCGGCGTGGTGGGCCGGATCGGCTCCTCGATGGTGCCCTCCGCCGCGGGCAGGTAGACGCGGAACGACGTGCCCTGCCCGACCGCGGTGCGGAGCTCGATGAACCCAAAATGGTTCTTCACGATGCCGCGCACCGTGGACAGGCCGAGGCCGGTGCCCTGCCCCGCCCCCTTGGTCGTCACGAACGGCTCCCACATGTGCTCCATCACCTCGGGCGCGATGCCGGTGCCGGTGTCCGCGACCTCGAGCACGAGGAAGGCGCCGGGCCGGCCGCCCTCGATCGCCATCGCGGCCTCGTCGCCCACCCGGCAGTTCTCCGCCCGCAGGCGCAGCGTGCCGCCCTGCGGCATGGCGTCGCGGGCGTTCACGCAGAGGTTGAGCAGGACCTGGTTGATCTGGGTCGGGTTGATCCGGACGGTCCAGAGGTCGGCGGCGAAGTCCGACTCGAGGACGATGTTCGGCGGAAACGTGCCCGTCATGAACTTGGCGGTTTCCTTGAGCAGGTGCCGGATCTGCACCAGCTGGGGCTCGCCGCCGACACCGCGCGCGAAGCCGAGGATCTGCCGCACGAGCGCCGTCCCGCGCTCGGCGCTATACTCCAGCGTGGCGAGGAGCCGGCGGCTGGTGTCGTCGATCGCCGACAGGCGCAGCATCGGCACGGCCAGCAGCACGGGGGCGAGCATGTTGTTCAGGTCATGGGCGATGCCCGCCGCCAGCAGGCCGATGTTCTCCAGGCGCTGCGCGCGCTGGACCTGCTCCTCGAGGCTCTTGCGCTCGCTGATGTCGCTCGCGAGCACGAGCTGCGCGGTGGCCCGGCCCTCGCTGTCGCAGACCAGCGACCGCCGCAGCTCAAGAAAGACCAGCCTGCCCTGGTGATTGTGCAGCCGCAGCTCGCCCTGCCATTCGCCCTTCGCCGCGGTGGCTTCGCGCGACGCCAGCAGCTGCGCCCGCTCCTCCGCGTCGAGCAGCAGGTCGGTCGACTTCCGGCCCATCACCTCATCCGCGCGCCAGCCGAAGATCCGCTCCGCGCCGGCATTCCAGTAGAGGATGCGGCCCTCCATGTCGGTGATGATGATGCCCTCCCGCGCGCGGTTCAGGATGTTCGACTGCTGGGCCACCATCTTCTCGGCCTCCACCCGCACCTGCCGCTCCTCGCACTCGCGCAGGGCGTCGCGCATCGAGAGCACGAGGCGCTTCATCCGGTCCTTGAGCACATAGTCGCGCGCGCCGGACTTCACCGCCGCGATGGCCCGGTCCTCGCCCATCGTGCCGGAGACAAAGATGAAGGGCACCCCCGGCGCCAGCTCCTGCGCCACGCGCAGCGCATCCATGCCGCTGAAGCCCGGCAGCGAGAAATCCGACAGGATCATGTCATGACCCCCGCGGTGCAGCTCGTGCCGAAGGGCCGCCTCGCTTTCCACCACCGCAAACTGGCAATCCGGCCACTCCGCCATCACCAACTGCTGCACCAGCTCGGCGTCCTGAGGATTGTCCTCAATATGCAGGACTTTCATGGTTTAGCTGGGTGGTTAAGGCCTGGGACGGACGGGCTTGTCAGTGAAAGCGGGCGCCCATCACTTGGGCGTCCGGAAGCCTGTGACATTCGCATATTATTTACGAAGGCCCTGACTACCGGAATTCCGGTAGATGCTAACCCCCGCGCCGGGCCTCGCTTAGTGAGCGGGCGGGGCCGGCGTCACGGTCCGTCCGAGCGGACGCCGTGACGCAGGAGGATCCACTCGGACTCGTAGACCTTGATCTCGGCGATCGTCTGGTTGGAGGCCAGGGCCAGGAGCCGGTCGGATCGTTCCGGGTTGGACCCGCGCAGCCGGTCGAGCCCGCCCAGCGCGGCGATTTCGGCATCCACGCCGCGCTCGCCGGTGAGCCGGTTGTGAATGTCGAGGCGCAGGTCGTCGCTGACCTGCTGCCGCTGTCCGGCCTCGAGGGCCTCGACAAACCGGTCCACGCTGCCCTGCGGGCCCACGAGCAGGTGGAGGTTCTGGTTGAAGGACTGCAGGGTGTTCGGGCCGATCCCCATGTAGAAGATGCCGGTGTAGTAGCCGTTGGCCGTGGCGCGCTGCACCTCGATTTCCGGCGCGGCGGGGACATCGCGGATGGCCGACAGCCACCCGCTGTGGGCCGTGAAGAGCGTCCCGCCCTCGACGCTCGTGAGGAAGCGCAGGAAATCCAGGGCCTCCTCCTTGTGCCGGCTGTCCTTGTTGAGATAGATCTCCAGGCTCGTGCCGAGCAGCCCCTCGAGGAACGGCCCGCGGATGTACGGGCCGACCACGGGGTCGTCCTGGGTCAGCTGCGGCACGTGCATCACCTCGACGGGAAACGCCGCCAGGCGCCGGAGGCTGGTGGCGTCATAGGTGCCCGAGAAGATGAACAGCGCCTCGCCGCGCACGAACTCCTGGATCGCGTCGTCGCGCCCGAGCTGGGTGAAGCCCGGGCGCATCTGCTGGCTGACCTCGCGCAGCAGCGCGTACGCGGCCCGCAGCTCCGGCCGGCGGGAATCCCAGCGGCCCTGCAGGTAATCCCCGAGCACCTGGTACGCGTTGCGGTCGAGGAAGCCGTCGCGGTCCAGCTCGAGGTTCAGGCCCGTGACGCAGCCCTGCATGAGCATTTCCATCAGCCACCGCGCGTTGCTGCGCGAGCCCGCGAGCGGGTGCAGCGGGCGGCCGGTCCGCTGCGCGTACTCGGCGGCCTGCGCGCAGAGCCGGCGGAACTCGATGAAGGTGCGCGGCGGCTCAACGGACCCGGTGATCGCCCGCAGCAGCTCGCGGTTGCAGAACAGGCGGCTGCTGCCCTGCGAGAGGGTCACGCCGTAGATCTGGCCGACCTCGGGACTCTGGCTGAGCATGGTGTACAGGCTGTCGGAGAATGTGTGCCGCCACGGCACGCGCTCGAGGGACGTGCCGCGGTTGTAGGGATTGGGCGCATCCATGGCGCGCGTCAGCGGCTCGAAGTACCGCACGGGCACGTCGTCCACCCCGCCGACCCAGTACGCGAACTCGATGAGATCCGTCGCGGTGCCCCCGGTGAGGTTCGTCCGCAGCCACTGCCGGTAGATGGACGACGGCACGGCCACCGTCTCGACCCGGACGCGCGGATTGAGCTCCTCATAGCGCCGGATCACCGCGGCGAGTCCGTCGGGCGGGCCCTTTTCAATCTGCCAGTGCGCCAGGCGGAGGGTCACGGGCCGCGACGCCACCAGCGGCGCCGAGCGGGTGAACACCCAGTAAGTCGCGCCGAGATAGGCGACGAAGAGCAGGAGCAGGCCCCGGCGCAGCGGATGGCGTCTCATGGGGTGCCTTCCTTTCCCGCCATCTCCGCGAGGCGGGCGCGCACGGTGTAGACGCGCGGGTCGACTTCATTCTCCGCGAGGAACGCCTCGAAGTAGCGCCGGGCCTGCGCCGGTTCGCCGGCACGCCGCGAGAGCTCGGCGATCTGCAGCTGCAGGTCCGAGCGAACCGTGCCCGCGAGCCCGCCGATGCGGTCGGCCGCCAGCAGGTGCGGCAGCACGCCGGGCAGCTGGAAGAACAGCCGGCCGCGTCCGAGCACGAGGTGCAGGTCGCGCTGCAGCGCGGGGATCTCCACCTGTGCCAGCAGCGCCTCCGCCGCCGCCACGCGCGCCGCGGGCGACGCGGGTTCCGGCAGGACGTAGAGCCGGAGGAGCGCCAGCTTCACGAGCCCGAGCTGGGCCCAGGGGCTATGCGGCTGCCGCGCCGCCAGCGCGGCGTAGGCGCGCGCCGCGCGCGCGGGATCGGGCGAGAAAAAATGCGCCTGGTAGAGCCGGGCCTCGAGGTAGCCCGCGGCCGCCGCGATCTCGTCGTCGCCGCGCGCCAGGTCGGCCAGCTGTGCGGCGGCCGTCGTGAGCTTGGCGTCGGTGACCGGGGGACGGTCCAGCAGCACCACCGCCGCCGCGAACGCGGCCTCGCGCCCGCCGCCGGTCGTGGCACCGAGCCGCGCCTGCGCGTCGGTCGGAAGGTGTCGCGCCACGAGCTCCCACGCCGCCGCCACGTCGGCGTCGCCGGTCGCGCGCAGGGTCGCGCCGCACCAAGGCAGCAGCAGGCCGAGCATCACGGACAGAGGGGCGCGGGGCACGGTCGGAGCGTGAAGGAATGAGGATGGGCGACAAGCACGGAGGCGGGCGAACGCTCAACCCTCCTTCGCCACGGCTTCGGAGGGCAGGCGCTCAACATTCAACGCTCAACGTTCAAGGGGAGCGAGCGTGGCGGGGTCGGCGACCCCGCCCTACATGGCTGGGTGCCGGTGAACGGCCGGGCACCCAGCGTTCAACTTTCAACCCTGACCTTTCAACTCGCCTCAACTGGCCCAGTCTACACCGACTTCAGGAAGTCCCGCGAGGCGATGAATCCGCGGCGCTCGCCCTCGAGGGTGCCGTTGTAGTTCACGTCCTCGAGCTCGATGGACACATGGCCGCGGAAGCCGGCGGACTGCAGCGTCGTGAGCAGCTTCGTCCACGGCGCCTGGCCGGCGCCGGGAATCGTGTAGCGCCAGAAGTAGCCGCCCCACGGCAGGCCCTCGGCGAACACGCCCGCCTGCTCGGTGCCGATGTTGTAGAGGCGCTCCGGGTCGATGAACGTGTCCTTGCCGTGCACGTGCACGACGTGCGGCGCGAACTCGTTGACGAACCGCAGCGGGTCGATGCCCATGCGGATCAGGTGCGAGGGGTCGAAGTTGATGCCGTACTGCGGGGAGTTCATCTCCTTGAGGAACGCGCGGTACGACTCGGGATTGCAGCACTGGGCGTTGCAGCCCGGCCAGCCCTCGATCGAGAGCTTGGTGCCGGTGGCCGCGAGCACGTCGCGGAGCGCGCCGTAGGTCTCGACCATGTAGCCGAACGTCTCCTTGCGCGGCAGCTTCTCGTCCTCGGCCAGCATCACGATGAAGAACAGCTTCACCCCGGCCGCGGCGGCGGCGCGGATGTTCTGCACGCCGAGCGCGGCCGTCGCGCGGCGGCGGCCGGCGTCGGCGGACAGCATGCCGGTCCACTCCGGGCCAAAGAGGTCCATCGTGCCGACGGCCAGGCCGCCCGCGCGCCAGGCGGGCACGGCGGCGAGGTGGCTGGCCCAGATGTCGACGCAGCCGAAGCCGTGGGCCGCGGCCCAGGTCGCGGTGTCGGCGACGGGGGCCTTGGCAAATTCGCCGGTGAGGCGGAGGCCGATGGGAAATCCACCGGTGCGGGTACGGGCGGGGGTGCTCATGGGAGTTTCGAAAAGACCTTCTGCATCGCGTCGAACATGCGCTTCGCGGCCTCGGCCGGCGGCAGCGCCCACAACTCGGCGTTGAACATCTCGATCGCGTAGTTGCCGCGGTAGCCGAGGCGCTCGAACCGGCCGAACAGCTCCACGAGGTCGTAGCAGCCGCGCGGGTCGCCGGGCAGCACGCGCGCCGTGTTGCAGTCGGTGGTCTCGGCCGGCGTCGCCGGCATGTTGTCCACGTGCACGTGCTTGATCCAGCCGATCGTGTCGGCCGTGATGTGCTCGGTCTTCGTCGGCGTGGAGTGGAAATGCGCCGGGTCGAAGAGCACGCCGACGTTCGCGGCGCCGGAGCGCTGGGCGATCTCGACGGTGGCGAGGAGGGTCTTGACCATGCCCCAGTTGAACTCGATCGCGAGCGTGACGCCGAGCGGGCGGATCCGGTCGGCCACCGCGCGGGCGGAGGCGGCCATCTTGCCCATGACATCGGGCACGTCCTTCTCGCCGGGCCAGTTGATGTAGTCGGTGCCGACCACCATGGTCGTGCCGCCGAGGGCCGCGATCAGCTCGGCGTTCTGCACGTGCTGGTCGTGGCTCGTGGCGATCTCGGCCGGGGTGCCGAGGCCGATCAGGTTCTGGTTGAAGCCGCCGGTGACGCGGAGCTGGTGGCCCTCGACGATGGCGCGGGCCTGCGCGGGGGTCAGGCCCTTCTTCAGCTCCCCGCGGATCTGGTCGAGCGGGCACTCAATGGTGCGAAAGCCGGCCGCGGCGCAGCCGGCGGCGACTTCCTCGAGATTCGTGAACTTGAGGGAGACGGTGTTGAGACCGAGACGGTTGATATTCATGGGGAGAATAAGCGCGTATGGGCGTAGGAGCGTAAGGGGTAAGGCAGGTCGGAGGCAGGATGGAGTCGGGGCGCCCTCGCCCCGCTGGCGCGATCCCTCGACAATGCTCGGGATGACGCGGGGACGAGGTGGGAGTTAATTTGGTGCGTCAAAAGCTCAGCTTGATGCCACCGGCCTTGAGCTGGAGCTGGAGGAAATCGCGGGCGATCGCGAGGTCTTTGGCCGCGTCGGCTGCGGTGCAGAGCGGCGTCGCCTCGCCGGCGACGGCCTTGAGGAAGTTCGCCGCCTGCGAGCGCATCGCGTGCCACGGGGCGAGCACCGGCGTGATCGCCTTCGGCGTCTCGGTGCCGCCGAGGTCCTCGAACACGGTGAGCTGGCCGGGACGGTCGAGCACCATCGGCGCGGGGAGGTCGAGCTTCAGGTAGCCCTTGTCGAAGCCGACGAGGGCCGACTCCTGCCAGTCGAGCGTGGTGTGGTACGGGGCCATCTCCAGGATGCCCGACACGCCGCTGGTGGAGCGGACGCCGAGGTACTGGCCGTTGGCGTCGGCCGCGGTGAGCGCGTAGTCCTCGCCCAGCAGGTAGCGGAGGAGGTTGATCTGGTGGATGTAGAAATTGACCAGGAGGAAATTCTGGTACGCGCCCTCCTTGTCGAAGCCGGCCGGCGGCGGGTCGTTCTGGATGTCGGGATACTTCTCGTCGGTCGTGAGCCGGCTCGCGAAGCCCTCGGCGTCCCACTTGCCCGGCGGCATCGTCACCCGCACGTAGCGCAGCGCGCCGAACTGGCCCGAGGCCTTCCACTCGCGGATCTTCTCCGCGGCCGCGACCGAGGCGAGGTCGCTGCGCTTGTGGTAGGCGACGTAGATCGGCGCCTGGTGCTTCTTGGACAGGGCCGTGAGATTTTCGGCGATCTCGACGCTTTGCGCGAGGGGCTTCTCGATCATGATCGGCTTGCCCGCCGCAATCACCGCCGGCAACAGGCCGCCGTGGAACCAGAAGCACTGGATCGCGACCAGCGCGTCCACCTTGGCCTTCGCGAGGAGCTCCGCGTCGGTGGCATACACCTCCGGGATGTTCCAGTGCTTGGCGACCTGCGCCGCGAGCTGCGGTCGCAATTCCGCCATCGCGACGACCTCGCAGTTGGGGAGGGTCAGATAATTGCGCAGGTGCGCCATCTGACCCATGTTGCCGGTGCCAATGAAACCAAGTCGGACTTTTTTCATGTGAGTGGGCTAAGAAATCGGGCGCGTCCCTTCGACGCAGGGTAAGCCAGCACTCCTGCGCTCCCGGCCGTTGACGTAAAGCGGAAAACCGCCCCGCAACTGAATAGTCACCGTGGTCGCGCCCGCATCGGCGGACCCGGAGTGCCGTCGCGCCCGCCCGACTCGCTAGGAATTCGCGCGGAGGATAGCCGCCGCTGACCCGCAATCGCCGCCAACGCCATTTGTCCCCGTTGTGACGGGCTGTGGCTCCTTCTCCGCTCAGCGCGGTCACGATTCCGCTCAAAAATTCTCCTCATTTCAGCGCACGAAAGGACCGCTAAGTAATCACCGCCGGACCCGGTTTGGGAACCGCAAGGCCCGCCAATACACTGTTATCCCTTAGCCAGTCGCCATTTGAGCTTATAGATAGTTCACCCCAGACGGTATTTACATAAATTGCAGATAATTTGCACCTCGCCTTCTGCAGCCAAATTTCCGATCCTGAAAACCCGCTGAATCATGAAACACATCTTACGCCTCTCGGTCGTGTTCGTTTCGCTCGGTTTGGCCGCGGTGGGTCTCCAAGCCCAAACCAATGTGTACTGGAATTTCGGGTCTGGGACCGGTACGCCCACGCAGCTCTCGAGCAATGTGACTGGCGGGGTAATCACGGCGTTCAACTTCGACTCCGGGTATACGCCGGCATTCTCTCCGACGGCTCCAGCCTCCACCGGCTATACCGGTTTGCACGGCGCCGCATCAGGCGTCCACAACGCCTCCGTTGAGGTGCAAAGCTTCGCCGGTCCGATCAATACGCTCACCGATGCCGCCGATCCCAGTGCAACCTACTTTGAATTCACCTTGGCACCGAGCTCGGGTTACGCGCTGCAAACCTCGTATTTCGAGCTGGGCTCACGCAGCAAGCCCGGCGGCGGGGGCGCAGGACCCTCGACGCTGACGCTGGTGGCCAGCACGGATAATTTTACGAGCAACTTTACCCAGCTGGGCACAACCAGCGTCACGCCTGACGGGAACTGGGCGTTGGCCAGCATTTCATTCGCCACTACGACTTGGGCCACTGACACGC
>Ga0118677_10016093_pt1 | contig 10301 bp, 8 predicted proteins | sample AliMusrvi5mmetaG_FD_86154 | JGI IMG/M metagenome (GOLD analysis project Ga0118677, IMG submission 86154)
CGCTCGGCGTGATCATTGGCGTGGGCGCGGTCATCGCCATGGCGGAAATCGGCGAAGGGTCCAAGGCCGCGATCCAAAGGACGATCGCCAGCATGGGGGCAAACAATCTGTCCTTGCAATCCGGCGCTGCGGCAAGCGGCGGCGTCAGTTTTGGCGCAGGCAGTATAATGACATTAACACCGCAGGACTGCGAGGCAATCATACGGGAATGTCCGGCAGTACGTTCTGCTGCCCCGGTTGTGCGGGCCCGGACGCAGGTTGTATACGGCAATCGAAATTGGGTGCCAATGTATATCTATGGCTCTACCCCGCAATGTCTCGATGTTCGCGACTGGACCAACCTGGCTGAAGGCGAGCCATTCACCGATCGTGATGTCCGTAACGGCAGCAAAGTCTGCCTGTTGGGTAAGACGCTGGTGCGTGAACTGTTCCAGAACGAGTCGCCGCTCGGCAAGGAAGTGCGGGTAAAGAATGTCTCGTTCAAAGTGATAGGAGTTCTTTCCCAAAAAGGCGCAAATATGATGGGACAGGATCAGGATGACATCCTCTTTGCACCCTGGACAACCATCAAATACCGCGTTTCGGGAACATCGGCGACAACGGGGAACCAGAGCGCAAAATCCAGTTCAGACTCGGCACAATCAGTAAATTCACTGAATCAAATCTACCCAAACGCCGGGATGGTCCTTTATCCGGTTCCATCGAGCACCCAGGCGGCAGATACTCCATTGCCCGTGCGTTTTACCAATGTTGACCAGATCATGGTTGCTGCCGTAAGCAGTGAAGCCACACAACCGGCCATTCAGCAGATGACCGCGCTACTTCGTGAAACACATCACCTGCGTGGCGCTGAGCCGGATGACTTCACAATCCGTGACATGACCGAAATGACCAAGGCATTATCATCCACGACAGTGCTCATGACCAACCTGCTGTTGTGCGTGGCGATGATCTCGCTTGTGGTGGGAGGCGTTGGGATTATGAATATCATGCTCGTATCGGTAACCGAACGTACTCGTGAAATCGGTTTGCGAATGGCTGTGGGCGCCAAGGGTCATGACATTTTGAGGCAGTTTCTCGTTGAGGCCATTATTCTCTGCCTGGCCGGCGGCGCCTTCGGCATACTGCTGGGGCGTGGCTGTTCCTATCTCGTAAACAAACTGCTTCACTGGCCCACAGCAGTCTCCATAGGGGCGATTGTAGCAGCGGTGCTGGTGTCTGCCAGCGTGGGGATAATATTCGGTTTTTATCCGGCATGGAAAGCATCGCGATTGGACCCGATTGAAGCATTGCGTTATGAATAATGACCAAGGAGTATGTTAATATGAGATCGACTAACTGGATATATGGCAAACTGGTCATGGCCTCAACAGCCTGCACTCTGATTGTCGCCGGTTGTGCAATCGGACCTGACTTTCATTCGCCCCTGACCAATATACCTGCGACATGGACAGGGATCGTTACAAACCAGAATGATATTTCAGGCTCATTACCCAGCACGCCTGTCGATCGACCTGCAGTTATTGGCAAATGGTGGACGGTCTTCAACGACAAAACTCTTGATTCCCTGATAACCCGCGCCTTAAAGGCAAACCTGGACCTTAAACAGGCGGAATCGCGTATCAGGCAGGCGCGCGCCGAACTGGGCGTGGTAACCAGCGGATTCTGGCCCGCAGCCGAAGCATCAGGCGAATACCGGCGGAGCCGGAACAGCCAAACCATGAATTCCGTAAACCTGTATCAGGCCGGCCTGGATGCATCGTGGGAACTGGATATTTTTGGTGGAACACGGCGTGCCGTCGAGGCTGCCGATGCTGCTGTTACGGCCAGCACCGATGACTACCGTGATGTGCTTGTGACCCTCATGGGAGAAGTGGCTCTGAATTATATCAATCTGCGCGGCTATCAGCAGCAGATCACAATTGCAAAGGAGAATTTATTGGCGCAGGAACACAGCGCTGAACTGACCCGGAAATTGTTCCTTGGTGAATTCAAGAGCAAGCTGGACCTGGTAAATGCCGAGGCGCAGACAGCAACAACACGATCACAAATCCCTGTTCTTGAGGCACAAGCCAGGCAGACAATTTATACCTTGAGCGTATTGCTTGCGGATGAATCTTCCGCGCTGATTAACGAACTTTCAAACAATACGCCTGTTCCGGTTATTCCTCCGGAAGTGCCTGTTGGTCTGCCGTCAGATCTGCTGCGCCGGCGTCCTGATATCCGCCGTGCTGAAGCCCAGTTACATGAAGCGACAGCACGAATCGGCATGGCCGCGTCCGATCTCTTTCCGAAATTCTCACTAACAGGTTCCGTAGGCACATCTGGCAGCAGCAGTTCCTCCCTGGTGAAATGGGACAACCGCTTTTATTCCGTGGGGCCAACAGTGACCTGGGCCATTTTTAACGCCGGCAAGATTCGCTCCGCCGTCAAGGTGCAGAACGAACTGGAGCAGCAGTCACTATTCGCATATCAGAAGACGGTACTGACAGCATTGAGCGACGTGGAACGGGCTCTGGTTGCCTATATAAAGGAACAACAGCGTCGCAAGGCATTGATCGACGCGGTTGCCAAGAACCAGCAGGCAGTGACCCTTTCGACTCAACTCTATACTGAGGGACAAACGGACTTTCTTAATGTGCTTATCTCGCAACGAGCGCTGTATTCGGCCCAGGATGCCCTGGCACAAAGCGAGCGTACTGCGGCAACTGATCTGGTGGCCATCTACAAAGCTTTGGGCGGCGGATGGGAAAATAAGACACTTTGATTACGTTTGCTGGCTATGTCGGATTTGCTGAAAGAACAAGATTGAGAAACCAAAGGATTTGTGACACTATGGTCCTATGAGAAGTGCCTTGGCATATCAATCGGAGTTATTCGACGAAGGACCGGATATTACCCATACTCACGCGCGGTTCAACGGGCGGTCCGGTGCATTCGGAGACAACATGTCTTTGCCAGTTCATCGATGGTATCGATATTCGGCTGGTTTCTCGGCAGACTGGGTTAGTTCGCTCATCCATGACCGGTGTTCGAACAAAAGCACCTTTTCCGTGCTGGATCCATTTGCCGGTGTTGGCACGACGCTCCTCGCCAGCGAAGCAGAGATGGTTGAGAGTTGGGGATTCGAAACCCACCCATTCATTTACCGGGTTGCAGTTGCAAAAATGCGTGGGATTCATTCTGAACTTTCGGCCATCCGCAACACATTCGACGAATTTTTAAACCGCCTACCGGAAGTTGTCTCCCGTCTTCCCAAAGATGTGCCACTGTTGTTATCGAAGTGCTATACGACTGATTCCCTCGCCGTGCTCTTTGCCATGCGAAACCTTTTCCTCGCGGAATTTAACAGTAAGACACCCGAAGGCGAATTGCTTTGGCTTGCCCTTACATCCATTCTGCGGATGTGCAGCGGGGCAGGAACGGCACAATGGCAATACGTGTTGCCAAACAAAAGCAAATTAGGAGTGCAACCACCTGTTGCGGCATTTCACGCCAAAGCGGCGGACATTCTGCAGGATGTAGAGTATGCCCAGCGTAATTCTTGGTCCTCTCAAGGAACGGTTATCCTTACCGATGCGCGTGCCCCTGTAACAAACTCGCATATTCAAGTCGATGCTGTAATTACGTCTCCCCCCTATCCAAACAACTATGACTATGCCGACGCCACGCGATTGGAGATGACATTCTGGGGCGAGATCAATGGATGGGGCGATCTTCAGCATTCCGTCCGCCGACACCTTATTCACTCATGTTCACAGCATGCCGCAGCAGAAAGACTTGTTCTTGATGAATTACTGGCCGAACCCGTTCTTGATCCGATAAGAAAAGACCTTTCCATAGCATGCAGAACATTGGCTGAAGTGCGTGAGACAAAAGGTGGCAAGAAGACTTATCACACGATGGCAGCAGCGTACTTCAGAGACCTTGGTCTTATGTTCAAGTCGTTGCGTTCACTTTGTCGACCGGGTGGGATTGCCTGTTTCGTTATCGGGGATTCTGCGCCATATGGAATCTACCTGAATGTAGACGCCTGGCTGGGTGAACTGGCTTTGGCGGCTGGTTTTAAGACCTATTCTTTTGAGAAGATTCGGGACAGAAATATCAAGTGGAAGAACAGAAAACATCGGGTTCCCTTGAAAGAGGGTAGACTCTGGATAGAAGGGTAAGAAAACATGGCAGAATCACCAGCACATAGATTCGGACAGGTTATCGGCGAGTTGCTTGAATCCGTTATTCTTCCACAACTTGAGACATTCTGTCAGACCCAGCGACTTTATCTTGATCATCAGAAGCGAAACAGACCCGCCCGTACAAGCAAGAAAGTGTCATGGTCGGACCAATACGGAAACACGCACGATCTGGACTTCGTTATTGAGCGAGATGGGACTGACCAGCAAATTGGGAGACCACTTGCCTTTATTGAAACGGCATGGCGTCGATACACAAAACACTCACGCAACAAAGCGCAGGAAATTCAGGGGGCAATTCTGCCTCTTGCAGAAAAATATCGGTGGAATAATCCTTTTCTGGGAACCGTCCTAGCAGGTGTCTTTACTGAAGGGTCCCTGGATCAACTACGTTCTCTTGGATTCAATGTTCTCTATCTTCCGTACGATTCACTTGTCGCGGCGTTTCAGTCGGAAGGAATCGACATTGCCTTCGACGAAGACACAAAAGACATCGTGTTTCGACGAACGACTAAACAAATCGAAGGATCCTCGCCGGCCATTATGAAGCGTATATGCGCAAACCTCGTCCATGCAAATCAGCCCGCTATTGACGGTTTCTTTGAAGCGCTGAACAAGAGACTTGGCCGCCATGTTACGCGGGTAGTCATCGTTCCACTCTATGGTCGCGTCAATGAGTTTGCGACTCTTGAAGATGCAATTCGCTTTCTCGACCGCCATATGATCTATGAAGGATCAGGCGAGTTCAGAAAGTATGAACTGCGAGTTGAATTCTCAAATGGTGACAAAGTCGAAGCCTTCATTGAAGCCAAAGACAAAGTCAAAGAGTTCCTCGACTTTGTTGTTAGACAATAGAATTTGCCAACTAATTTTTTAGATGATTCGTCAATCCGCGACGGGTTTCGAACGTCTAAATGACTTTAGAACAGAGCTTTAATGCCCATAGTACGCTTTGTATCATGCTGTTTGCAGACGCTTTTCCTTGCCATGCGATATCAAAGGCCGTGCCGTGATCGACCGAGGTCCTGACTATTGGCAGGCCAAGGGTGATGTTTACTCCCTTGTCAAACGCCAGCATCTTGAAGGGAATAAGTCCCTGGTCGTGGTACATTACAACATAAGCGTCGGTTTCCCTGAGTTTTGCCGGCAGGAAAGCCGTATCTGGCACAACCGGGCCTGCAACCATCAGTCCTTTTTTTCGTGCCTGTTTGATTGCCGGTTCGATGATATTTTTTTCTTCCTTGCCGAACAGGCCGTGTTCTCCGCCATGTGGATTAAGAGCGCAAACGGCAATCCGTGGCGAGGACTGGCCTAATCGTTTCAATACATCAGCTGTAAGTTCGATTACATTCAATATATGTTTCTTGGAAAGCTGTTCAGGGACACTGGCAAGGCTGGTATGAATCGTTACAAGGCTTACCTTTATCCTGTCTGATGCCATCATCATGCAGAAATGCGGTGTATAGGTCAGTTTGGCAAGGATCTCGGTGTGGCCAGGGTATTTAATTCCTGCCAGATTAAGTGACTCCTTGTTTATCGGCGCTGTTGCGATTGCGGAAATCCTGCCGCTCATTGCGGAATGAGTCGCAGCTTCAATATACCTGTATGAAGCGCTTCCGCAGGCCGGGCTGATTTTTCCGGGCAATACATTTTCTGCCTCGATAGCCTGACAGTCAACAACCGCAGCGGGTTCCTTGATTGTTGCGCCCTTCATCCATTCCTCTATGGAAAGTACCCGGCATGAGAATGGCAGGCGGCATATGCCTGCCACTCGCTTGAGAACTGAAGCATCGCCGAAAACCACAGGCCGGCATTTCGAGAGGATTTTTCCTGCGGCTAATGTCCGGAGACAAAGTTCCGGCCCGACACCTGCCGGGTCGCCCATGGTTATTCCTATAAGTGGTTTATTCATCGATATTTATTCCTGTCAATTATACTTTGTTTTAAAAGACAGCAAGATGTTCCGGCGACGTTCAAGAGAAAGGTGGCTGGGTGTATCGTCCGGGACCCTGGAAATGTCCCGTAGTATTCTGGCAACAATGCTGATATCGCCGGCAGTTTCACTGCAGTTCGAGCAAGATGCCAGGTGTTTCTTGACGAGCGTGAGACTGTCAGGGACCAACTCGCCTGTCTTGCAGGCATAGTCAAGCAGCCAGGGTTTTATGGCCCTGCAGTCTGGTTGTATGTTTTCTGTTTGTTTCTCTTTGCGATTTTTCATATCGCGCTCGATTTTTTCAGTTCATCTGCAAGTTTCTTCATTGCATAATGCAGTATGTATCCGACATTACTGACTGACAGACCTGTAATGTCGCTGATTTCCTTGTAGGACTTTTCCTCGTAAATCTTGAGAATCACCAGCTGTTGGTCGCGCAGGCTCAGCTTGCGCAGAGCGATGGTGGCTTTTTCGGCGGACTCGGAAAGGCTGGAGGCTTCCCCGTGCCATGGTTGTATGTATTCTTCATTTTCCTGTGCCTGTCGCTTGTGCAGGATGTTGAGCCTGGTTTCTTTTCTCAGATGATCAACGGCGCAATTGTGCGCCACGCGGTAGAGCCAGCTGGATATTTCGGGGCAGGGGCGCAGTTCTCCTTCCCAGCTTTTGAACAATTTAATAAAAGAATCCTGGACCACGTCCTGGGCTGTGTCATGGCTTTGTACAATCCTGATTACATAGCGCAACAGAACGCCTTCGTATTCGGATACAATTGTTTCAAAAGCCGCCAGTTTTGGGGCATTCTGTTTGTTGTCTGCCATGCTCATAAGATGGTTGTTTCTTAAGATAATACGTTCTGAGGACTTTACAACTTAGATTTTCTTGGAGCCTATCTTAACCGGAACCGACCCCTCACCCTGGCCCTCTCCCCCAAGGGAAGCGGGCGCATCCTCTCTTGGAATCCTTCAATCTCCAGGATTTCCGCCGACTTGCCCCCGACCTCGCCACCCGCATATCCGCGCCGTGAGAAAAACGTCATGTAATGCACCCGCTTATTATCCAGGCCCATAGCTTTAGCGAAGGAGGATTTCCCCCTTTCGGACTGCGGCAGTTCACTGCCGCCTTTTCCCCGGCGGAGTCAAACTCCGCCGCCCAAAAGGCTGGACAGAAGTCCAGCACTCCAAGGTATTCGTTCGGCCCATCGCTTCCTCCTTCGCTCTCCGAGCTAAGGAGGACAAGCCGCTCAACCCCGTTTTAGCGTTCAGGCCCGAATAGCGCTAACTTAAGGAAGAACACGCCTTACGGCGTTGACTACAAGCGTAAGCGCAGATTGCTTCCACGCTTGTAGTTTCCGCCCTTGCGGATCCGCACAGGCGGAAAGCCCGTAAGGGCTGTTCCGTTGGTACATGAAAAAGAGCTTAAGTTAGCGTCATTCCGATCAGGCCCTGTCAAGCAGCATAGCATAGCCGGCTCGGCTGTGTCCGGAATTTACTAAAGTCTACGAGAAAGAAGATGATGCTTTTTTCGATAGGTTTCATCCTTTTTAGATGTTATTATCCGGGCTCAAATTCATGAACAAGAATGGAATTAATCATATAATATGGGATTGGAATGGAACTCTGCTGGATGATATTGCCGCCTGCCTGACGACTATCAACCGGATGCTGGCCAGGCGGGGAATTCCTGTGCTAACCCTTGAAAAGTACCGTGAAATATTTGGATTTCCAGTGCGGGATTGTTACATAAAACTCGGATTTGATCTCGACGTTGAGGACTGGGATAAAGTGTCACAGGAATTCCATGGCATCTACAAAGCTGAAGCTGAGAACGTCAAACTGCGCCATGGGATACTTGCCATTCTGGACAGTCTTGCAGGCAGGGACAAGGCAATGTCGGTTCTTTCCGCGTCCGAGCTGTCGATTCTCAAGGACATGCTTGCTGCCAGGGGAATAGAGAAGTACTTTAAGAATATTTACGGCCATTCGGATCTATATGGCAGTTCCAAGGTGGAACTTGGAAGAAAGTTGCTTCGCGACACAGGTATACCTGCCGAGCATGTAATGTTCATTGGTGATACAGACCACGATTACGAGGTTGCGCGCGAATTGAACTGTCAGTGCATCCTTCTGGTCGGCGGTCATCAGGCAAAGGAGCGTCTGCAGAAATGCAATTGTCGTGTTGTTGAAAGTGTAAATGAATTCATCGGGGTGTTATGAATAAAGAATTGCGTGTAACGTTTGAGCCGTCGGGGCGGAGCGTATTTGTCCTGTCGGGAACAGTCCTTCTTGAGGCGGCAGGTGAGGCCGGCTACATAATCCAGACTCCTTGCGGCGGCGCCGCCAAATGCGGCAAGTGCCTGGTAAGAGTTGTTTCGGGCAGGTGCCCGCCTTCGGATCAGGAGAAATCGGCCATTGAAGAAGATCTTCTCAGGCAGGGATACCGGCTTGCGTGCCAGTGCAAGGTGCATGAAGATCTCAGGATAGAAATACCGGATTCGTCGCTGTTCCAGACGACTCAGAAGATTCTGTCTCACAATGCCGGCGGAGAGATCAAACTTCAACCGCGCGTGGTCAAGAAATTTGACGGGGTAAGCGGCATTACAACAGCCACTGTGGATGGCCGGGTTGTTCACACTGAGATGGGCAACATGGAAAACCGCTGTTACGGGGTGGCTTTTGATATCGGCACAACAACCATAGTTGGAACGCTTGTGGATCTTGTTTCCGGCTCAGAGATCGGGCTGGCAAGCATGGTAAATCCGCAGACTTCCTACGGTGACGATGTTATTTCGCGAATCAAGAAATGCCGTGATGAAGCAAACGGACTTAAAGAACTCCAGGGTTCGGTAATCAAGGCGGTCAATTTTCTTATAGGCAAGTTGTTGAGAGAAGACGGGATCAGCCGGAAACATGTATATGAGATCGTATTTGCAGGTAACACGGCCATGCAGGAGATTTTGTTTGGAATTAATCCGCAGAGGCTTGGCGAGATGCCTTTCTTTGCGGAGTTCAATGATCCACTGAAGAAGAAAGCATCTGAGCTGGGGTTGGATATCAATCCGTCCGGCGATGTACATGTTTTTCCCCAGATTGGCGGATTCGTGGGCGGCGATACGGTTGCCGGGATCATTGCGACACGGCTGGACGAGATGAAGGAACCGGCGTTGCTTGTGGATGTTGGAACAAATGGCGAAATAGTACTCTGCAACAAGGGAAGGCTCACGGCAACTTCTGTGGCTGCGGGTCCGGCGTTTGAAGGCGCTCGCATAATTAATGGAATGCGGGGAACAACCGGAGCCATTGAGAAGATGGTTGTGGTGGATGGCGATATCAGGCTCAATGTTATAGACAATGTGAAACCTGCCGGCATCTGCGGTTCCGGCCTGATAGACATTATTGCCGAGCTTCTCAGGCTTGGTGTTATAGACAGTACCGGAAGAATCCAGTCGCCTGAAGAATTGCCGGTTCCGGTGCTGATACGCCGCAGAATTGTGGAGCAGGACGGCCAGTACAGCTTCCTTCTTGTTGGCCGTGAAGAAAGCGCCACTGGCAATCCGATTTACCTTTACCAGAAAGATGTGCGCGAGCTTCAGCTTGCCAATGGCGCTATCCGGGCAGGCATCAATATACTTCTCAAGACGGAAGGCCTTAAGGCGGAAGATCTGGGGTCGGTGCTGCTTGCAGGAGCGTTTGGCAATTTCATCAGGCGCAACAATGCCCGTAGAATCGGCATGTTGCCTGCAATCCCATGCGAACGGATCCGGTTCATGGGCAACACCGCCTCATTTGGGGCGAAGATGGTTCTGCTTTCAAAGGCAGAAGAGGAATATGCAGCTCGTGTCATGCGGGCAACGAAACATTTCGACCTGTCGCTTGATCCGCAGTTCCAGGAAGAATTCAGCGCCGCCATGCTGTTCCCGGACGGCGGGGAATGTGAACCCGCAGATGAACATCGATGAACACGGATTTGCGAAGCGAATAGAATAGAAGAGAAGAATGGAGTCTGGGCGAGAAAATCTTGTAGGGCCGTTGCTTTTATCCACAGTAGCCTCGGCGAAGGTGGATGCAACGTGCCTCTTTGATTTTAAATAGACTCCAATGTTTCTCCGTCCCGACCGCTCTGGCGGGAGTTTTGCAAGAGGCTCTGTTTCCTTAACTATTTTTTCTTCTCTTGCATACAAC
>Ga0118677_10016094_pt1 | contig 10301 bp, 6 predicted proteins | sample AliMusrvi5mmetaG_FD_86154 | JGI IMG/M metagenome (GOLD analysis project Ga0118677, IMG submission 86154)
AACTGGCACAACGCGTTTTCGTGGGTGCCGCAGACGTGCATCAGCCGCACGGGGCGGCCCGGGTCCAGCCGGCCGATCGACTTCGCCAGCGCGTGGACCAGGGCGACATCGCGGAAGCCGGCTGCGCCGGCAAGCGGGTCGGACACGTATCCTCCGGCCGGACGGGGACGTGCCCCGCCCGGTGGCATCAGGGCGCGCCGCCCTCCATCGCCACCGCCACCATCGCCATCACCTCGGCGGCCTCGACCTCGTCCAGCACCTGGATGGCGAACCCGGCGTGGACGATCAGCCAGTCGCCGATGGTCGCGTCCGGCACCAGGTCCAGCCGGACCCCGCGCCCGACGCCCTGCACCTCGGCCCGACCCTCGCCCCCCTCGATCACCACCAGGCGCATCGGCACCGCAAGGCACACGGGTCACCTCCCGTCACGGAACTGGCGCATCCGCTGGAGCAGCCAGTCCGCCCACGCGTCCAGCCCCTCGCCGGTCTTCGACGACAGGCGCAGCACGGCCAGCGCCGGGTTCAGCGCCCGGGCGTCGGCCACCGCGGCGTCCGGGTCGAAATCGACGTAGGGCAGCAGGTCCACCTTCCCCAGGATCATCAGCCGCGATTCGTGGAACATCAGCGGGTACTTGGCCGGCTTGTCCGCGCCCTCGGTCACCGAAAGGATCATCGCCTTGTCGTGCTCCCCGAGGTCGAACTCGGCCGGGCACACGAGGTTGCCCACGTTTTCGACGATCAGCACGTCGAAGTCCGCCGGGTCCATCACGTCCAGCGCTGCGGCCACCATGCGCGCGTCCAGGTGGCACCCGCCGCCGGTGTTGACCTGGTGCACCGGCACGCCGTGCTGGCCGATCCGGTCGGCGTCCCGCCGCGTCTGGATGTCGCCCACGATCACGCCCAGGCGCACCCTGCCACGCAGGCGCTCGGCCGTCCTTTCCAGCAGCGTGGTCTTGCCCGACCCCGGGCCGCTCATCAGGTTCAGCACGTAGGTGCCGGCCGCCCGGAACCGCGCCCGGTTCGCCGCCGCCGCCGCGTCGTTGTCGGACAGCACGTCGCGCTGGATCGCCACTTCGCTCATGCGACACCCTCCGCCCGCGAGGCCTCGTCCAGTTCCAGCGTGGTCAGCCTCAGCTCGCGACCCTGCCGGACCTCGCCCCCGATCGCACGGCAGCGCGGGCAGGGGGCGACGGGGCCGTCCCGCGGGCCCTCGTCGCCGCATGCGAAGCACCGCAGCACCAGGGGCAGGCGCGTGATGTCCAGCCTGCACCCCTCGGCGCAGGTACCGCGACAGCCGACATCGAAGGCGAACGTCAGCGATTCGGGGTCCACGCAGGTCAGCGCACCCAGGTCCAGCCGGGCGATGCGGACGCAGCCGCCCCCGTGGCGCCCGGCCGTGTCGACCAGCACCTCCACGATCCGCTGGGCGACTGCCACCTCGTGCATGGGGCGTCCCTCCAGGCCGGTCGTCCCGCCCGAGCACGGAGGCGCAGGCGAAGGGATTGCGCATGCAATCTCTCGCCGGCGCCGGAGTCGCCTCGGGCCGCTCAATGAATTCCTGACTCTTGGAGCCATGGTGTCCGTGACCGGGAGCGGTGTCAAGGGAGTCCGCGGCACACCTGGGGGACGCCGCCGGAGTCGCGCTCGCCGGATCCGATCCCGCCCGACGTCCTTCGAGATCCTCGGGTAGAATGCGCCGGCTCGGGCCCTTCTCCCGGAGGTTTCCATGCGTCGCTTCCTGCTGCTGTCGTTGCCGTCCCTGGCCGTCCTGGCAGTCCTGCTCACCGCGGCGGCCCTCCCGGCCTCCGCCGCGCCCATCCTTCCCGCCGGCGCCCTCAACGGGGACCTCGCCGCAAGGATGGCCCGCCACGGCCGGCAGTTCTACACCTTCAACGCGCGGCCGTTCGGGCTGTCACTGGACGTGTTCGTGAAGGACGCCGCGGCACGCAAGTCCATCGACGACTTCCTGAAGCAGGATGCCGTCGCGGACTTCCAGACGCAGTCCGGCAAGCACCCCTACGACGTCATCGCGGACTTCGGCGAGCACGGCGACCTGGGCTTCTTCGGAGGCATCGCTCTGGCCGCCGCGGCCTATGAGTACCGCGCCCTCAAGCGCGACACCGGCACGCCCCCCGCTGCCCTCGCGGCCGCCCGGGCCCGCGTGGTACGCGCCGCCGAATCCTGGCACGTGTTCTACACGGTGACGGGCGGCAACGGCATCGTGGCCCGCGGCATCCGGCGCCTGGGCACCGACGACCTGGGCGACGCCGGAGCGCCGCCGATCTCCGGCGCGGTGCCGCCCCCGGTGCCCCTGAAGGACGACCAGGGCCCCCTGCCCCGGCCCAAGGACAACGGGTCCGAGCGGGCCGACAACTCGGCCGGCATCCTTCCCGCCAACACCTGGTCGTGGATCGACTCGGCCTCCAAGGACCAGCTGGTCGGGCAGATGTTCGGGATGGTGGCCCTGTACGACGCCATCGCGGGCGACCCGGACGTGGACCTGCACCTGGTCCAGCACATGCGCGAAGACGCCCGGGGCGTGTTCCAGGTCCTGAAGACCCGCCGCGAGATCCTGGGCATGGAAGGCCTGTCCGGCGAGGGCGAGTACGACCTGATCATCATGGACGCCGACGGCCGGGCCACGATGTACCACGACCTGAACCCCTTCTCGATGGAGAAGATCTACATCCCCGAAGGCTCCGCGCAGTTCAACGTGTTCAACCTGTTCATGGCCTATGCGATCCTCGAGTCGATCTACCACGTGACCGGCGACGCCGACGTCGAGGACTACCTGTACCGGCAGGTGCTGGGCGACCGCGGGTTCCTGTCGATGATGCAGCGGTTCGACGACGCCAACGCCGTGTCCTACCTGTACCTGGGCCTGGACACCAACACCGACGTGCCGGACATGACCGGCGTGGCGCTGTTCCTGGAGCTGTACCTGGAAACGGCCGATGACGTCCGCGCCGCGCTGACGCGCTACCTGGAGGACGGCTGGTGGGCGCCGAAGGACGTGACGGTGTCGGCGTCGCTGTCCAAGCAGCCCCTGTGGCACGCGTTCTACCTGGCCGCGACAGGACGGACGGACCGGCAGCCGGTGGCCGATGAGCTGGCGACCCTGCTGGAGGCGTTCCCGGTGGGCGATCCGGTCCAGGGCGGGTACTGGGACGAGCCGCGGATCAACTGCGACGACACCGAGATCGCGGCCGGTTCCTGCCTGGCCGTCGACGGAAAGACCCACCTGACGATCGCCGGGAAGGACCGCAACGGGACGCTGCTGGCCACCGAGGCGCTGGATCCGTCCATCCGCCCCAGCTCGGACTTCAACTCCCGCTCGAACCCGTTCGCGGTCAACGGCGGGGGCTCGGGCGTGATGCTGAACCCGGGCGGCGACCTGCTGGCGGCCTACTGGATGGCGCGCTACTTCGACCTGGGCCTGGGCGGCAACCGCTCGCCGAACGCCCGCACGCACATGGCGGTCGGCGGCAACCCGGAGCCCGTGCCGGACAGCGCCGAGCCGGCAGGCGACACGGGACCGGTCGACGACCTGGCGGTGTCCGAGGACGTGACTTCGGCCGACATCACCCTCGCGGATGTTCCCGTTGGGACGGACGTGGGTTCGGACATCAAGGCGAAGGGCGGCAGCGGCGGCTGCGCGGCGGGCGTGATCCCCGGCCCGGCGGCGGCGCTTCCCCTGGCCCTGGCCCTGCTGGCCCTGGCCCTGCGACGACGCCGCGCCTGAACCTGCCCCGGGACGTCCCGCGCTACATGTCCGCGATCCAGTAGTTGACGACCATGAAGTCCTGGACGACGCCGATGCCCAGGGTGGGTTCCTGCGTGCACAGTTGCTGCTTGTAGGCGAACATTCCCCACTGGTAGTTGTTCGCCTGCCAGTCCGCGTACGACGGGATGCCGTACACCGTGGCGCCGAACGCCAGCCCGTTCGAAATCGTCTGCTCCCACGAACCGCCAACGCTGAAGCCCACGTGCCCGCCGACCTTCGTCCCACCCATCGTCATCGACGCGGTGACGTCCACGCTGAAATCGACCCCGTTCGACCACGCCTGCTCGTTTTCGATGCTGATCTGGGCGCTCCGGGGGGTGGAGCCCTGGTCGATCGAGAAGGGTCCATCGGACCCGAAGGACTGGTACTTCGCCAGCAGCTTCTGGTCGTTGCCGACGTCGATCCACCGCGACGACGGGACGACGTTCGCCTTCGGGTAGCTGGCGAGGACGTAAGGGGTGTCGCCGAGGATGTCCTTCGTGATCTGGATGCCGTCACTGAACTCGGCGTTGTACACGTCGCGCCCGACCGACAGGACCATGCTGGTGCGGGGGACGTCCACGACCAGGTAGCCGCCGATGTTCGCACGCGCGGGGCTCGATGCGACGTTGTAGACGTACCGGTCGTACGGCGTCGTCGCGAACACCACCTGGTCGCTGTTGTCGGTGGCCGCATAGGTCAGGGTATGGGTCTCGGTACGGCTCCAGGTGTTGCTGTGCGTGTACTCCAGCATGAACTCGGCCTCGACCTCGGCGCTGAACACGCCGAAGAAGTCGGCCTCGGCCCCGACGATCACGCCCAGGCGCGCCGACACGTCGACGGAATTCGAGTAGCTGCCACCCGTGCTGGTGCCGAAGGTGGTCGAGTTGTTGCCCTGGCTCTGGCCCATGTTCTCCAGCACCGGCGGGGCGGCCAGGACGGCCACCAGCTTGTTGTTGCCGTAGATGACCACGTGGGCGGAGTCGGTGGACCCGGTCCCCGTGTTGGCGACGGTGTGGAGCTTGCCGAGGGGCTGGGTGAAGCCCTTGTATTCCAGAACCGTGCTGTCGCCATCCACGTTGGCGGGGACCAGGATCGCGTTCTTGTTCCACGTGCCGTTGGTGCCGCTGGTGTCCAGCAGCACGAACTCGGGCTTCGCCTGGTACGTCTTGACCAGCGGGTAGCCGCCGACCGACAGCAGCTTGTCGCGCAACCCCCAGGTCCGGACGCGGCCCTCGTGTTCCAGCACGATGAAGTCCTGCCGCCGGTCGCCGTTGACGTCGCCGACCTGGATGTCGGCGATGGTGTGGTAGGCCGTCTTGGACAGCACCATCATGCCGTCGTCCCAGGCGATGGACGCCGGGGTGGATCCGACGGCCTTCACGAAATGGCAGGGATACTGGCCGATCAGCAACTCGTCCGTCATGTCGCCGTTGTAGTCCCACGCCAGCAGGAAGTTCCTCGGGTAGGACGTCAGCTGGGCCCCGGTGAAGTTCTGCAGCTCGTAGGGCCGGGTGACGGTGGCCAGGGACGTCAGGGCCCCGTTCGCGTCCGCCGCATCCAGGTCATCCAGGACCTGCGCGACCAGCGACGAGGTCCAGTCGAGGGTTGGATAGCCGCCGCCGCTGTTGTCCACCTTCTCTTCGGTGTTCCAGGCGGCGAAGACCAGTTCCTTCTTCCGGTCGCCGTCGACGTCGGCCATCGCCACGCTGAACAGGTTGGGGTTGTCGAAACCGTCATGCAGGTTGTTCTGGATGGCGGTCGTCTTCCGGTTGTCGCCGATCTTCGCCAGCGTCGCACCGTCGTAGATGGCATAGGAGATCGCCCCGACCCCGGGGCGACGCACGGAATTTCCGCTGCTCCAGGCGGCCTGGAGCGCCGGCTGGTCCATCCAGGCCACCACGATCTGCGCCTTGCGATCGTCCGTCATGCTGCCGACCGCGAGCCGGGCGGTTTCCAGCCCGCGCCACGCCAGGCTGGTGTCCAGGTCGCCCTCGAGGTCCAGCGTGTGCAGCACGGCGCTGCCATGCGCCAGATCGTCGATGACCCACAACTTCCCCTTGTGGCGGGCCTGGCCGTTGGCGGCATCCCAGTACACCGTCCCGACGATCACGATCTCGTCGTACCCGTCGCCGTCCACATCGGCGACAGCCATGTCGTAGTCGGTGGCGTTCTGGCCCGCCTCCACGGTCAGGTCGATCGCGCCCAGCACGATGGTGTCGATGGTCGGATCGGCCCCCGGGCTGTCGATGTGTGCGTCCAGGATCGTCAGCTTGGCGACGGGCTGGACGCCGGCCGGAACCGCCTGGCCGGCGACCTGCGGCTTCCAGGTCAGCACGGCCGTTTCCTCGGGGAAGTCGTCGTCCATGTTCCCGGCGTGCGCCACCTTGGTCATCGTCCCCAGCATGTCGTTGTTCAGGGACTTGTGCAGGATCGCGTGGTCCGGGAGGGTGGTGCCCGGCGGCAGGCTGACGGGCTGGTCGTCGATCTTGCCGTACGCCTGGTAGGGGTCGACCACGAACTGATCGTTCGCGGTCCCGTCGTTGCTGGTGCCCAGCACCATGTACTCGACGATGGGGGTGAAGGTCACGAAGCGCCTGTTCAGCAGCGGGGGGCTGTCCGTCCCGGCGGCGGCCTGGACCACGATCGTGGCCTGCGCCGTGGCGCCGTCGGCCGACGCGGTCACCACCACGGTCGCGGGAACCGTCACGCTGGCGGGGGGCGTGTAGGTGGTCGTCGTGCCCGTCGGGGTCGACAGTCCGCCGATCGCGGGCGACAGGGTCCACGTGATGGTGCCGCCCGAGTGCAGCAGCGTCGCCGTCAGCAGCAGCCCCGGGTTGTCGGTGGTGATCGTCGCGGTGGCGGGTACGACGGACAACGCCGGCGCCGGGTGCACGGTGATGACCGCCTGCTTTCGGTTGTTGTCCAGCATCGCGTAGACCGTGACGGTCGTTTCGACCTCCAGCGTCGCCGGGGGAATGTAGGACACGGTGGCGCCGGAGGTGCCGGACAGCGTGCCGACCGTGGGGCTCAGGCTCCACAGCACGGTGCCGGTGCTGTTCTGCACGGCGGCCGTCAACAGCACGGGATCGCCACCGCTGAACGTGTCGTCGGTTTCGGGGCTTACGGCCAGCGTGGGCTGGGTGTTGGTGACGACGTCGACCGTGATCGTGGACTTCGCGGTCAACTCGCCCGCCGTGGCCGTCACCACCACCGTCGTCTTCGCGGTGACGGAGGCCGGGGGGGTGTAGCCGACGGCCACGCCCGTGGTGGCCGAAAGATTCCCGATGGCGGGATCCAGGCTCCAGGTGATCGTCGCGGTCGAGTCTTTCAGCGTCGCGATCAGGATGGCCGTGTCGCTGCCGGCTTCCAGCGCCAGGGATCCCGGGCTGACGGTCAGTTCCGGCACGGCCGGCGCGACAGGATTCGGCTGCACGAGGATGGCCGCGGTCGCGACCGCGCCGCCGGCCGTGGCCCGGACCAGCACCAGGGTCTGCTCGCCCACGGTGGTCGGCGGGGTGTAGTCGACCGTCGCGCCGGTGGCGGCCGACAGCGTGCCCATGACCGGGCTGAGGGTCCAGGTGATTTCCGCCTGGGAATCCTTCAGCGCGGCGACCAGCGTCAGCGGGACCGCGCCTTCCAGCAATTCCGCGCTGGCCGGTTCGATGGACAGTTGCGACCAGGGCGTGACGACGATCGTCGACCGGGCGCTCAGCGTTCCCGCCGTCGCGGTCACGGTGACCGAGGTCTCCTGGTCGATGGACGCGGGGGCCGTGAAGGTGGCCGTGCCGTCTGAATTGGCGACCAGCGTGCCCACCTTCGGGTCGATGCCCCAGGTCGGCGACTGGCCGGCCGGAACATTGCTGGCGGTCAGGATCAGCGGCTTGCTCGCCGCCGGCAGAACGGCTGCCGCCGGCTCCACGGTCAACGTGGCGTCGACCCCTCCCCCCGAGGATCCCGAGGAGCAGCCCAGCGCGAGCAACACTCCGAGCAGGCACACTGCTCCTACACTGCGACAACCGTTCCGCATGGTCCTTTTCCTCTGGACGAAAGGGGGGACCGGCGGGACATTTCTCCCCCCGGCCCATGTCCCCTATGCAATATCCGGAGGAAAGTCCACCGATATTCGACACGCGCTCCCTGTTTGATCCTTCGGGAAGACGGAATGCCGGGCGTTCCCGGAGGGCCGGGGGGTCGAAACCGCGTACGCAACGGGTCAACCGCGCTACCGGGACAGCACGGCCTCGGCCGCCCCCCCCGCGCCGATGGTCACCGTCACCGGGGGCAGCAGCGCGCCGGCGTTCGCATCGAACGCCCGCACCGTCACGTCTTCCCCGGCACGACCGGCCAGCGTCACGCGGATCGCGTTCGTATCCGCCTTCACGTCGGTGAACCGCCGGTCCGCAACGGTCACGTACTTGCCGGTTTCGCCGATCAGCGCCATCCCGTTGTCCAGCACCGGCGCCAGCACCAGGTAGTCGAAGTCGTACAGGTGCGGAATGGCCGCCAGGTCGAACCTCCCCTGGACCACCTGCGCCTGGCCCGTGCGCCAGTCGTACGCCACGCGCCGGCCCTCGATCCCCAGGTCGGCCGCGAGGTCCACGTGCCAGTCGTCCACCGTCGCCGGGAAGTTGAAGGTCTGCTCGACGGGCGCGTCGGTATCGAAGCTGACCACCGCCCACAGGCGGTCCTCGTCGGTGCGCTCGGCGTGGTCGGCCGCCAGCAGGTACGCAGCCAGGTACGTCCAGCGCCCCAGCCCCGGACGCTCGCTGTAGGTGGACGCCAGGTACGGACGCCGGTTCTCGAAGAACATGGTGTCGATCGGGGTCGCGGGACGGTCGGGCTTCAACACCGTGCCGTCGGCCCGGCAGGACGGCATCACGAACTCGGGCTTCGTGCGGCCCAGCCCGTCGCTGACGCCTACGATGCCCGCCGACAGCGTGCTGACCAGCGCCTCCGCCTGCCCGGCCCTCTCGGCGCTCTGGAAATTGTCCTTGAAGGGCAGCACGCCCACGGCCCAGGACAGCATCCCGACGGTCAGGAACTGCGGCCAGTACGCCTCCTTGGCCAGCCCCACCGCGTAGTCGTTGGACCCGCGGATCGTCGTGACGTTGTCGTGGTCCAGCGCGGACAGCAGCTGGCTGGCCTCGGCCATGCACATCTGGACCGTGACGCCCCGGGCGGCGGCGGGCACGCAGATGTTCGCGACGAAGTCCTCGCCGCGCTGCACGTCGGCCCGCTGCCAGGCCACGCCCCACCACTGCTTCGAGAACCAGTCCTGCTCGTAGGTCTGGATGCCCCAGTCGACGCAGTGCCCCATCAGCTCCTCGAACAGGCCCCGGTCGGTCGGGAACGCCATGTCGGTGCCGTCCACGAACGTGAACCGGTCCCGGTACGGCGTGTCCGGCGCGTACCAGCGGTTGTGCGCGACCAGCGGCAGGCCCAGCTTCTGGTGGAACGCCGGCAGGCCGTCGGGGAACACGGCCGGGATGGGCTCCCACGTGATCGTCCCGCCGTTTTCGCCCGGGATCGAGCCCGGCCGCTTCGGGTACCACCACGAATCGATCTGCAGGTGGCCGTATGGAATCTTGAGGGTGTCGGCCTCGGCCTTCACGTCCAGCAGCGTGTCCTGGAACGTCTTCCCGTCTTCCGTGCGGTAGTAGTAGTACGCCCCGTTGTCGGTCCAGTAGCCCAGCGTGGACAGCCCCGCATCGGCGTACCGGTCGGTCCGGGCGCGGCCGTGGTCCTCGCGCATCCGCTGGCCCCAGGCCTCCAGCGTCGCGTTGATGCCCTTCCCTTCGACCCGCAGGAAGCGCTGCACGTACCCCGCCGGCACCGACGCCAGGTCGCCGTGCAACCCGTACCGGATGCGCCCGCTGTCCACCGTCATGATGCTTCCGAAGAAGTGGCCCATCGACGAGAACACCATCACGTCCAGATCGTCGCTGTACAGCACGATCGGGCCCCAGGACCACATCGGGACCAGGTAGGGCGTCAGGAACGCGGTCATCTTCCAGTTCAGCACGTGCGTGTACTTCGGGTCCACCGGGATCGGATCGAACTCGTGGGACAGCGTCGTGAACGTGCCCGTGGCGATGTCCGCGAGGCCGTCCGGCAGCGAGTTGGTGTAGACCTCGTACCGGAACGCGGCCTCCGGCGCGTCGCCCGACGTGTCGGCGTCGCCGGGCACGTCGCCGGACATCGCGTCCGGGACATCCGCGCCGCCGGTTCCCGTTCCGCCGCATCCCGCCAGCACGGGAATTGCCAGCGCGAACAGGACCGCCGCAGCGCCGCAAGACCACCGGGGACGGAACCGCGTACGCATCGGGTTGCCTCCTGAAGCCGCGCCTAGCCCCCGCGCAGCAGCCACCACGCCAGCACCGCGATCGCCAACGACGTGACGCCCACGGCGACCAGGATCCATGACAAACGACCCGTCCGGGCGGCGGGATGCCCCTTCAGGGCCGGCAGCGACTGCGTCCCGTGGACGTACCGGTCCACCAGCCGGACCAGCTCGGACCGCGGGGCCGCGGTGGCG
>Ga0118677_10016096_pt1 | contig 10300 bp, 10 predicted proteins | sample AliMusrvi5mmetaG_FD_86154 | JGI IMG/M metagenome (GOLD analysis project Ga0118677, IMG submission 86154)
GGGCCGAGCAACTGCTTGACGGCGGACCGGACCTGCTCAAACTCGGGCTTGAGCTTGCGGCGCTGCGCCACCGGCAGCGCATCAAGCTGCAGCTGATAGGCGGCCAGGGCGGCGAACACCGGCTGGCGGGCGCGTGCCGTGGCGGCCAGTTCGCGCTGGAGCTCGTCGCGGTCGCCGCGCTCGAATTTTTCGAGCAGGACGCGGCGGAATTCCACCGTGCCCTGAAAGAGGTAGGCGCCGAGGCCGCGCACGCACATCGGCGCGAGCAGGATCAGCAGCGCCGCGGTCAGCAGCGCGATCGAGAGCACGCCCATCCCCGTGAAGGAGCGGTCGAGCAGCTTGCGGGTGCCGAGCCGGAGCATATCAGCGCAACCTCCGGCGCGAGCTGGCCATCATCCGTTCACTGACCATATTGCACCCCAGCGAAAACAGGAGCAGCACCAGCGCCATGGCGAACAGCACGTGATAGTGGGCCGAGCCGGCGCTCTGGTCGGCCTCGCCCATGTCGCCGGCGATCGTCGCGGTGAGCGTGCGCACCGGCTCGAGCAGGTTGTACCAGGGCGCGGGGATCTGCGCGGCGTTGCCCGAGGCCATCCACACCACCATGGTTTCCCCCACGGCCCGCATCACCCCCAGAATAACCGCCGCCATAATGCCGCTGACAGCCGCCGGAAGAATCGTCCTGAGGATGGTTTCAGACCGGGTTGCTCCGAGCGCATAACTGCCTTCCCGGAGTTCCCTGCCCGTTGCCTGAATGGCGTCCTCCGCCACGCTCACCACCGTTGGCAGGGCCATGATGCCGAGGATAATGGATACATTCAACGCGTTGGTCCCGCTGCTGACCGTGATCCCGCCCAGTGAAACACCAAGCCTCCAGAGCCCCCAGAATGCCGACACCCCAAACCCAGCCATCAGCGCCCACCGGACTCTGGTCCGGTAACCCACTGAAAGCCGGTCGGTGAGCAAATCGCTGACCACGACAATTGTGAGCGCCGCCACAGGCGCGCCTATAACCCACCCGGCCACCTGGAGGATGTGGCCACCGCGTTCCTGAAGAAGCGGCGCAAAAACCACCAGGGCAAAGAAACCATAGGCAACCGAGGGGATGGCCGCCAGGATCTCAATCACAGGCTTGACCACCTGGCGGACCGAAAACGGAAGAACATCACTCAGGCAAACAGCCGCGGTGATGCCAAGCGGGACGGCCACAAGCGCTGCGCCCAACGTCACTAGTCCGCTTCCCACGAAAATCGCCAGGGAACCGAATTCGGGAGTAGCCGCCGAAGGATACCAGTGCGTGCTGGTAAAGAACTGCTTAAAGCCCTGTAACTGAAAAAAAGGCAGGGCGTCACGAGTAATGAAATAAAAAATGAAAAGAACTGCAAACGTCGAAAGGGAAGTAACGGCGAGAAGAAAACCGGACCCCAGAAGCCCCACCACGCGCTGCTGTCGCCGGGCGCGATGGCTCAACAGAAGCGATGAGCCGAGTTGTTGGGCTTTGCCATTCACAATCGCATGTCCTTGCTACAAAAGGGTTATTGGTTATCCGCTATTTGTTATGGGAGACCCCGATAACGTGTAACGAATAACCAATAACGTGACCTGTTCGGAAACTACTTCAGCGGCACAAAACCGGTATCCTCGATGATCTTCCGGCCTTCCTCGGTGTTGCTGAGATTCACGAAGTCATACAGGGCCGTTCCGTCTTTCGGGCGGCCGTTCGTGTACATGAACAGCGAACGCGCGATGGGATAGGTCTTTGCCACCACGGTCTCCGCTGACGCGGTGATTCCGTTGACCTGCAGCACTTTGACTCCCTCCGTGAAGGCAAGCCCGACATAGCCGACTGCCCCGGCCGTGCTCATCACACGCTGGCGGACTGCGCCGTTGCTGCCGACATATTCCGCTCCACCCTTCAACTTCGCATCCTTCAACACCAGGGTATTGAAGCTCTCATATGTACCGCTGTTGGTGTCACGGCTGATGACCACGATCTTCTGATCCGGCCCGCCAAGTTCATTCCAGTTGACGATCTTGCCCGTGTAAATATCCCGGATCTGCTCGATCGTCAGGTTGTGGACGGAATTTCCGGGATGGACAATCACCGACAGACCGTCCAGCGCCACGACATGCTCGATCGGGAGCACGCCGGCTTCCTGGGCCGCCTTCTTTTCCGAGTTTTTCATCGGGCGGGACATGGTGGCCACGTCACAGGCCGCGTTGATGAGGCTTTTGGCCCCATTCCCGCTACCGGATTCGCTCACCGTGATGTTCACGTTCTGGTGCTTGCCCATATAGTATTCCGCAAACGCCTTCGCGATCGGCCCCACCGTCGTCGAGCCGTCCACCACGACACTATTCGCGTCGCCGGCCATCACCGCTCCAACGCTCATTCCCGCCGCCATCGTCATCGCCATCAATTTCTTCATTGTGTTCATTGTATTTTAGTCCTTCATTCAGCATTCATCATTCAAACTTTATTATTTCCTTAAAACGCCGCCTGCAGATCCACCATCATGCGGTTATAGTTTGTCGGTTTGCCTGAGGCGATGCCCTTGTCATCCGTGAAATAGGTGACACCCAACTGGAGGTTCTTCATCAACTGATACTTGCCATAGAGTTTATCGCCTTTGCCATCCGTGCCGCCGCCCCAGCGATCAGAATCCGTCCAGAACCCGATTGTAGCGTCCTTCTGCAATTCCGCATGGCTGTAGCCAACTTCAAAGGAACCGGGGTTTTTGGCCTTGCCCAGGGACACTCCAAACAGATGGCCCTGATCAAGACTGGTGGCATCCGTGTTGGAGAGTTCCTGACCGAAGATCGAGACCGGCAAACCGGCGACCCAGATATCCAGCGAGGCGAAGTACACAACCGGGGTGAACGCTGAAGCCCACGCCTTGTTGGTGACACCACCGGAGACCGAACCGTTCTTGGTGGTGTTACCGTAACCACTATTGGCGGCCTGCCAGTCAATCACGTCATAGCCCTGCACATTCTGGAAACCATAATAGCTGGCGCCCACGGTCAGGGAGACCTCGGGAATAAACTGAATCTTGGCGGCACCCTGCCCGGCAACCAGAGTTCCCGGATTCTTGCTGTCGCGCTCCAGAAGCCAGAGATAACCGCCGTTGGCATAAAGTGTGACCGTATCGTTCCCCGTCTGACCCTTCAAGGCCAATCCTTCGGGAGTCAGATCAGGATCCCACATCAGGTCGTCGTTCATCGTCATGAAGGGGTTCTTCATCTTACCGGCGAACCCATGAATCTCGTTCGCGGTCGTGTCGCCAATAAAGCTGTAATCCATATAAGCCAGATCCAGCATCATGGCCTTCTTCTGAGCACCGTCCCCGAGCGTCTGATTTCCGGAGATGGGATCCTTGTCGCCGGTTGACAAGCCGACAACGACCTTCAGGTCATCGTTGCACTTGGCTTCCGCGGCGAGTCTAGCCCGGATACGGTCCCGTTCCCGCGTATAGGTATCCTTACTGGCATTCTTCTTCGCATCGTCGTTGATCGTTTCGTAACGATACCGGAAGTCCCCCTTGAGAGTGAGCGTATCCACCCACGTCTTGGGGGCCGGAGCAGGCGCCGGAGCGACCGCCGCTGTCGTATTGGTTTCTGCCGCCAGGCACGTCGCACCCACACCCGCCGCCACAATCAGTCCCGCCATCACTTTCTTCATGTCCTTGTTTCTCCCTTTTGGTTGTTGGTTCATGGGCGCTATTAAACCGAAACCCTGTAAGGAGAAAATGAGCGGAAAGTTAGAATTGCGTTAGGCGGGATGGAATTGCCGCTTGAGAAATCCAGTAAACCTGAGCAATATCATGCCGTCATGAATAGTTTGGAAACTGTATTCGCCATCGCCTCCACCCGCCTTCCAGCGGCGGGAATTGATTGTCTGCTGATAGGCGGCTTTGCCGTCAACTATTACGGCTATTCGCGCAATACACTGGATGTGGATTTCATGTTTCTCGGAGATCAACTTGACCGGGTTAAGCAAATCATGGTGGAGGAGGGCTTTACCAATATCTCCATCCATGACAATGTGGTGTTCTTCAACAAGCCAGGCAACCCTCTTCGCATCGACTTTCTTCGTGCCGATGCCGGAACCATGCAAAGCCTCCTTTGTCACGCCATTACAATCAGGATGCATGGCTTTGATCTCAAGGTTCCCGGGCTCAAGGACCTGATCGCGATGAAAATCTTCGCATTGACCCAAAGCACAGACCGCCGCCTCGCCAAGGATCTTCCTGACATTTCCTACCTGACCGTGATCAACAATCTCGACCTGGAAAAGGACATCCATCCGATCTGTAACCAGTTTGGGTCGGAGCAAACTTACAAGCTTATCAGGAAACAAGTCGAAATCTTGAAAACCCCATGAATGGAACGACGCCCAGCCTGATCACCCTGCCCCCCACGCTTTCGATGGATGAATATTCTGACTTTATTGAGTCGTCGCTCCAGGAATCGAACCCTGCTTCGATTGCCCGGCAGAAGGCGATTGAAGAGCGGATTCTGACCCCATTCCGCCTCCCTGATTCGGCAACCATGCCGTCAAGCATTTTGGCCACACCCTCCCTGAAGCACGCTTGATATTGGCCAGCGCCAGCATCCGGCATGGCCAGCAATACTGTCGAGGCGAACCCGAGTTATCGCGTCAGCGCTTTCCGGCGACGCCGAAAAGCAAGCTTACCCACGCAAAACCGGAAGCCTCATTGTTTTAATGATTGCCTTCATCCGTGCTTTCGGAACGCCGGCGTTATTCCCGAGCCTGGGCAATTCCGCCATTCCGGAACAAACCTGCTCGAGAATATCGCGGGCATCTGCCTTTTCGAGTTCAACCGTTTCGGCGAGTTTCAAAAGATCCTTCGATGTCGGCCTCTCGCCCTCTACTGCAACGGAAAGCGTATGCCAGCCATTCGGACCGGAACTGAACGTGAAATCAAAAAGCGGCGACAGGCGCCAGTCGCCCGTTGCCTCCATTAAAAACGCGAAGTTCTTCAAGTGGTCATCACGGTTGTACGCCAGCACATTGAGACAGTATATTCAATGTAAATACAACATAGTGTAATTAGAAATCAACCCCATCTCACCCGGGCAATCGAGCAGAATCAGGCCAACCGCTACACTCTCGCCATTCAAGACCGCGTCCACCTGGAGCGGGCGAGGGAACTGCTGAAACAGACGGAGCTTTCCATATCTTCGAGGTCCGGTGCTACCCTTTCAGCTTCACTCCCACAAAAAACGAAGGATAAAGGCGCGGCCCCGCCAGGGTGTACTGGCTGCAATAATCTCAAACCACCATTTTCCGCACCACCTGCTTCACGATGAGTTGCGCGGCCTAGGACCGGGCCAGACGCAGGGCGGCCTCACTCAGGGCACGCCGTCGTTCCGGATTCTCGAGAATGGGCACACCTGAATTTATTGAACGTGGTCCGGATCCGCCGGTGCCAGGGATTCTGACTTCTCCGATCCGTAAGAGAATAGAGGTAGCCCCAGAGCTCGGGAGCGGACCGGACCATGTTCAAATATCCCGCGGCATACGTGGTCCGGAACAGCAGCGGGGTAAACTCCAGAATATCATGCACAATCGGAGTCTGTCCTTCCTTGACACAGGCCGCCGCAAGGGCTTCCGCCGTCCGCTTATGACCGGACCCGGCGGAGGCATGGAGAATCAGAATATTCATGACTCCCCGCTGGCGGAATCAGAATTCACATCCGGGTAGGGCTGGGGCTTCCATCGCCGGAAGGAAAGCCTGAAGAAAAGGCCGCCCAGAACCAGGAAAACCAGATAATCCCTCGGCACACCCAGAACCCAATGATGATGCCAGGGAATGCACCGCGAATTGAACCTCGCCAAACCGTAAGCGGGATTGAGTATAAACCAGAAAAAATCCTCCAGAATCCAAAACACCGCCAAACTTCCAAGCACCCTGAGTTCAAGGCGAACACAGGGACGCGCATGAATGAAAAAGAGCAGGTGAAAAACAAGGGCCATGAACAGAAACATCCAGACATGATACCCGGTTAGCGGCCGACCTCCCCAGACAAGATCAAGCGCCCAATGTTGATCCACCCTCCAGGTGGGCAGGTTGGCCGCCCAGCCGGCGGCCCCTTCAATCTGAATCTCGACTTCAGCAAAAACCGCGGCCAGGACGCCGAGCGCGGCCAGCAAGCCGGTCAGTCTACGTCGCCCCCTGCTCCACCAGCGCCTTTTTTCAGGCACATTGGGCCTGCCTTCCCTCTCCGGAAACGAGTTCATGGTACTGCAGATACCCGGCGGAAAGCGGCCCCATGTAGATATCCAGAAGCCTCGGTGATGTACGCGGCAGATCCACCATCACGAGCGCATCGAGAGCCATGTTGAATTTTGGATCCACATTGCAAGCCAGAACCCGCCCTCCGAGTTTCATATATTGCCGCATCAAGACCGGAATCCCTTTCCCGTCAGTCTCGATTTCGCTCACCATCTCGGACAATGTTTCCAGATCAGGAATACGGCAGGCTGGATCTTTTGCAGCACCAACGGACGCTCCTGCCATTCTCATGGGATTTCTGGGACGGACCGGTATCCGGGCCTGCCATGCAAGTTTCTCCTGCTCGAAGAAGCGGCAAACAAGTTGGCGGGAAGCCTCGTTGTAACTGTTGCTCATGCTCACCGTCCCGAACAGGGTGCGGTACTTCGGGTTCCTGGCCACATACGCGCCAATACCCTTCCAGAGCAGAAGAAGGGGAAGGTGTTTGCGCTGATATTCCTGGCGGACAAATGACCGCCCGATCTCAATCGCCGGGTTCAGCGTCTCCACAAAATCCCACTCATATTGGAATAGTGTGCTGGTGTAAAGACCGCCCATTCCGAGCTGCGCGAGAAGCTTGTCCGTGAGGCCCAGGCGATACGCCCCGACCACTTCCAATGTCTTTGCGTTCCACACAAACAAGTGCTGATAGAACCGGTCAAAGACATCCAGATCCAGGGCGCGCCCGGTTCCCTCGCCGGCAGCCCGGAACGTCACCTCGCGCAATCGGGCGATTTCGTGGAGCAGTCCGGGAATCTGATTGGCGCCGGCGATATACACACGGTAATCGCCCGCCTCCGCCAGCTTCTGTTCCGGCGTCAGCCAGGCCACTTCATTGGCCAGGGATCCGGCGGATGAGGCCGGGGCCACCGGGGCCTTGCGATTGGCCCACACACTCCATACCGGCTTCCTGCGGGCGGGCAGAGGGGCGGCCCCCAGTACATGAACCCGCATTTTCAGGTAACGCGTAAGTTCACCATCATCCCGGATGGAGTCCAGTTTTTCATGGGACAGTATCTGCCCGATGCTCACCTGAAACGAACGGCCTGTCTTGTTGACAATCTCACGGGCCAGCATCGCCGTTCTCAACCGTGGATGAATGAGTCCCGCCATTTGGAAAAGCGGACCGTTCGCCCCATGAAAGAAGACAGGGAGCACGTCCGCCCCGCTGTGCCGCATCAACCAGGCGACCGTCTCGTGCCAGTCTGATTCGCAGACACACCGCTTTGCCAGATCCAGATGAGCCACTTCGCCCGCAGGGAATAGTCCCAGCACACCGCCCTGCCGGAGCCATCGCAGGGATTGGCGCACGGGAGCCATGTTGACCGACGCCGCCCCCGATCCTCCAAAGGGATCGACCAGAATCAGGCTCTTCCGGAGTTCGGGAATGGCCGAGAGCATCCGGGTTGCCATCAGTTTTACATCGGGTCGTACCGTGGCCAGAAGGCTCAATAAGGCGAGGCCCTCGACACCGCCAAAGGGGTGATTGGCCACCACCAGCAGGGGGCCTTCCTTGGGAATGGCCGCACAATCACCGCGGACAATGTTGTAGCGTACATCGAGAGAGGCCAAGACCCGATCCACAAAGGACAGGTCATTGTCCTCACTCCGGATTTCTTCACACAGACTGGATAACCTGTCCAATTGAAGAAATCCTTCCAAAATACGCGTGGCGATGTGCGCCATCCCCCTTCCGGGAAGAGAGACTGTGCCTGCCGGGTTAACCGGGTAATCAAAAGCATGAGTTGTTTGCATAATGCCGTCATCGTAATTTGCCATTGTTAATGGATCGTGAGGAGACGGTTAGAAAATCGCGACCGCCCACCACATCCGTTTCCTCACCCCGGGGCGTCACGCTGACCTCATACCCTTCTCTGGTCCTTTCTATTACCCACAACTGCCACACGAAAGAGTGCTTCAACTGATATAAGAAATGAAAGAAATCCGGAGAGGCAAACATCAAATGGTGCGGTATTTTCATTCGGGAGTACCCGAGCCAAAAATCCCGCACCGTTCTTTGTTAATAGAGAAAAATGGGCGATAAACATCGTATATTCCCAAATGTGCGAGGAATACCGTTTTGCGATATTCCCCGGAAATTTAAGAAGCGAACGCTGATTTGTATCGTTCGGACTAATGAATGATTTCCAAGGATGGACTTCACCGGAAATCATGATAAGGTCAATTATGAACCCATAAGAAAGGATAAAACACATGATCCTCCCGTTCTCTTGTCTCGGACTCACGCTGATAGCTTTCCTCTCTTTAGTCTCTTCCTCCCGTTCTGATGAGGCGATTCCATTCCGTTACGGGGCCGATGAACGCGCCCGGTGGGAATATTTTGACCATATCCCCAGCAAGGTGGCGGCGCCGACCTTCGCCCGAAATGGCGAAAACGATTACTTCCGGTTCCGAACCCGCCTCTGGTCAGAGGTCGACCTGCTCCCCTCCGTCACCGTCAGAGCCAGACTTGTCAACGAAACCCGTTCATGGTTGTATCCGGACGAGTCCCTCGCCGCCCAACGCAGTTCCTCGGAATGGCCTGACGAATGGGTTTTTGACAATCTCTACCTGGAGGCCCGTGACCTTCTGGACAAGAACGTGACGCTTCGTGTCGGACGTCAGGAACTGCTCTACGGAAACGGCCGGGTCCTGTATGAGGGTACACCGGGCGATGGTTCGCGCACGCTATATTTCAATGCCGCCAAGGCCAGCATCACCTCGATCCCCGATTCCCAGTTGGATGTTTTTGGGATCTTTAACCCGGCGGAAGACCAATGGGCCATCAACGGCGCTCAGCGTGACCTCTCCGCATTCTCGAAAGCGCCCGAAGGCGTCACGGAAAGCGGGGGCGGACTGTACCTGACCAATTCCACGCTCAAGAAGTTGCCCTTTGAAGCCTATTTGATCTACAAGCGGGAAAGCGCCTATAACCAGACCGTGAAACCGGATGCCTCAGGCAAATTCGCCGCGCCTCCCTTTGCCTGGCAGACCTTGGATACCCCCGCCAAGCTCCTGCGAAATCCCGATAACGATATCGAGACCGTGGGATTCCGCTTGATGCCTGTGTTCAACAACACCCTGACCGGAAACCTGGAAGTCGCAGGCCAGTATGGAATGCACGGCGACACGGACATGCACGGGTTCATGGTGGATTCCTCCCTGGCGCAGAAATTCACCTCCCTTCCAGCCACCCCGGTTTTGAAAGGCGGTATTTATCTGCTGTCCGGCGACGACCCCAAGACTGCCACGGATGAAGGATGGAATCCCCTGTGGTCGCGCTGCCCGCAAAGCAGCGATCTGACGAGTTTTATGTTTGATTCCGAGCAGTCCACGTACCGCTGGTCCAATCTGATCGACCCCAACATCGGCCTCTCCATCAGCCCCGCCAAAGGGGCGAAGACCACCTTCACCGTCCATTATCTGGCGGCCTTCGAAGCCGATGGAAACGGCGGAGGGCGGGAACGCGGCTGGCTGGGCCAGTTGAGGCAGGATTTCACCCTGGCGGAAAACACCCTCCGCCCGAAGGACAAGCTGACGACCTATTTCCTGGTTGAATGCCTGGAACCCGGCAACTACTACAATGTGGATGATCTGGCGGTGTTCGCGCGCTGGGAATTCTGCTACGCGTTCTGACCGGCTAGGGTTGTGCCCCCGTCCGAACAGGCGGCGGGGGTACAGCCGCTTCACCGTACGTGTCGGCCAGCGAATGGGCCGTGAATCGAGCCGGCGCTGATCCCTGATAATCGATGGTCCGCGATTCACCCGGTTCGAGGTCGAAATAGTTGTCGTCGAACCGGCCCTCGGCGCCACCCGCGGCCTCGACCCAAACCCACTTGGCGAACACGTCGCTCACCACCGTTACACGCGCTCCCGTAGGCGTCGGCGTGGACTGCACACGCAGCCCGGGACGTGGCAAGGCCAGGTCCTTGAAGCGCGCAAAATGCTGCACGGTCCGCGACGTCGCCGATCCCAGTGTCGCCCGAACCGACAGGTAGGTG
>Ga0118677_10016097_pt1 | contig 10300 bp, 10 predicted proteins | sample AliMusrvi5mmetaG_FD_86154 | JGI IMG/M metagenome (GOLD analysis project Ga0118677, IMG submission 86154)
ATCTCCTTTTTTCCAGCGCTCCCACATTAAATCCTTCTGGGTGGCTGTGTAATAGATTCGAGGTCGTTGTTTCATGAGCAACACTCCTTGCGCTTACGCAGTTGATAGTGTGTTGCATCGACGGGTTGAAATCAAGACCCATAGAAGACGGTCACAGAACAAGGCATTTATTCCAAAGTCTAATCAAAAATCCAAACGTGTCTCAAGTCAATAAATGCCAAAGGTTTTGGATAGCTAGGTTTGTAATCTCCCCATGCAGTTAATGTGCGACAGGAGTACTGTCTGTCATAGCTATCTATGCAAGGACTTTCACTTGTTCTGCCACCAAACCAACTACCAAAACTAATAGCCGTTAATGATGACTCTGTAAATGACATTGTTTTGGTGTAACCAGCGTACACAGCGTTGTTAACATTTAACTTCTGTGTATTAATTCCAGAGTCATACCCAATAGAAAATAACTCACCTTTTGAAAAACCATTAATATGCCCGACAAGTCTTTGATGGTCATTTTGTAAGGCGTAAAAATTTGACATGCCATACCTAGTCGAAGTCGAATCATATGCTGAGACTGCTGAAGTTGAATTGGCCATGATTGACATCCCAGATGCATTCGTAAAATACATTGGTTTTTTTTCGCTACTAAATGACGACAACCAAAAACCAACGGGTTTAACCTGCTCCGTATACGAAGTCATTGAAGTTTGAATTGCATAATTTCGTGTAAATGCATCTGCAGAAAAAGCATTGGCTGAAATAAGAAAAAGGATGAAGAATGAAAAAACTCTCATCTTAATCTTCCAACCGGAGCTAATGCTCTAGATAAGCTTGCCTCGCCTTTGCCATAGATCGCTGAGCTGCAGCTAGGGGTGCACGACAGAGTATCAGTTCTAGCCGTATCTAAAATAATGTTACTAGTGCTGGCTGCCGTTAAGTTTGGAAATTTTTGCATAACTACCGCTGCATAACCTGCCACCACTGGTGCTGCAAATGATGTGCCCTGTTCAGCGGATGTAATATTGCTTCCGTTTATACTAACCCCGCCAGTAGAAAATGGCATATTTCCGTTGGCAACAACAAACCTATCTGAAATTACTGTAGTAGCGCCAGCGTAATTACTGTAGGTGGCAATGGTTGCCTTGCTGGAAGTTGTACCTGTTTTATCAAGAGCGCCAACTACCAACATTCTGCTTGCAGTAGAGGCGTTATTAATGAGGGCAAGAGTTAACGTGTCATATTTCGAATCAAGGGCATTGTTACCTGCCGCCTTGGTTATAACCGAATTGGTAAGGTTACTAAGATTTGATAGGCTATATGAACCATTGAGCAAGTTTACCCAAGCTGAATTAAATTGAGCAGCTGATGCAATGCCTGCAGTATAGGTGACATCACTTGGAGCAGTTCCACAGCCATTATTGCAATTCCAAGAATTGTTATACGTAAAACTTAAATTAGTTACATTTATATTTGTAGCAGTACCTAGGTTGCCACCATCAGAACCTTTAATAGCAGTAGCAGTAGCAAATCCCCCGCTCTGAGTAAAATCTAGACCAAATTTAACTGCCCCAGGCGCATTCATGTCAACATTCATCATCGTCATAATTCCATGGCAGTTTCCATTGGCGAATGTGCAGCCAGCCTTGTTAGCGTAGGTGTCAATGAGTAAGACATTCTTTCCATTGCCGGTCCATCCAGCATTCCAGGCAGCTAAAACATCCGCACTTGGCTGCACTAATGTTGGGCCAATAACCGCTTGGCCAGCCACAGAAATTCCTGCATAACCTAAGTTGGAACTTAAATGTGTATTTGCGCTAGGGAAAAGATTGGCTACTCCAGGCCCGTTCTTGTCGGGGATTCCCCATATCAAGTTGTAGGTTGCAGTTGTCGAAGTAACATATTTACTAGGGTCCGTTATGGATAACCCAGAAAGAGTAGTTTGACTAAAGGGTTTGCTGGAGCTGCCGTCCTCTAGTATCACTGTTGAGCCATCACTGTAGGTCTCAGTCTTAGAGCTTACGGATGGCGGGGTAACTGTTCCAACAGTAGTCCAGTTACCGGGATAATTTGAAGCCGTTAAAGTTGGGGTTGACGTAGACATCAAATAAGTAGCAGAAGAGCCGCCACCGCCACCGCCTCCACCTCCGCAAGCAATCAAAACTAATGGGGCTAAAAATACAACTAAGTATTTAGCTAGTTTGAAGGGCATCATGGAGAACCTTTATAAAAGTTAAAACTAGTTCTTAACTCTACCCCCCCCCACTCGATTTAATGCGTGCTATATAAAATACTTGTGCTTGTTATTTGTTCTGCATCAAGGAAGCAAGGGTAAACACTCCAAAGATAGGCGAGTGTCAGATTTTTGACTGACTCTAATTGGCCGACTTGAGACGGATAAACTCCTAAAAACACCCCGTCTTGAATGACTGATATAAGGAAAGTAAGGGACTGAAGCTTACCCCGGCTAGGTTGGCTCAAAATATGCGAACTACCTCAATACTCTGAATTTTTTTAAGCGCATCTACAAAACATTCTTGACCAAAATCCCCCAACCCCTCCTCAAAATAGTCTTTTAGTGAATCGGTATGCATCTTAAGGAGTCGCTCAGAGCGGCCTGATATCGTTGTTTTAATAAAAAAATAAAAGAGCAACATCAGATATACCCAAGTAATTTTTGGTAAATTTGCCGCTTGCAGCCTCATCAACTCGCTTGGATTAACTGGATGCTGAACATCCACTTCAGGATTTCTACCATAGCGCCAGCTTTCTATTTTTGGATATGGATATCTCTCAACCCCATTCTCACTAAATACATCATCAATACGCTTCAAGATTTCCTTCTCACTAATTGTCTTAAGCTCGAATAATTCCCAAAGTTTGGAGTTAAAAATAATGGCTGTACCCAGAAAATTGGGGTGTTGATCAACAACCTCAACAATTTCGGGAAGATTTCTTTTTAATCCCCTTCCCTTACCCCGTGGGTACATACCCACTTTTTCTATTCGCTCGAAGATTTTTGCTGGTGCATTTTTCAATAAATCATCAGCATGTCTCCATACAAACATTTCGTCTAATTTGGGATTTGTTGTATCCGTCAGATCCTTTACCCCTTTACACCAAAGAATATTCCGTGCTTTTGCTAAAGGTTCAATTTCTTGGCCGCCCCGAGATTTCTTTGTTATTGCCTTAGCGATTGCAGGAAGTTGAATGTCTTTCATATTCCTGTAGATTTTATTTAAATCCAATAAGAAAATAGTAAAAATTTAGAAAATATTTAAATGACGCCAATTGACTCCACCTTAAGCGGCAAGCTAATCAGGGAATACGGCCCCATGATTGGAGGGCGAGATCTTTACTCTGCCTTAGGATTCAAATCCTATGGGGCATTTCGACTGGCTAAAGAACGTGGAGAAATCCCAGTTGAGATATTTAAGATTCCAAAAAGACGGGATTGGTACGCGCTAACTACCGACTTGGCACAGTGGCTCATGAGTCTTACTCACAGAACCGATTGCACCGCACAAGATGAGGAGCTAGAAATGTAAAAAAGTCAGAATCAACCTAAAGGTCAACCCTGACTTTTTTTGATGCCTTGGTTACTGCGCTTAGAGACCACAGTATCTCCAAACTCAAAAAATATGTCAATTTTTTTGAAGCTCATTTGAGCTGACACGGGAAAAATGCATTTAATTGATGCCTTTTGACGGTTCAGCTCCGATTACTTGGAGATACTTGTGTCACGAAAAAAACAAAAGGTTAAAAAATCGGACCCCAATGGGCCGGCTAGAAATCTGATTGCTGCTGCGTCTTATCGAACAACTGGCGGTGTATTTATAGAGGGGCTCACCCCCTACCCCGCTGAACATGAGTCTTATACAGAGCGATACGCAATTGCGAGCCTGGTGCTCTGTCATGATGTGGTTCAAATAAAGTCTCAACCAGATGTTGAGAGTTATATAGATGCCCACGGAAAAAAGCGTCGATATATTCCAGATCTATCGGTTAATACAAAATATTTGGAACTAACCATTGAAGTGAAGACTCTTAATTATTTATTTCAGCCTAAGGCAATTAATAAATATCAACAGATTGGACATCACTACAGAAATTCAAAGAAAAGATTTGTATTTCTAACAGATGCCCAAATTGAAGATGGGGAGCGCTTTAAAAATATCAAAATACTTTTTCGATATGCCCATAGCCACCTTCCAAATACGACTTTGGAGAAATTATCCACATGGTGTAGTGAATCCGCTGTCTCTATTGCAAACCTCATGGATCTATTGGAATTAGAACTAGTCGAGGTCTATACAGCAATTGCACAGAAACATCTGTGCATCGATTGGAATCTACCTTTGTCAAAAGATTCATTAATAAGTCATACAAATAAACCATTACAAGGACTCAGCATTGAACATCTTATCTCTTCAAGTCGGTATGGTTATCTACTGGAGCAATTGGCTATGGGTGATTCGCCGTCAAATAAACGACTGCTGGTTGCTGGAACGACTTGGCGACAACCAAAGGCACAACTTAATGCATTTAGCTCTGTTGGAGCATTTCAAAGAGAAGACGCTATGCGTGATCTCACCAAAGATGAACTTAGAGCTGGAACAGTTTGGAGTCGAAGAAATCGAGCTCCTGGTAAGGCAAATTAAAAAAATAATATCAATAAGAATATAGAAAGATCAAAAATGAATAAAAAAATTCAGCTATCAAAATTCATTGCCTCCAAAGGCGGAAATACAAAATCGAATCAATCACTACTGGTAACTGAAACATCCCCTGGTTTGCCTGAAGTAGATTTCACACTCACTGGAATTCTTGTCATTAACAATGCAGTTTCTGAGCCCCTGGGAAAGCCATGGATTACCACAATCCTATCTCAGCTTAAATCTAATGGAGATAAATAATGAGTACCTTCTTATTGATACCAGGACTTGTTATAGCCTATCAAGAGCATGAATTTGAGCTTGTCACCGTCATAAATCAGCAACTTGAATTCGAGGAAATTTATTCTAGAGATAAGTTAAATCTCACAGAGTCTGATTTTTATATAGAGATTCGCTCAAAAAACATACGGATTACCGATAGCAAGTCTTCCCCAAAGCAATTACTAACAAATGCAGTAGATGAACCGCAGGAGCCATTTATAAATCTGAACGATATTTCAGAAAAGCATCAGGGTATTGTTCACAGAAAAATTAAATATATTTCCGAATGTATTAAGGTTGGAATTTCTCGAGGGCAACGAAAATATATTGACCATGAAAGACATCGTATTGCAAAACTCATCAATGATCCCCTTGGTGCGCCTGGAGCATCAACAATCCAAGGCTGGTGGATAGCGTGGGAAGAATCACATAAAGATTCATCAAGATTAGTTAGTGGCCATGCATTGAAAAGGCGACATACTTTCATTGATCTTGAGTCTGAGAACTTCATTCAAGATCAAATTGATACTAAATATGCCGTTCTAACAAGGCCAAAAGTAGGAACCGCATATAAAGCGTATCGAACTTCCCTGGCTATTGAAAATATTTCTCGAGAAAAATTAGGAAAACCTTCTTTGCGGCAAATAGCCTATAGAACTTTTTATAACCGCATCAAGGCGCTGCCACAAGATGAATTAGCTATTGCAAGAAAAGGCAAGCAAGCTGCGCGAATCGAAATGCGCATGATCAAAGGCCATTTACCCGCAGAGTACCCCTTAGATAGCGTAGAAATTGACCACTCCCCAATGAATCTCTATGTAATTGATGACAAGGTCTTTTTGCCACTAGGTCGCCCATGGTTAACAGCTATCAAAGATCGTTATTCGGGGGTGCTTCTTGGATTTAGCATTTCATTTCAACCAACTGGATTAGATAGCATTCTTAGCTGCATTCAACACTCGTTAGAACCGCATACAAAAGCCTATGAGCTTTGGCCAGATATAGTAAATCCCTGGCCTTGCTATGGACTAGGAAACTATTACGTATCCGACCGCGGAAGAGACTTCCTAAGCCCAAAATACCTTAATGCCATCACTTCTCTTGGGGCGAATTATGAACATTGTGAAAAAAGAACGCCATGGCTAAAAGGTAGTATTGAGCGATTCTTCGGAACACTTGAATCAACATTTTTTGATGCCCTACCCGGAAAAACATTTCCTCATCTGAGTAAGCGAGGTGATTACAACCCCAAAAAACATGCTGTTATTCGCTTTTCTAATCTCATTTATCTAATTTACAAATGGGCCGCCGATTACCATAACGTGACTGAAAATAGCCGAAAACGTGCCAGACCCATAGATCTATGGAATGAAGGAATAGCAATAGTTCCGCCCCCAATGATTCGCTCACTCGATAAGCTGGATATTATCCTGGGCGATGAAAACATGGGGTCCTTATCTCATGAGGGCATACGCTTCAAAAGACTTAACTATGCTGATGAGCAACTTCATGATCTTCTGAAGGAGATTGGCACTGGATCCAAGGTTAAATTCTACGTTTCCCGAAGAGACCTACGCTCTATTTATGTACTGCACCCAAACAGCAAGGAATATCTAGAGGTGCCCTGCACTCGACAAGACTATGCCAACGGACTAACCCTATTTCAACACTCTTATATCCAGAAAGAGGCCGGCAAGATTTCAAGCCAAAATGAGGCAGTAGACACCTATCTTGCCGCTCAAGAACGAATTATTAATGAAACCCGGGAAAGCTTGGAGGCCAATAAATCCACCAACTACTCTAAGGCGGCGCAACTCTCAGACGTCAACTCAACAGCAGTTATCAATGGAAATCCAAATTCCATTACCAACACTTTTAAAAATAGAGTGGCAATAGTTAAAAATAATTCAAGCTCCGCTCAGATTATTCAAATTCCAACTTACCAACGCAAGAAGTTGAAATGGGGTTGATCAATGAACGAGCCAGACTTTAACTCCTTACACCTTTTTGAAAATATTCCACTAGAAGTTAAGGATGAGATTAGTGCCGAGCAAGTCCGCCAGCTAGTTATAGAGAGAAATGATGCTAATGAGATGGCTGAGTTTGCTAGAACTGTACCAATTATGTTTGATCAATACAAAGAGGCGATTGAATATGCCAATAATTTACTGGAGCGCAAAAAAAGAAGTAGTAAACCTGGAGGTGTTTGGTACTTAGGAGAAGGCGGATGTGGGAAAAGCTTTATTTTGGAATACATACTTAAAACAAATCCACCGCATGAATCAACATTTCTTCGAAAGTGTCCTATCTTATATATTGTTTTTTCTAGCACCCCAACGGAGAGAAGCATACTTCAAACCCTATTAAAGCAGTTAGGCCAAAATGAACAATTAATGGCGGCACAAAGTAATGACAAACTTGAAGAAACGCTAATTCATGCCCTTAAAGTTGCGCAGACACTTGCCATACTTGGAGATGAAGCCCATCACCTATGGCTAAATATAAAAGCATCCCAGGCGAGCAATCTGATAAAGCGTATCTACGATCAATCGGGTGTAGCTTTTGTCTTTTCTGGAATTCCCACTCTTTATCAAGCACTTTCTGATGACCCTCAAGTAAGCACGCGCTGGAAAGGTGTCTTTAATTTAAGTCAATTTCAACTAGGGCCAGAATTTGAAGATGTCTTAGCCGCCCTAGATGAGGCCATTCCAATGCAAAAAATATCAAATCTTGATCGAATGGCAGAAAAGATTCATCTAATCACCCAGGGAAATTTGCGTAATTTAAAGGACTTTATTTCTGAGGCCGTGTTCTTAGCTGCCACTGGAAAATCTGAAATTATTCTTCCTTACCTACATCAAGCCTGCAAGAACACTTTTGGCCAAAAACATGCCAATCCATTTGATAAAAATGAATCGATTACTTCACCGCGTTAAACCGTTTTACAGGGAAGATGTATACGGCTTCCTAAAAAGAGTAGCTCGCAATAATCTTCTTAAGGGAGAGCAGGAACTTCTATTTGAAATTTCCCAAGAAAATTCAACCACTGTAAGAGCAAGAATAGTTCCACATTTGGCCCATTACTGCCTTAACTCCGTTGAGGAATTGGCTCAGCTCTCTGGGATTGAACTCTCGCGTTCGGCTGGTGATCGTATTTGGCAGATTAATGGGGAGCAGATTACGAAATCAGTCTTTATCTCAACGAGAAACCCCAAGGTATGCCCCCAATGCCTACAAACGAAAGCCTATATTCACGGGTCATGGTCCCTTAGTCTTTATATCTCTTGTTCATATCATTTATGTAACCTACTCACTCATTGCCATGAATGCCGTAAGCCACTTAAGTGGACTCGAAAAGATATTGAATTTTGCAACTGTGGAGCTGATTTAAGGCTATCACCCATCACAAACGGCTCCCCAAATTCAATACTTCTAGCGCAGTTAATTGATCATCGCTATGACGAACGCATTCAATTAAGCTCCAGATCTCTGCCCAATAGGGAGATTGAGCGACTAGCGACACTTTCACTTGACGGACTTTGTAAAACTTTCTGGTTCCTAGGGCACTGCATTGCTAGGTTGGGAAATTTTGGATCTGGTCATGGCAAAAAAATACCATCCCATGAGGAAGCATCACAAATGATTGATAAAGCAATTTCTTTGATGCAATCATGGCCAAACCAACTAGGGGATCATCTAAATACACTTTCAAATAGAAAACCGTCCGATAGCACGGACTCACTAATTAATCGCTTATTTGGTCCAGCTCAATACTATTTAAAAAATGAAATTGATACAGAAGAGTTGTTTTATATAAGAACCGCCTATGAGCAACATATACGGCAAATATGGAAAAAATTTGATAGCACGGTTCAACCAATAAGCAGCGCCAAGCAGCTACAGTTAGACTCGAAATGGTAGCGCCAAATACCGCCAACGTAACTGAATTTGCCACTCAATTACGACTAAAAGAAATGGGGCTAGATTGGACCCCAAAAATCTCTAGGATATATAACCTACCTAAAATTATTCCCTACGAAGCCTTTAGCTCTTGGTGTATTAGAGCGGCCATTGCAATTCATGCCAATCCCAATAATCTTTTAGAACAATTTGGAATTTCAAATAGCCTTCATGTATCAACTTTAGACTCAGGAAAATACTTAATAGATGCCAACATTATTTCAGTCCTGACTATGTTGGATCCCCAGGAGTTTAAACATCAGACATGGCAACATTATTCGATCTTAGCAAAACCAGAGTTTGCTTGCTTATCTGCTGATATTTTTCAAGGTAGACCTATTTATCGATATTGCCCAGCCTGCCTTAGCTCTGATGAAATTCCATTTTTTAGACAATCATGGAGGTTGGCAAGCGCTTTAGTTTGCCCAAAACATCGAATAATACTAAGAGACTCCTGCGGACATTGCTCACGAAAAATTAATTTGGATGAAATAAATCCCCTAAAACCGCATCACGCACTAATATCTCCGGATGCATTACTACATTGCCCTAGTTGCGGAAAATCTCTCGGCTCATGCAGCTCAGAAATAATTGATAGAAAGTATTTCTCAAGCGTCTTTTTTCACCAAGAAAAAATTGAAGTCGCCATTCGTCTAACGGCTCCTGCTGCCGCCCCTTCTGAATCTATCAGCAATGAGCAAGAATTATTGAAATTAAATATTTATGAGTCTGACTACGCTGCGGCCAACATGCAGACAATACTCAGGGGATTTTTAGAATCTATAACCGAATCCAAGGATCAGATCCTGATTCAACAACAAAGTCTGAGATATATACAGAATCAAATGATTTTTAAAGAACATCAAACCCACGATTTGAGCACCCCATTTATTGATGGGATATATACCCACCTCAATTACTGCAAAGTGTTTAATTTTCTTTCCCCGGTCCTAAGTACGCAAATTTCTAAATTTCAAACCCTATTGGGCTCCACACGCTGGTGGGATCGGACTATAGATAGCGTAGAAAGGGATCTTGAGCCCTCGCAAACTCAATTTGAGTTTGCGGTTGGCTGGGCTCTTAGAAATAGTAGGCTCAACAATGGATCTGAGATCGATCACATCACAAGTTAATGCCTAAAAATTAACCTCTTTTGCCAAAAGGCCAGCTTTAGAGTGCCAAAATATCGGGAAAGCCAAGAATAAGGTGCAATTTCAATAAAACACAGCATTGCAAGATTTTAGCTAACTATATGATTTTATTGGGATAGTAAAGCCAGACTTAGAGTGCAGACGACACTATACTAGGGACAAGCGGGTAGGACGTTTCCTACACATAAATCAGCCTTAAGCCCTTACCGCTCCAATCTGTCCTGCCTAGACTGGATAGTCACCGATTGGAGAATGCTG
>Ga0118677_10014906_pt2 | contig 10299 bp, 12 predicted proteins | sample AliMusrvi5mmetaG_FD_86154 | JGI IMG/M metagenome (GOLD analysis project Ga0118677, IMG submission 86154)
ACTATGTTCAAAAGAACAAGAATGCAATCGGCATGGTGAGTGTCAACTGGATTGGTGACAAGAAGGATTCTGTCAGCCGTTCTTTTTCGGATAAAATAAAAATTGCCGCTGTTTCACAAAAATTTCTTGAACAGGGATCCTACTTTTTGCCTGTCCAGGGATCCATTTATGACAAGAGTTATCCTTTTACCAGAAAGATCAATGTTGTTACCAGAGAGAGCTTTAAAGGGTTGGGTACCGGTTTCAATTCATGGTGGTCTGGCGAACGGGGACAACGGATAGTGCTTAAATCTGGATTGGTTCCTGCTACTATGCCCATACGATTAATGCAGATAAAGAAGTAACTCAAATATATTGTTAAAATGATAAATAGTCTATTTAAAAAAGCATCTGTGATCATTATCCTGCTTATTCTTGGTAGTATATCCGGATTAAAAGCACAGACACTGGAAGAAGCAATCACTGCAACAAACAATGAACAGTATGACAAGGCAGACCAGATACTGCAGGGCCTGGCCAAGAGTACTCCCAGCAGTAAGGTATACTACCGGCTCGGAGAGAATACCTTGTTAAACTTCTTTTCGGACTCGATTTCCAACTCCTTAAAAGTCATAGCAATTGAAGCTAAGCAAGCTTTTGACAAGGGTATTGCGTTAAGTCCAAATGATCCTTTAAACTACGTGGGCCTTGCCAAAGTTGCTTCCTATCTGGGCGATCAGAAGACTGCCACAGAGATGAGGGCAAAGGCAAAGAGTTTTTTACTTCCCTATAAGAAAGTTACCAAGATTCCTAATCCTCAGGAATATGCTTATACGCTGGCAAAACTAGCTGAGTCTTATATCGTTTTTGACCGCGTTGATACGGTTCTTGCTATGCCTGCTTTGAGGGAAGCTCTTTCTATCGACCAGAAAAATGGTGAAATATATATCATCGCCGGTGATATTTATCTATTGGTTAACAATGGTTCGCTTGCAATTAAAATGTACAACAAGGCTCAGGAAATTGATGTGAAATCTCCGGCTGCCAACATGAAGATCGGGAGCATCTATTTCAAGGGTCGTAACCTAATGGCTGCGATTCCATATTACGAGCAGGCTATTGCGCTCGACAAGAATTATGCCCCTGCCTATCGGGAATTGGGACAGCTTTATTCTATGGCCGGTCGTTTTAAGGAGTCAAAAGATTATTTTGAAACCTATCTGAAACTGACTAATCAGAACATTCCTGCTAAGATCCGTTATGTGAACGCACTCTTCTACTCAAAGAACTATGCTGAAGTAATCAAGAATGTAGAAGATATTTTTGCAGTTGATAAATCCAGAACTTATCTTAATCGTATTGCCGGCTATTCCAGTTATGAGCAGGGCAACTATGCGCAAGCCCTTATCTATATGGATCGTCTTTTAGCCAATCTTCCTGCAGACCGGATCCTCAAAAAGGATTATATATACCTTGCCAGGATTATCATGAAGAAGAATGTTGGCTATCCGAAAATGTTGATAGAACTCGACAAGGCAAATGCAGATCTTGCAAAAGCCAAGGATAAAAATGAGTCCCTGAAGGGGCCGGCCAAAGAAAAGGAAAAAATCAACGAGGCGCCTCTGGCAGCTAAAGTAGCCGAAATTCAGAACAATGTCAGCGCCATTGAAAAAGAGCTTGTCAAAGGATATGAAGCCTATGAAAAAGCCATCACTTTTGGAGACGAGGATGTCAACCTGATCCAGGAAAAGGCAAATACTCACTACATGCATAAGCAATATGCCCATGCTGCTGAAAACTGGAAAAGACTGATCGCTAAGGGTAAAGATTCTGAGGAGAACTTCCTGCAAATTGGAAAAGCTTATTATCAGGGCAAGGAATTTGATAAAGCCGAAGAAATTTTCGGTCAGATGATTGCCAAATATCCGGATCAGATCTCGGCTTACCTGTGGTCTGCAAGAAATGCATCCGCCAAGGATCCTGATTCCAAGCTAGGTTTGGGAAAACAGAAATTTTCAGCGCTTCTTGCGAAGGCTTCCTCTGATTCCGTTAAATATGTAAATGAGATCTTCGATGCGTTGCGTTTCCTTGGGTACAACGCACTGCAGGCAGAAAAATTTGATGAGGCAAAGGCTTATTACAACCGCATGGCAAACCTTGATCCAAAAAATAAAGATATGATGATCCAGGCATACAGCTCCATGGCCTCTATGCATATGCAAAAGGGCGAATACCCAAGAGCGACCGAGTCATTTAACAAGATTCTTGAATTGGATCCTGCCAATGAAGCAGCAAAATCATCGATTAAATATATTGTCGCCTTGCAATCCAGTGCAAAACCAAAGGCCAATCCGAATGAAATTTCCGGTGTCATCAAAGACAGTTCAGGTATACCAATTGCAGGAGCTTCGGTGAGGGTGAAAGACACAGCCGCTGAGGCCTGGACAAATGCGAAAGGGGAATACAGATTCACCATGCCTGAGGCCTCTACAATTTTGGTTGTTAGTGCCAAGGAATATAAATCAGTCGAAATTTCTGTTACCGCTAAAAGAGTATACAATGCCACTTTGGGCAAGTAATTTATTTGGAATCAAAACAATAACATAGAGATTCAATAAAGTTTTATTTAACCACGAAAACAATTAAAAAGCTTATTGCATTCTTATTCGCTTACTATCTGTACTCAAGTATTATGGGTAGCCCGGTCAACTTTGAAGGAGGGAATCCAAAAGGAACACCACTCCCAGGTAATTACATGGGAATGCTTTACAAAGGAGGTCCTATTGTACCTATCCTTATGACATGTATTCTTACACTGCTTATTTTCATCGTTGAGAGAGCAATCACACTGGCTAAAGTAAAAGGTAAAAACAGTTTAGATTCTTTCGTAGCAGACATTCAAGGACTTACTGCAAAAGATAAAATTGAAGACGCAATCACCGCTTGTGACACCCAGAAAGGTTCTTTGGCAAATGTTGTAAAAGCAGGATTAGAGCGCTACAGAGACCTCGAGAACGATAAAACCCTCGAGAAAGATCAAAAGATTACATCCATGAAACAAGCTTTGGAAGAAGCTTCTGCATTGGAATTACCTATGCTGTCCAAAAACATGGTAATCCTTTCTACTCTTGCCTCTATCTCCGTTTTGATCGGTTTGATCGGAACTGTACTCGGTATGATCCGCGCCTTCGCTGCCCTTTCACAAGCTGGTGGATCTCCTGACGCACTTCAATTGGCAACTGGTATTTCTGAGGCTTTGATCAATACCGCATTCGGTATCACAGGCTCCACATTGGCCATCATTTTCTACAACTATTTCTCATCTAAGATTGACGCCTTCACCTTCAAGATTGATGAGGCAGGTTTCAGCTTAACTCAGACATTCGCTGCCCGTATTAGAAAATAATTGTCTGGGTTTAATTCTTTTGGTCACTAAAAAAATTAAAACTATCGCATGCCAAAGATTAAAATACCCCATAAATCGCCTCATGTTGACATGACGCCGATGGTGGATCTCTTCTCGCTGCTGCTGACCTTCTTTATGTTGACTGCAACAATGAAGCCATCTGAACCGGCTCCTGTCGATACACCAAAATCTATATCTGAGAAACCCTCTCCGGACAAAAATATTATGACTATAACAATAGCCAAGGATAACAGGGTGTTCTTCAATGTAGACAATGGCCCAGATACTATTTTGCATTTCAGACCCAAAATCCTTGAGGAAATGGGTAAGAGATACAACATCGTATTCACCCCGCAAGAACTGCGCTATTTCGAAAAGAACAGTGTCCCCTTTGGAGTTAACATTAAGGAGTTTAAAGCCTACCTTGCTGCGAAGGACAACGAAAAAGCCAAGTTCGAAAAAGGAATCCCCATTGATTCAACTGACAACCAGATGGCCTTGTGGATACTTTTCTCCCGTCAGGTTAACCCAGCCGTTAATGCCCTGATAAAAGGCGACAACGATGTGGAATATCCACTTGTGAAAAAAGTACTGGATATTTTGCAGGATAAAAACGTAAACAGGTTCAGCCTGATTACCAGCCTTGAAAAAGTTGAAGTAGTAGAAGAAGCTAAAAAGTAGTATTATGGCAGAAATTATACAAGAAGATAAACACCAAGGCGGGAAGAAGAAACCTAAAAAACATTCAACCGCCATAGACATGACGCCGATGGTAGACCTTATGTGTCTGCTTATCACGTTCTTCATGCTTACGACTGCTTTTGCCAAACCCAAGGTCATGGAAATCGCTTTGCCTGAGAAAATCAAGAAAAACGAAAAAGTGGATCCTCCTAAAATTGCCGAGAGTCGTACCCTGAACATCATCATGGGTCCAAACGACAAGGTATTTTGGTATCCCGGTAAAGCAGATGCTGCGGCATTGGTTCCACTACAGGAAACCAACTTCAGTGCGACAGGTATCCGTCAGGTTTTACTCGATAGGAATAGGGCACTCTTCAAAAAAATTGAAGCGTTTAAGTCTGATGTTATCGCGGGTAAGATCGATATCAAACAGGATTCTCTGCAGTCAGCCATTCGACATCTCAAGAAAAATGATGATACGGGCCCTATTGTCCTGATCAAATTTTACAAGAAGGCGAAGTATAAGAATTTTGTCGATATTATTGATGAAATGTCAATCGTAGGAATTGCCATATACATTGTTACCGACATAGACTGGATTGAGCAAAATATGGTTGAACGTGCTCTTGGGATACCGTTAACTGCTTTCTCACCCCCTACAGCAAAAAAATAAAGATCGACACGTATGGTAATAGATAAACAGTTCATTCCTACTTTCGATGACATAGTCTTCGAAAATAGAAACCAGGAGTATGGAGCATATCAGATTCGGAAAAAGTACAACCGTGTTGTTCTGATTTCAACGCTGATCGGTATTTTTGTCCTCGGTTTGATCGTTATTATCCCCTATATCCGGGCTAGCAATCAAGCCAGGCAAAAAGCGAGGGATGCTACAGAGGTAATCGCCGAAATGGCCCACGACCTTGTACAGGAAGCTGCGCCACCTCCACCGCCGCCACCTCCACCACCAGCCAATCAACAAGCGGTTGTTAAGTACGTAGCCCCTGTTGTTGTAGACTCTGTAAAAGTTGAAGATCAAAGCAAATTGATGATCTCCGACGATCAGGTTTCTACTACTGTCAACAAGGAAGTTGTGGAAGTAGTGGAACAAAAGCAGGAAGAGGTACAGGAAAAAGAAGAACAGCAGGTATTCGTTGTGGTTGAAGAGATGCCGGAATTCCCTGGCGGAGAGTTAGCCCTTCGTACCTTCATCGGTAAGGCAATCGTTTATCCAACGGTAGCACAGGAAAACGGAATACAGGGAAAAGTGTTTGTTACCTTCGTGGTAAACAAAGATGGCTCTGTTTCCAATGCCAAGATTGCCAGAGGCGTGGATGCTTCACTCGATGCTGAAGCCTTGCGGGTTGTTTCTACCCTTCCCAAATGGAAACCAGGTAAACAGCGTGGTGTTCCGGTTAGGGTTTCCTACACGGTTCCAATTAGTTTCAAACTGCAATAAAAGATCCAGGTTAATTCCTGCTTCAGATGATAAAAAAGAGGCCGCTCACTTTTGTGTGGGCGGCCTTCGTTTTGACTTACAGTTCTGATTTAAATTCGATATTCAGAAATACTAACTATTCAGCAGTGGTCGGGTCAATAATAACTGAAACTTTACTGACTGAATTAGCCGGGAAGCCTCCTTGCAAAGCATGTTCGCGAACCATTTCCTCGTTCGGTGCATTGTAAATACAGTAGATTTTGTCAGCTGTCACATAACTGTGTACCCACTGAATCTGAGGACCTAATTTGTTTAATACCCCACAGGATGTTTGTGAAATTGCTTTCAATTGTTCGGCAGTCAATTTCCCGGCTTCCGGAATCTCTCTTTCAATTACATATTTTGGCATAATGCTCTATTTTAAGGCTTTGCCATAAAGTTCATTGGCACGTTCCCAATTGACAACATTCCAGTAAGCATCTGCGTAATCAGCACGCTTGTTCTGGTATTTCAGGTAATAAGCGTGTTCCCAAACATCGAGGCTAAGTACCGGAGTCCCTTTGACCTCAGAAATCTGCATCAGCGGATTATCCTGATTGGCAGTAGAGTGAATGACCAGCTTGCCGCCTACGACTGTCAGCCAAACCCACCCTGAGCCAAAACGACCCAAAGCAGCCTTCTTGAACTCATCCTTGAAATGATCGAAGCTTCCCCAGGTTGCCTTGATCGCTTCTCCCAATGCGCCCTTGGGCTCTCCACCAGCATGAGGAGCCATTCCGTTGAAATAAAAGGTGTGGTTCCAGACTCCGCCACCATTGTTCCGAATGGCAGCAGGTGTTTCAGCCGTAACCGATTTCTGCAGATCAAGAAGCGACATCTTCTCCTGGGGTGTGCCTGCCACAAATTTGTTCAGGTTGTCAACATAGGCCTTGTGGTGCTTTCCGTAGTGGATTTCCATGGTAGCCTTGTCGATGGACGGTTCAAGCGCATCAAAGGCGTATGGTAGGGGTTCCTGGCTAAATTGGCCAAATGCAGTTGTTTCCATAACTAACAAGAATAAAATGAATAGTAAGTTTTTCATGATGAAAATTATTTAGAATGAATATAAACATTCGATCTTTTTTACGCGGTGGATAGTTATTTGTTACTTCCTTAAACATTTTTTAGCAATTGGAAAATTCTCCTACTTTTGGGAAATGAATATTTACAATGATTAACAACGAAAGAGCTTCTGGCGTACTACTTCACCCCTCCTCCTTGCCCGGTAAATACGGAATCGGATCGTTGGGCCAGGAAGCGTACCATTTCATTGACTGGCTTGTTGGATCCGGACAGAAAATTTGGCAAATTTTGCCCTTGGGACCCACCGACTGGAGCCATTCACCCTACCAGTCTTACTCCGCTTTCGCAGGAAATCCGGATCTTATAGATTTGGAATTTTTGGTACGAGATGGAATATTGTCAGCTGAAGCTATCGCCAATCCGCCGCTCTTCCCCACCGGAATGATTCATTTCAAAACCGTTTCGGTCTACAGGCAAAGAATTCTCAATCTGGCCTTCGAACAATTTTCCATTTCGGGGGGGTTTCAATCAAGCGGATACCAATGGTTCTGGGATCGGCATTGGTGGTGGTTGGATTCATGGTCACTTTTTGATGCCTGTCACAAAGAGTTTCAGGGTAAAGATTGGAGCAAATGGGAAGAATCACTTCAAAGGCGTGAAGAAAAAGCACTTGTATCCTATTCTGCTCTCTGTACCAACAAGGTCCTTTACAGCCGGTTCCTGCAATATCTTTTCTATGAACAATGGTTCTCGTTGAAAAAATATGCCAATGAGAAAGGGATCTCCATCTTTGGCGATTTACCCCTCTATGTGGCCTACAATAGTTCTGATGTCTGGAGCAACCAATCCCTTTTCCTGCTCGACGAAAATCGCCAGCCTACCCACGTTGGAGGGGTTCCTCCCGATTACTTCAGCGAGACCGGCCAATTGTGGGGAAATCCATTGTATGATTGGGAAGAGATGAGACTCCATGATTTCGACTGGTGGATGGCCAGACTCCAGTTCAACCTCCGGTTGTTCGATCTGGTTCGCATTGATCATTTCCGCGGACTGGAATCTTTCTGGGCGGTACCTGCAGGTGAAAAAACAGCGATAAAAGGAAGTTGGCTGAAGGCACGCGGCGATGAGATGCTGCAGCTCCTTCAACGGCAAATCGGAGATCTGCCAATTGTTGCCGAGGATTTGGGATTAATCACGCCAGAAGTTGACCTGTTAAGAAAAAAATTCAACCTTCCGGGGATGAAGGTCCTCCAGTTCGCTTTTTCCAGTGAAGCCGACAATGTACATTTGCCCCATAACTATTCTGCTGATTTCGTGGCCTATACCGGAACCCATGACAACAATACCTCTGCAGGATGGCTGCAATCACTCAAAAAGGAGGAAAGGAATAAGGTCAAACAGTATCTTGGCAACGAAAAGAGTGATTCCTGGCAACTGATCCGAAAAGTCGAGGAATCAGTTGCCCAAATGGCAATTATCCCGATGCAGGACATCCTTTCACTTGCCTCTCCGGCACGAATGAACAAGCCAGGGACAACAAAAGGAAACTGGATCTGGCGGATGGAACCAAACCAGCTTCTACCAGAACTGGGAGACAAACTGGGAGCAATCACAAGATTGTTCGGAAGAAGCTAATGCCGTAGGTCTTCTTCTGGAGGCAATAAAATGAAGTGACTTTTTACTGGATCTTCGTTTTCTGTATCTTTTTTACCGTTTTAAGGTACTCGGGCAATGCCGCCGAACCATACCATTTGAATAACTCGGCTTCCAGCACCTTTGCCTGAATGGTAGGATCCGTTTGCAGGAGCTCATTTGCCTCCTCAAGAGTGGTCACATTCAGGATGAAAATTCCCCGGTAGGATTTGTCATTCTTTCCAAAAGGACCAGCCACCACCAATTTTCCAAGGTCAGCCAGCCGACTGATATTCTTCATATGCCCTGAAAAAAGGCTTGCCCTCTTAACCGAATCCTTCAGGTCATTGGTCCCGGTTTTGAGGATGGCCATGACATACCATTTCATTCCATATTCATCGGCACCCAATGATTTTGCAAGAGATGCATCGAAGGCAGTTTTCTCATCCTGCGCCATAGCCGGGATTATCAGCAGGAAAAAAAACACTGCGAAGGTTAATAATTGCTTCATTTATATAGATTTTAGAGTAAATAACAATTCCTTCTTCTAAAAATATCAGGTATTTGCACAAGAAAAGCTTTTCTTGAAATGTCAATCTAATCCGGGAGTGCAAATCTTGAATATACTCCTCAGCCCAGCCAACCTTAGCTTAGTTTATTAACACCGGGCTGCTTTCCGTTTCTTCCCGGTTGGTCCAGCAGCTTTGCTTTTGTTGATATATTCCGTTGCAGAGGGTACCTTGCAAGCTGTCCCGTTCATATCCACACTTACGTTTCCAATTTTTGAAGCTGTCTGAAGTGCCTTGTCTGTCAATTCCATCACATAGGTGCCAATGGCAATCACAAATCCGTTCATGGTGTGACGTACCCTGTTAGGAGAATTATGAATTTCCAGTGAAATTTTGTCAAGCAATCTGCTGTAAGCATTTATGTCCAGATCTTTGTCCTGATTGACTGCTGCAAAACCGGATAGGGTGCACCATCCAGCAGCAGCAATATGCTCCCGATCGGATTGAATCCATTTAAGCCCTATTTCAAATCCAAAGCTTGTTTCAGAAGCGACCCATGGAACCGCATACTCACTCAGATAATACCAATATGCTTTGTTGATCCAATCATCCAATTGAGCTTCAGTTATTCTTTTTTCATCTGCCATCAAGCCAGCCAAATACATGGCATCTGAATTTCCTGTTTGGTATAGCTCAAGTGACAATTCATGATTCTTTTTCGTCTTTTTGAGAATTGTCTTAAGATCTGCCACCTTTACACCAAAGAAAGGCTCTCTCGCACCATGTCTGCCAAGTGTCTTCTTTGTTTGCGCATCACCAAAATTTTCAAGTTCTACAAGAATCTCATGTACCCCAATTTTTCCCATGTTATCACTCCTTTCTCGAATAGTGCAGTTAATTCTTTTTCATCAATTTGTTCCAATTTGGAAAAATGGAAACAAGTTTTTCCCTTCAGGCATTTGTGAAGGGAGGGAGCTACCTCTTTCAATTTTGGGTCAAGGTATGCCGGGAAAAAATGAAGTGTAACGCTCTCTTTAAGATGTGAGATCTTGCCAAATGACATCCCTGGTATCATCTTTTTATCGTATCCGTAAGGAACCGGCTTATTGCCCATCAACTCAAAGGAAACCTTTGGGACATCCATGAATACGACCATTGGAGGAGAAAATTTTTCCAAAATAGCTTTTAGTTTGCTAAAAATCTGGTCTCTGCTTTCTTCTGTAATTGACATAGATTTTAGATTTAAACCTCTTACTAATTACTCTTCAAAAAGCAATTTAGCAGGAGATAACATTACTTCTATTTTTCAAGATAAACAAGGCAATATATGGATTGGAACTTATGGTTCAGGAGTGAGCAAATGGGATGGAAAAAAATTCACGAATTTCAACTCAAAGAATGGGCTTTCTAATGATAATGTATGGTCAATTCTTCAGGATAAGGATAAAAATATCTGGATAGCTACTGATGCTGGAATTAATATTTTTAACGGAAAGAAATTCCAAACACTCACTGAAAAAGATGGCTTGCATTCCGGTACTATCTGGATCATGATGCTGGATAAAGATGAGAATGTATGGATAGGCCATAAT
>Ga0118677_10016099_pt1 | contig 10298 bp, 8 predicted proteins | sample AliMusrvi5mmetaG_FD_86154 | JGI IMG/M metagenome (GOLD analysis project Ga0118677, IMG submission 86154)
CATCAGTCGATCATTTCCGGGTACTGTGTTCGAATGCGAGAGGGCTGGAGACTCGACTGGGTGCAAGGTGCGTTCCGCTGTTGGAACATATGGTCTGAAGGCCGTTGGATAAGCAGGATGGATTGACTGCTCGGAATGGCTGGCGAAACGATTCTCGCGCAGTTGGTCTTCTGCGCCGAAGACCGACGCATTGGCCCGCATTGCTAACGGGGAAGCAGAATCGGCGGACTTACTCAAAATGCGATTGGACATATAGAACCTCCCGTGTCCGACTTGGCTACATCGTCGAACGAAACGGGAAGCCCGTCCATTACTTTGTATCTAACATCTATTAGCTTAAAGTTATCAATACTTTCATCTACTAAGTCCCATCAGCCGCATCGAAGAACTGCTGCCCTGGAACCTGGCCTCTGCACTCCCCACACACACTTCCCTCGCCGCCTGACCCACGCTTGCCACAAGTACCCGCTTAAAATAAGTGGATACTTCGCCGATGTGTGGGCCCAGCCCGACCTCCGCCTCGTCAAGAGGGGAGTACCGCGCGGTTACCCCCGCCTGCGCATTTCCTTAAAGGGGAGAATCAGCCGTCATGCAACCTGTGCACAATGAAGAAACCAAGGCTGCGCTCCCGAATTGACCCAAAACCCGAAAGATGTGATCCAAATCACGAATCCGAAAAGTATGATCAAAATCACGGTCGTGAGACGGGAAAATAGACCTTGAAACCATCCGCAGAGAGGATAGAATCACAACAAATGAACCTCAACAGCCAGCGATTGTATGTGGCATAGGCCAAATGAACTGTCGGACAGGCATGAGCTATGAGCGGAAAAGGTCGGAGAGAACGAAGGCGTCGCGCTGATTCCGACAATCATGGATCGCCGGCGGTTCACTTAGTACAACAGGACCCCGAAACAAGGCTGAATCTTGCTTCCCACGTTCCAATGAGGGGATCGGTGATTTCATCAAGCTCAATGAACGGGCCGTATCAACTGCCGGACGTGAATGCCGATACTGAACAGTTCTTACGAACGGTGGCCACAGATGTTGTGGACAAGCAATACAGATTGTACGCTTGGGCTGACACGAAGAACCAAGCCCTCGTTACGACTAACAGTTTACTATTCGCGGCTGTTGGCTTCCTGTATAAGGAGGCTGTAAAAGATACACTTGCATTGATCTTCCTCGGACTAGGAGTTGCGTTTATCGCATCCAGCCTCATAATGTGCCTCACCCAAGCCCTTTGTAAGATTTCAAGCGGCAAAAGTGGCAATGAACCGAATACTCGATCCTTGCGGGGGATTTCGTCGTTCAAGATGTGGGAGGATTACCGAGAAGCATTCATGAGAAAAACGAAAGCAGATATTCTCGCGGACACCATCCGACAGATATACGGTATGGCAAGCAACAACATACGAAGTGCGAATATTATCAAATGTGGAGTGTGGCTTACGTCTTTTGGTGTTCTGGTGATTCTAGGCTCGATATGCTTCAGTGCTTTGTCCGCCCATGGATACCACGCATTTGGCGCATGGCAACAGGATACGGGGCAGGCTGTTCAAAATACGCAACCTGCTTCGCCTAAAGCTACACCTCAAACATCAATGAGTGTTTCCGAACCCCTCGTCCCCACCAAGATGCTTCCGGCAACGGTGCCAGGCCCTTCATCACCCGCTGCCCCTGTAGCCCCACCAGTAATCAACACAGAAAGGCCAATTGCGGGAACAAGACCATGACACCATTGTTCAGTCTTAATAATCTTGGCAGTTTCATTATCAATGGCGAAGAAACTCGATCCACGTCTATTCCTGGGGCGGAGCGCGTTGAGTCAATCAATCCGTTTTCTGGAGACATTCTATGGGTCGGTGAAGCAGCTTCTATGCAGACCGTCGATGAGGCTGTAGCTTCGGCGCGCAAAGCATTTCCTGCATGGGCTCGATTGAGCTTTTCGGAGCGAGAACAATTTCTTTCGCGCTTCGTTGCTTTGGTTCAAGAACATGCAGAAACGTTGACGCGGCTGATCGCAACAGAAGCAGGAAAGCCCTTGTGGGAGTCAAAGATAGAAGTCAACAGCCTTGTTACTAAACTTGGGGCCTCTGTCGATGCGTACAAGAGCAGAGTTCTTGAGTCAGAACGGGAGGTCCGTGGCTTGCGATCCAGAACTCGTTACCTCCCGCACGGAGTCATGGCAGTACTCGGTCCCTTCAATTTTCCGGCAAGCATGGCAAACAGCCACATTATGCCAGCGCTACTCGCTGGCAATACGGTGGTTTTCAAGCCAAGTGAACTGACACCTGTTATTGGGCTTATTGTTTCGCGCCTCTGGCAGCAGGCAGGTCTGCCGCAGGGGGTAATGAATTGTATCACCGGTGCAAAACGGACTGGGGAGTATCTAGTATCACACAACGATGTCAACGGCGTCTTACTTGTGGGTGGCCACACTGCAGGGATGTCTATTCTTCATACACTGGCCAACTCACCGCAGAAGATTGTTGCATTAGAAATGGGAGGGAATAGCCCGTTGGTTGTGTGGGACTATGACGATCTCGATGCGGTCGTTCACATAATCATTCAATCCACGTTCCTGAGCGGTGGCCAGCGATGTTCTGCGGCCAGGCGATTACTTGTCAGAGATGCAGACTCAAAACTTATCCCCAGATTGACTGAAGTTCTTCAGAAACTCAGGCTAGGTGATTTCAACTTGACGCCTGAGCCCTACTATGGGCCATTGATTCGACCCGAGGCTGCGGATCGGGTAACAAGGAGAATTAAGGAATTGATCTCAGGTGGTTCCAAGTCGATCCTTGAATCTGTTCAGCAGGGACCGATTGGCACTGTATTGACGCCTGGCTTACTGGAGGTTGACAACTGCTCGAATGACAGCGACGAAGAAATCTTCGGCCCAGTCCTAAAGATTCGTCGATACAGAGAATTAGGGGATGCAATCCGAATTGCAAACGAGACTAAGTTTGGCCTAGCAGCTGGAATAATATGCCAACAGAAGGAGCTTTTCGAGGAATTCTTCCACTCTGTGCAGGCCGGGATCGTTAACTGGAATCAGCAACTCACGGGAGCTACTACTTTGGCTCCCTTTGGAGGAATAAAGCAAAGCGGCAATTTTCGACCCGCGGGGTTTCTATCTGCCGACTATTGCTCATATGCGGTGGCATCGTTTGAAGTTGAGACGCCCAAACTGCCAGTTTCACCTGTTCCAGGAATCACTTTCTGATCGAATGGTGATAGCTAATCATGTTAGGACGCCAACTCTATTTCGAGCTGAACAATCTGCTGGGTGCGACTATTGCCGGGACTGGAGGCTTTAATGAACATATCCAGGTGTCCCCAGTCGTTCTACCCGAACGAGTATTTGCTCAACGCACAGCTCGCCTCAGTATTCTAAGAGCCTTCTTTGAGACTACGCTTCAAATCTTCCGTGGTGTCATTGATGGTAAGTATTCACCGGAGTTGTCTCGACTGTTACTTTGTGATGTTCCCGAGAGCTATGGGATCAAGTTCCATCAGGAACTTCCAGGTGAGGTGTGGACGACTCCTCATTTCTTTAGAACCGATGAGGCTCCTGACGGACGCATTTTTGAGATTCAATGTCCCGGTTCTGGCTGGGGTGATCTCCAGTTGCTAACGAATTTATATGCTCCCCATTTCAAGTTGGAAGCAATCTCTAAATATCAACCGTCGGAATTCGTTGCTCAGGAAGTTGTTACGCTGTGTGGTGAAGCTGAACCGACTGTCCTTCACTTGCTGGACAATTCGTCGAACCCGACATCGATGAGATATCTCATTGCAACTACACAACCGCCACTCCGTTACTGGGGTTACGATAAGTCGGTCCGAAATGGCAAGTGCCAACTCGTCAGAAGCCATTCATTCTTCGGTTTAGTTGCGGAGAATCTGTTTAAAAATCGAGTGCAAGACGCTAGCAAGGGATTGGTCAGGTTTGATCTCCCTCCCATACTTGTGTTCGACCAAAAAGCTCCGCTCTGTCTTCCGTTTATTGAAGAAACACGCGCGCAATTTTCAGATGAAATCCGGGATTCGCTAGTCTACTCATACCCAGTCAGTGAAACCGGTTTCCTTGATCACAATGGTGACTGGATTGACATAGACGGCTTCCTGAAGCGGCCAGCTTCTCAGCGTAAGTATTTTCTGAAATATGCAGGGTGTGATGTTTCTAGGAATTGGGGAAGCCGGAGCGTGTTTCGACTTGACGACCGTAGCGCCCCGGTCCATCTCAAAGCAGCAGCGGCGGACGCGAAGCGCGGACGCTTCTGGCTAATTCAACCAGAAATCTCACAAAAGGAATGTGTGACCTTCTTTGACAACCACACTTACGGCTCGACTCAGGCGAAATGGACTGCAAAGTATTCCTGCTTCTATGGGGCAACATCCCTATTAGGAATCCGGACAATGCACAGGAATCATTTTAAGGTACACGGCCAAGAGGACACAGCGGTTGGGATTGCAATACCCTCGTATTCGGCTGGTGGGTGATGAGCCATGAACATGACTAAAGACAATGCGAGGTCCAATGGAAACTGAAGTGAAGCACTATAGGAGAGAGTTGGCGCGAATAGTAAAGATTGCCAAACACTTACGCTCGCTTAAGGCTGGAAGGGAAACGTCTTGGGAGCAAGCGGCAGAGTGGCATCTCAAATACGCCAACTTTCACAATGAGCAGGTCTTGGCGTTGACAATCACACTTTCTCCCACAGGTTGCGAATGGGCGGGAAAGGGTGGATGCACAATGTGCGGGGAGTTTGAGGGGGCGTACAAAGGAAAAGCGCTTATTGAAGACCCTCGATTTCATATAGCACAATTCGCCTCAGCAATCGGCAATCCGGCAATATGGGAAGCTGCACGAAAGGAGAATAGACCGATTCCATGGTTGCGTGTTGTGCAAGAAGGTAACTATACCAACACGAAAGAAACGAATATTGTTTCGCAAGAAACGATACTTCGGTTGGCTACGCGTATCAAGGGAGTTGAACGAATAACGATTGAGTCGCGGCCGCAGTATCTGAACGATAGGAATGTTAGTGCGTTGGCGAAGATAGTCGCTGACTCCGGCGTTGAGTTAGAAATCGGAATGGGGTTTGAAGCGCAGGATGATGTAGTAAGAAACGTCTGCATAAATAAACAAGGCACCATCGCGCAGTTTTCCGATGCGGCAAAGTTATTGCGAAAATATCATATACTCCCATTGGCTTTCGTGTTGCTCAAACCTCCTTTTCTAACTGAACAAGAGGCAATCGATGAGGCAGTTGCAACTGCTCATTGTGCCGTGGAGATAGGTTTCTCGAGGATCAGTTGTGAGCCGATGAGCATTCACCCATACACGGTGGTTGATGCGTTAACCCAGGCGGGAGATTATAGAGCTCCGTGGTTATGGTCAGTTGTGGAAGTGACAAAGCGGTGCGCTGAGATTTCCAAGATGTTTGGCATAGGTGGACTTGGCTACTACCCTATACCTAGTGAATATGCCCACAATCATTGCGATAACGGAACCGATTGCAATAGGCGCCTTATCGATGCAATATTGAAGTATAACGCAACGCGTGATGTTTCGGCGTTCAATGGCGTGGCGTGTTCGTGTAAGAGTGTGTGGGAAAGAGAGTGCCAAGTGTCATCCGTGCCGCTTAAAAAGAGGATACAAGAACAATTGACACATGTAGAGGACCTATTACCACACTATGCAACAAAGGAATCATCAAAAGACAATATCATGAGAAGCATGAGAATTCTTGCAAGTAACTCTCAAGGATAGAAATGTGCCTCAGGATGTGGGCTCAACCTTCCCATTGGCCATGCACCCCAGGTACGACGAAAGCCAATTTACTGAAAACGCAAATGCTGTTGTGAAGCGTGCTGTACTCAACTCCAGCGATCACTGACTGAGCTTCGCTGAAGTTGGCTTGCGCCTCGCCGGGCACATGAGAGAGAAAGATAAACATCTCCTGGCCGCCGAGTTTTTTGTCTCGCAAGTAGTCCTTCGTCGTCCTAGCGCGTTCGCTTGCCCCGAGCTTCTCTGCTGCATCGATTCGGTTGTTCAAGGGGTCCGCATCCTGTCGAACGCAGGGCCTTCATGGCCAAGGCAAGGCGGCATGTAAGCGGAAGTTCCTTTCGCAGCCGAATACCTTTAAGAGATCACTTCATAGGAGTGCTTTGACGCAAGCGATACACTATGTCGAAAGTTCTGTAGAAAAAAGTTTGAACGAGTGTGGAAAAGCATCTCGAAACTTGCTACACTGGCATTCCCTTGAGGGCTTTTCGCGTCCGATTAGACGCGTTTATTTTGGTTTGCTGTCGATTGCCTTGGGCAAGGGTTAGATGCAAAAGCAGTATAGGGCAGATGTCGTGCCCCTCGTCGGTGCCCCTCAGGTTGAGCGTTTCACGGAGGGCCCCTGTATGAACGACTACGCTGAGTTCCGTCATTTCAGATACCTTCTGGAGATTCTGGAGCAAGAGAGTCTCCGCTCTGCCGCCGAAATTCTTCACACCACCGCACCAAATATCTGCAAACAGATGCAGGAGTTCCAAGAGCACTTTCACCTGTGTCTCTACCGGCGCCTGCGCGACAACCGCATTAAGCGAACGAAGTCAGGAACCGGGTCCATCCCAATCGTGCGGGACCTGCTCGATCATCGCGACGAAGTGATCGCCGTCATGCAGGCAATCGAGAGTCGCGAGATCAATACGCTACGCCTGGGAAGCGGGACGTTCGTGGACAAGGAATTGTTCCGCGCAGCCTGCGACTTCCATCGCGAGGTCCTTCCTTCCTGCGTCATCAAGCCGGAGCACGCCGACAGTTCGGACCTCGCAAATGAGATTGTGAGCGGCAAGCTTCATGCTGCCCTTGTGACACTCCCTGTTAACGAATTCGAACTTCGGGTGGAAGAGCTTCGCCGCGACAGACTTGTCGTCTGCCTGCGCGCCGACCATCCGCTGGCCGGAAAACCCTTTGTCAGACCGGCGGAACTCAGTGGAAATATTGGTGTTCTGTATCATCCGGAACGGCATCCAGAAGCGCATGCGCAGATGATGGAGCGGCTCAAGAGAGCCGGGATTCGCGTCGGAGAATTCAGTAGCGCCTCCCATCCCACTGAAATGCAACATTTCGTAAAAGAGGGCTTCGGGTTGACATTGATTCGAGAGGGGACCGAACTGGACGCTGATCTGACCACGCGGCCAATCTTCGGTGTTGACTGGACCGTGGACACTGCGTTTATCTACCATCGCGAACGCATACCGCCAACGATTCCGGTTCTCGTCAGACACCTCCGGCGGCATATTGCGATCTCGCTCAAAGGAAAGGATCCTACTGAAGCGCTCGGTTTACCGAATTTGAAGAATGGCGGCCGCAAGAGACCGCCACGGTCTGATAAGGGAGATTTGGAACAGTTGAATCTCCTCGACTGGAAGGACCAAGCATGAGCAGAGTAAGCTTCAGTTGTGCGGGACTTTCTGCGAATGTCGTTAACTAAAAGTGAACACCTGTTAACTACAAACGAATAGACAGCGGGAAGAAATCGTCATACGCTCACGGCAAATCGCGGCTTTTCGTGGCCGCTGGAGGTGCCGATGAACGTCCTGCTAACACGCGTCTTCCGGCGCGGGATTGCTCACGGGCAACACCTGCGTCGGACGCGCTCCACTCTTTGTCTTGTAACCCTGCTCATTGTCCTCCCGGCGCTCGCTGAGGCGCAGTTTATCAACTCACCTTTCGACACCGGACTAACCTCACTCCAATCTCTCTTTACCGGCACTGTCGCCAAGGTGGCCAGCTTGATCGCCATCGTCATTGGCGGCTACCAGTTCGCGCACGGCGAGCCAGGCGCGAAAAAGACGCTGGCAGGCGTTGCCGCAGGATCGGGAATTGCCGTGATGGCTGCCAACGTTTTGAGCTGGCTTTGGGGCATCTGACACGAACGCTGTTCTCAAGGTCGTAACCGCAACCAACAACCAACTTCAAATGTGAGGGGCAACCATGCAGACACACACCAATAGCCGGCGTCGGAACCGGGTCTACAAGAGCCTGCACAAGCCCCTCACGTATCTTGGCGTTGAACGCACCTTGTTCTATTTCGTCTGCGTAGGAGCGGTCGGCGCATTCAATATTTTCAACAGTTTAATCGCCGGAACCATCTTCTTCATCGGCGGTTACATTTTCGGTCACTGGGTGACGAACAGCGATCCGGCATTCCTCCGCATACTTGCCCGCTCGGAACGGTACAAGCCGCGCTACGACGCTGCAAAGCAGGCCGTTCCCAACGTGGAGGTGCTCTGATGCTACGCATTGATAAAGTCATCAAACCATGGAAAGATGCCGACTCGTTGAACAGCCACATCAATCTGTATGGGTTCTGGAATGAGACGGCGTTTCTGACAAAGAGCGGCGACCTCGGCATGGTCCTGAGCATTCCCGGCGTGGATTACGAGAGCTTGGACCACGCCAGCCAGGAATATGCGGTGAAGCGGATAGAGGCGGCTTTGAAGTCATTCGGACCCGGCTTCCACGTCTATCAATATTTATTCAAGTCGAACCGTCCGGAGATTCCATTCGCCAGCTACGACGATCCCGTCGTGCAGGCGGCTATCGACCAGCGGCGTCAGTTTTTCGAGTCAAGGCGCGACCGCCTTTATCAGATCGAGATCTTTTATTGCATCGTGCTCGAAGGCGCGCGCTCAAAGACCGGCGTGGGCGCGGCGCTGTCCCGGCTGTTCAGCGATCCAGCGGGCGCAATCGGCGAGTTGAAGAGTCAATTCACGAACAGCAGCATGAAGACGCTGCTTCGTTCGCAGATCGACAGCGACCTCGCACGGCTCACCAGCCAGGTACAGGCCTTCGTCCGCCAGTTTGCCGATTTCATGCAAATCGAGATCCTCAATCAACAAGGCCAGTTCCGCTTCTTTCGGCGGCTCCTCAACTACGACGATTGGCGCGTGGCCGGCCGGCCGAAGCACACGCAGTTTCTCGACTACCAGGTGGTCAATTCGAATCTTGAAGCCGAACGTGATCACCTCAGGGTTGGCGACCACTTCGTCCGCGTCCTGACGATGAAGGAAGCAGTCGCTGAGACCCGGCCGCTTGTGCTTGATTCTCTCCTGAAGATTTCGGGGAATTTCTATGTTGTCACCGAATGGGCGCCGATCACAACGGAAAGAGCGCGCAAGGAAGTGAACAAGCGGCGCCGGCACTTCAATGTCTCGAAGACCGGCTTCATCTCCCAGTTGGGCAACGACCCTGCGAAGACCAATCCACGCGATGTTCTCATCGATGAATCAAAACAGGCAGACATTGAGAACCTCGGCGACTGTCTGCGTGTGCTCGGAGACGGCCAATACCTCGGCGACTTCTCGTTGACGATTGTACTGTATGGCCGGGACAGACATGAGCTCGACCAACTTGCCGGAGAGTTCACCGGCGTATTCACCAACGCCGACGGCAATCTCTTCGTCGAGACTTACAACCAGCTCAATGCTTACTTCGCTACCGTGCCGGGCAACTACTCACTGAACCTGCGAAGGATGTACCTGCTGAACTCGAACTATGCGGATCTCTCGTTCCTATTCACGATCCTCCCCGGCGAGAAGATCAATGCACATCTCTCCACGGAATACCTGGCCGTACTGGAGACTGACAATCAGACACCTTACTATTTGAATCTCCACGAGGGCGAAGTTGCCCACACGCTGATTCTTGGCATGACGGGCAGCGGAAAATCGTACCTGTGCAATTTCCTGCTGCAGAATGCACAGAAATATGACCCGCTTACCTTCGTCTTCGACATTGGAGGCAGCTTCGAGTCGATCACGACGATTTTCGGCGGGAGCTACTTGAACGTGGGCCAGGAAACACGGGACTTCACCATCAATCCGTTCTCGCTTCCATATGAGAAGGAGAACCTGCAATTCCTCTTCAGCTTCTTCCGCGTGCTGATCGAGGGGAACGATGAACGCTTTCGGCTCGACTTCAAAGAGGAGCGCAAGCTCTGGGAGGCCATCGAACGCACATACCTTCTTGAACCAGGTCAGCGCACTGTTTCCAACTTCGCCAATATCATCGGCGACCTGAAAGATCGGCTGCATCGCTGGACTCGCGCCGGTCAGTATGGCTTCCTCTTCGACAACGCCGAGGACACGCTTTCGTTCAAGCGATTCCAGACTTTCAACTTTCATGGATGGAGCGATGCTCCTGAAGTGCTGGAGCCGCTCCTGTTCTACGTGCTGCACCGGGCCTCGAACGAGATTTGCCATCCGGCCAATCTCGGGACGTTCAAAAC
>Ga0118677_10016100_pt1 | contig 10298 bp, 6 predicted proteins | sample AliMusrvi5mmetaG_FD_86154 | JGI IMG/M metagenome (GOLD analysis project Ga0118677, IMG submission 86154)
GAGCAATTTGCTTATGAAACATTAGATTTAGTTCAGCAGCAATATAAGTTAGGCACCGCCAGTTATTTAGCAGTTCTCTATTACCAAAATCTGTATCAACAAGCAAAAGTGAAATCGGTAGCGGCACAAGCAACCCGCTTTTCTGATACCGCCGCATTATTTGCAGCATTGGGCGGGGGCTGGTGGAATCGCAGTGGTCCCGCTTTTAAACCAAAAGACATGGCTAACAAAGATCAAAATGAAACTTCTGGAAACAATTAAGAATAAGCTCATTGCTCTGGTCCTTGCCCTGTGGGCATGGGTCAAGCTGAAGGCAGTGGAGTGGAAGCTGCGCGAGAAAGCAATCGCGCTTTGGGAAAAAGCAAAAGCTTTTTGGGCTCGAATGGGGCAAAAATGGCGTAATACCAAAGCGCATGAAAAGTTGATGGCGATGGATGATGAATCGTTTGCTGTTCGATCAAAATCCAACTACAGTCCGAAAGATATTTTGAGTTCACTTTCAATCACCCGTGTTTCAGATTATTTTGAGATCGAGCCAGCGGGAGTATTACCAAATACTGCGCCAATAAATTGGGCTAATCCCGAATACAACAAGGTGAAGGTCACTTGGCGGCAAAATATTACACCGTTGGAAAAACGTCGACTGGAATCCCAGATGTTGCCAAAACTTCCATATCGTGAAATGGTCAAACAATCATTACGTCCAGAAGAGATTATGGATGTGGTTCATGATCATGTTTGGGAATCGATAAACATTTATCTAGCAGCCTGTCGGAGTGAGGTATTGGGAAAAAGGGACGAAGTAGTAAACTAAAAGTATGAGTAGAAAATTTAGAACTGTGAATTATGAAGAAAGTTTGAAACAGATGATAAGTCTGGAGGAAGTGCTGCCAGTGGGCCATCTGGCCCGATTTGTGGTCGATATAATTGCTCAACTCGACATAAGCCAAATATATCAACAATATGCGCCCGAAGGTGGAGAAGCAATTGCACCGGAAATCTTACTGGGGATGTTGTTTTATGGATATGCCACAGGCGTATTCAGTTCACGCAAAATCGAGAAAGCGACCTACGAAAGTATCCCAATGCGCTATATTGCCGGGGGGCTGCATCCCGATCATGACACCATCGCCCATTTTCGCAAGACCTTTCTGGTCCAGATCCAAGCATTGTTTGTGCAAATATTACTCCTGGCGCAAGCAGCGGGCGTATTCAAATTGGGCAACATCAGCCTGGATGGCAGCAAGATTCATGCGGATGCCTCAAAGAGTAAAGCAGTCAGTTATAAACGGCTGATCGAACTGGAAAGCCAACTACGAAGTGAAGTCAATGAATTGTTCACACTGGGCGAGAAAGTGGATCAAGGAGAAGTCGAATTGCCGGATGGTTTGGTAATCCGAGATGAATTGGCCTTACGTGAGGAACGGTTGATCAACCTGGCCCGCGCCAAAGCCGTGTTGGAAGAACGTGCTAAAGAACGCTACGTGGGCGAAAAAGCCGAATATGAAGCCAAACAACAAGAACAAAAGGCAAAACAGCAAAAGAAACGACACAAACCCCGTGGACGGACGCCCAAACCACCCGAGGAAGGGCCAAGAGACAATGATCAATATAATTTTACCGACCCGGAATCTCGGATCATGAAAAATAGTACCAATAAAGGAATTGATCAGCATTACAACACCCAGGCAGCTGTGGACCAGAAAAGCAGGTTGGTTGTGGTTACAGGACTTTCAAATCATCCCAATGACAAAAAAGAGGCCATTCCCACTCTGGATGCCATCTCACCCAAAATTGGGAAACCAGAAGCTGCGGCTCTGGATAACGGTTATTTCAGTGCGGCCAATATCCTGGCCTGTGAAGAACGTCGGATTGTTCCCTATATCGCCACCGGGCGAGAGCCACATCATCTCAGTTGGAAATCCTTTTTCGCTGAACTCCCTGATCCCCCAGATGTCAATGCCAGTCCCAAGGAAAAAATGGCCTATCAGTTGCGTACTGAAATTGGCCAGGCTGTTTATCGCTTACGCAAATGTACGATTGAACCGGTGATCGGCATTATCAAAGAAATTCTGGGATTTCGCCAATTTTCATTACGTGGATTAAAGGCTGTGGCAGGAGAATGGTGTCTGGTATGCCTGGCATACAATCTAAAACGAATGCACACTTTATTTCTGGACGGTGGTTTGATTTAGCATAGGCTTATTTCAGCGCGCCTATGAAAGGAGTTTTTACTTGAAACATACCATTTTACAAAGATTTTGCCGCAACCAGCGTCCAATTTGACCTTGATGGGCTCACCATGTCATTAAAGATCTACTCTCTCCGACAGGCTGCTAGGCATTTATTTATTCTCCTAAAAACGAAAAATTATTTCGTAAATTTGCGACCCAAATTGCTCTTGTTCTACCAGAAAGTTGAGCTTACGTTCTATCTTGTGCCAGATGGAACCGTGAGACAATCTGTTGTAACGTATGAGCCATTTCGGTTAAGGATTGTGCAGAAGCGCCAACTTCTTCAACCTGGGCACTCATTTCTTCAGTAGAAGCAGAGACCTCTTCCACCGAGGCACTGTTTTCTTCACTGATGCTGGCAATATTTTCAATAGACTGTGTAACTTCGTTTGAACCGGCAGACATCTCTTCTGTAGCGGCAGTATTTTCCTCAACGATGGCAGATACGGTATCGACAACATTGACTAATTCAGAAGCAAATGTGTTCATTTTTTCTGCTGCATGAGTAGCTTGTTCAGCCTGCTGCCGTACAGCTTCCGTGCTCTTGAGGATGGTTGATAGGGCTGTACCAGCTTCATTAGCCTTAGTTACTCCTTCCGCAACTTCTTTTGTACTCTCCTCCATCGCGATTACGGCTTCCGAAACGGTTCTTTGAATTTCTTTAATTAAGCCGCCGATTTCTTTGGTTGCCCCCGACGATTTTTCGGCCAATTTTCGCACTTCATCAGCTACAACCGAAAATCCCTTGCCATGTTCTCCAGCCCGTGCGGCTTCAATTGCAGCATTGAGCGCTAACAAATTGGTTTGAGACGCAATATCTTCAATGGTTTCAACAATTAAGCTGATTTGTTCTGAACGTTTACCCATTTCTTGAACTTTTTGAGTGGAGAGTCCAACCTTGGTTCTGATCTTCTCCATTCCCTGAACGGTATTCCCAACCGTTTTGGCGCCTTCATTGGCTGCGTTTGCTGCCCCGGCCGATTCGCGTGTGACCGTTTGAACATTAATAGTAACTTGTTCAATAGCTTTACTGATTTGCCCCGTGATTTCAGACGCTTTTCCAACAGCGGAGGCCTGTTCTTGTGCACCCTTGGCGACTCCATCAATTGCCCGGGACATTTGTTCGACCGAGGAAGCTGTTCGAGATACACTCTCGGCTTGTTGGGCTGTCCCGCTGGCAATTTGCTGGATTGTGGCAGAAATTTGTGAGGTAGCCTGGCCGGCCTGATTGGCGGCAGAGGCGAGGTCTCCGGATGCAGTGCTGAGGTTAGTTGCATTTTCAGCTACCTGCCTTATCGTGCTATTTAAACCAGCAACCATTTGGAAAAATGCATTCCCCAATTCATCCTTGGGGGATTTTGGATTAACCCTCATTGTGAGATCATTTTTGGCGATGTTCAGCGATAATTGCCCCATTTCTTGCATGTAATTAATGAGCTGATTGAACGCTTTTCCAATATTCCCGATCTCATCCTGGCGTTTAAGTACGGAATCTTTCGTTTTTTCGTCCAAATCACGGACCAAATCTCCCTGGGATAGCGAACCAGCAATTTTAACCAACAAATTTAATGGAGTTGTGATTGAGGAATTAATAATCAATCCAATCGTCACTGAAAAAATGACTGCAAGAATGCTGGCAATAAGGATAATCAGGCTGGCCTGACTGAAAGAAGTATCGCCTTGAATGCTTAATGCTTTGCTCGAGTCCACATTTATGGTGATTAATTTGTCCAAAGATGCCCCTACTGCTTGACGAGCATTGGATGTGGATCCACCATTACCCAGGTTTTTTAAGGCCCCTTCTTGGTCTCCCTGCTGGACCAAACTAATTGTTTTGTTTATTTCTTGTTTGTATTTTGCCCACGCTGTTTCCAAAACGGGTAATTCTTTTTGCTCTTCAGAATCTAAACTGGTGGATTTATATTGAGTGATGACAGTATCGATACCTCCAGAAATTGTATTGATACTATCCTGAATGGTCGTACGCTCGTTGGGTAAAATTATATACTTATATAAATTTCCTCTTATTTCAAAAATATCGGTTTGAACACCGCTTAGTTCTTCAATGGGAGTAAGACTTTCATGATACATCGAGAACATACCAGCGTTGATAGACTGCATATTGATATAACCAATCACGGCAATAATAACCAGAAGAATAACAATAACGGCAAAACCACCTAAAAGTTTTATCGCTGTTTTTAAATTATTAAATGTGTTCATGGAATAATCCCCTTTCAATTTTTATAATCTTTTTGATGTGTAACAATAAAATCATTGACCGATGGACTGATATAAATCTCGTTGAGAATTACTTTATTGAGAGCCTGCTCGAAAAAAAGTGCCAAATCCTGCTTCGCAAGGTATCCTGCAGCCCCACTGTTTAGTGCAACCTGACTGTATACTTCCTCAGTGTGCATGGATAACATAATAACTTTAATATGTGGAAAATCTCTGACAATTTTTTGTAATACTTCCAGGCCATTCATACCAGGCATTGACCAATCCAATAAAACAATATCGGGAATATTTTTTATTAATATCTGAATTGCATCCTCTCCATTTCCTGCGCCACCCGCAAAAATATACTCAGTAGACATCTTTGTCAGCAAAGACACTTCCTGCCTGGTTGAATCGTTGTCGTCGATAATAAAAATAGAATAAGCCATTGATTTGGATTACCTGCTCTAATTATTCCAATTTCTCATATGAAATAACAAGCCAGATAGATACTCATTTCTTATCTAATAAATACTCATTTCATTTTTCAATGATTGATATTTCGAGGAAAGATTATATATTTGTAGTCATTTCCCCGAGTGTGAAATAGAAAGTGGCTCCATGGTCTACAGCTGCTTCTGACCAGATTCGGCCACCGTGACGTGTGATAATCCTTTGTACTGTCACCAGACCAATTCCAGTACCAGGGAATTCCTGAAAACTATGAAGACGTTGAAAGGGCAAAAAGAGTTTGTCAACGTAGGCCATATCAAACCCTGATCCATTATCTCGCACATAAAAAACCTGTTTGTGCGACTCTTCTACTACACCGATCTCGATATGGGACAATTCTTGTTGATTAGAAAATTTATATGCGTTATTGATCAGGTTATCTAATGCGATTCTAAGCAGGTTAGGATCGCCCTGAACAGTCAGATGAGGGACAATCTCAAAATCAATTTTTCGGTTTGGATCCTGATTTTTTAATTCGTCCGCAATTTGCTGAGCCATGAGACTTAAATTAACTTGATCACGTTTCATCTCACAGCGGGTAATCCGAGAAAGGTGGAGCAAATCTTCAATCAATTGTCCCATGCGACGCGAGGCTTCATGAATCCTCTGTAAATAATTTTGCCCTTTTTGGTCTAATGAAGATTGGTAATCCGTTATTAATATTTCGCTGAATCCATTTATGGAACGTAGAGGAGTTCGGAGATCATGCGAGACTGAATAAGCAAAAGCTTCTAATTCTTTATTCGCAGCTTCGAGTTGGGCGGTACGGTCGATCACCCGCTGCTCCAATTCGAAGTTTAATCGACGAACTTTTTCTTCGGCGATTTTTTGATCTTCGACTACACTGAGAAGAGCGCAGCGAGATTGATCAGACTCTTCAAACATCTTCCGCAATTCTTTTTGAGTGGATTTAAGCTTTTCCTCGGCTATTTTTCTGTCTGAAATTTCAATTGAAAGGGCCAAAATTTGGACCACTTCTCCCGCGCTATTACGTAATGGTGAGGCGTGGATGATAAAATCGTGACCCTCATAGTTTCCTTCAAATTTAACAGTCTGACCGTTCAAAACCTGTTGGTAATAAGCAGCCATAATGTCTCCGGATGAGCTACCTAAAACATCATATATTGATTTGCCAACCAGGTCTTCGTTCCTCAGACCCAGGGTGTCCATCCCTTTACCTGCATTAAATACATAACGGAAATCTGGATCAAGGATGTGAATTAATCCATTGGGAAGATTATTGATAATGGCTTTATAGCGTTCTTCACTTTCTCTCAACCCTTCTTCTGCTATTTTGCGTTCAATCGCTTTCCATACCCCATCCATCAACAGGGTAAGTTGGAGAACATCACCTTCGTTATAATTATTTTCTTTGTTTGCTACCCCGATCACAGCCACAATATGGCCACCTCTGAAAACGGGGATAGTCATGTATGAAAGGATTTGAACATGCCCATGCGGATACCCCTTTTTGAGTGGATTCTCTGCTGGGTAGTTATTCATAATAATGGGTTTTCGTTGGCGAATGGCTTCGCCCCACAAACCGGTTTCAGTTAATTCATAACATGTGGCGTAATTGGTTAATTTGCATTCAGCCATTGCACTTTGTGAGATTGAGTTGAGTTTAAATTGTTTGTGCTCTTCGGAATAAAGATAAATATAGCCGATCTTACTTTCTGTTAGTTGGATGGCCTGATCTAGAGAGAAATCTAAAAATTCTTGTATCGATTCTACGGGGTGTTGTAATATCTCAACGAGACTTCTTAAGCGTGCCTCTCCCCGGACAAGATTGTCTGCAATTTGTTCCCTGCGAAGCCGGTGAACCATCATCAGACCCAACAGAAGGGTGGCGATGGGATAAATCAACATCACGGGTATACTAATATTTGAGATTACTTGAATAGCTGTTTCTAATGGTAAAACAAAAGCACATGCCAGCATCAGGATGTGGACGACCAACCCGAACAGGTATAGGTCCCACCCATTAACCATTTCCAATGGTTTGTGTATTACCCGCTTCCATAAAATACCAGTAACTCCAGCCTCTATAATGACACAAACCCCCATCCAAACCGCTGAGCCACCCTGGTAAATTCGAAAAGCTGCCATCATAATTATAGAGATGACTGTAGGTATCGGTCCTAAAAATAATCCCGTAATGCCTAATAATACTGAACGTGTATCGAATATAATACCTGGTATTAAAACCCAGGGTGTCATCATGAGAATGATTCCAACCAGCCCCAGGATAATCCCAAGGATTATTTGCCAGATTTTAGATTTTCCTGTTCGACGATTACCTAAAACCAGATCAAAAAGTAACACGATTCCCAGTAATAATGCCGCATTGTGAATTAGCCCTAGAAATGATGGCTCATTCATGTTGTGTTTCCCCTCTTGGATTGGCGTAGCGTATGGGTAGACCGCTTTGTATCAACAGCTCGTTTACTTCTTGCTTCAATTCCAAAATGCGCGTCTCTCTTCCCAAAGTAGCATTGTACCAACGACGCAGTTCTACCAGTTGTTCACTAACCTTAATCTCTGCGGCTTTACGGTCAGTGATATCATGCACCACAGAATATAGATAAACCTCTCCTTTGATTTGGATAGGACCACTATAAACTTCAACATCACGAATTTCTCCATCTTTCTTGCGGTGTTTAAATTGGAAAGCATTTCGCTTTTCTTCATTTGCCATTTGCATCTCAAAGCTAATTTCTTCAGATGATAGTGTATTAATCTCGTTAATATTTATTTGGGTTAATTCCGGTAGCGTCCAACCATAAAAGGTACTGGCCGCAGGGTTTGCATCCACAATTTCCCCGTTATTGGGATTAATCAACAACATGACCGCATGATTATTCTGAAATAATGCGTGATATCTCTGTTCACTTTCAATCAACGCTTGTTCGGAAAGCTTTCGTTCCGTGATATCGGAAAATATGGTTGCAAAACCGCCATTCCCCCAGGGAATGATTGAAATCTCAAAATATTTATTTAATGGCGGAAAATAAACATCCATTCTGTCTGGTTTTCCACTCGTTGCGACTGAAACGTATTCATTTAAATACGGAGGGGTATGGGTTCCATATATGATCCGTGCGACTTGTCCTTTTGCAGAATCGATTTTGATACCGGTTTGTATTTCAAACTGCGGATTGGCATCGACAAGGATATAATCGATTGGAATACCTTCTGAGTTATAAACCACTTCATGCAGAGCGGCTCCCTCTGTCATATTATTAAAAAGTGATTTGAAATGATTTTCGCTCTCCAGAAGTATAGAAGCCGATTTTCGACGTTCTGTTATATCCTGCACAATTGCCAGAAAAACTTTATCCAAATCGTATTCGAATAATTGTAAATGGACCTCAACCGGATACCGGCTACCGTCAGCACGTTGATGAATTGTTTCAAAGATGATATCTGGCTTTTCATAGTTTAGGAGCGTATCAATTTTTTGTTGGAATTCATTGGATGTTATTTCAGGCTTTATATCCAGTGGAGACATTTTTTGCATTTGATCCAGGCTGTATCCCAGATTACTTAAGGCACCCATATTGGCAAAACGAAATCGAAGTGTTTGTGCATCAAATAAATAGATTTCGTTTAGACTGGTAGCAATGGTGTAAGATAAAAGCGCCCGTTCCTTTTGCGTATTCCGTTCTTGTGTTTGATCACGGAATACGAGAACGACTCCGGTTATTTCCCCATCTTTATTTCGAATCGGGGCACCACTATCAGCTATAGGTCGTTCGGTTCCGTCGCGCGATAAAAGCAAAGTATGATTGGCTAAGCCAACAATAATCCCTTCACGCAATACCCGTTCCACTGGATTTTCCACTTCTTTACGAGACATTTCATTAATTATTTGGAACACCTGAGATAAGGATTTCCCTTTTGCTTCGGTTTCATCCCAACCCGTTTGCGCCTCAGCTACCGGGTTTAATCGTGTGATGTGACCTTTTCCATCCGTGGTGATCACACCATCGCCAATACTATATAATGTGGTGCGAATTTCTTCTTGTGCTATAACCTGTAATCGTTCAGCTTCAAATAAATCCTTGTATAATTTTCGCTGTCGGTAATTGAAAATTAAAATTGATGCCAGGACAACTGAAACTACAGCCAGGGCTACAACCAATAGGATAGCCAGACCCACTGATTGCACCTCCCCAAGAATTTCATCTTTATCAACTTTGGCAATCATAAACCAGGGTGTTCCTGGAACAGGAGATATTTCAGATAAAACATCCACGCCACGATAATCATGACCTTCAAATTCACCGGAATATCCTGATACAGCTTGAACGGCGGGTATATCAATGCGGTTAAGTGGAAATTCTAAACTGAGCGGGGGAGTGGGATTGTGCCGGAGTGTATTTAAGAATATGACCTGTTCTCCATCTTTACGTACGAGTAAAGTTTCTGCGCTCTGACTGGGTACAGGCCAGGATTGAATCAAAGGGTATAGATATTTATTGGGATCCGTTCGTAATATCAGGATTGCTTTTGGAGAAGGGGAATTATCAAAGATGGGTGCAGCGGCATCCAGATAGATTTGTTGATCGTTAGGGTCTCGAAAAAAATCTCCTAAAATGGGTTCAACGGAATGGGCGGTTTGAATTGCTAATTGTTTGGTTTGATCACCTAAGATTAGTGTTTTTTGATCAAGGGACAATAATATTTGCCCATCAATCGTGCTCAAGATGACATTTTGATAACCCTCATAATCGACAATCATTTGTAACCGGGTTAATAATTGATTTCGTATTACGGAATCGTTGGGATTGGCAAGCCACTGGTCTATCGCTTGATCAAAAAATGGGCTGGCAGCATTCATGTGCGCATTTGCAATGCGTTCCTGGCGCCATTGAATAATTTGTTGGATTTTTAACGCTGCAATTGATTTGAGTTCGTCGGATTTTTCGTGGTGAATTACCTGGGTCTGGCTGTTGTATAAAAAGATTCCACTCATAATTAATGCGATTGTCAAAAATAAAGTTAAAAAGGCGAGTAACCAGTAATGGGTTTTCATAGGCTGGGATATCCCATGAAATAATTTGTGTTTTAAAAACATACGTTTTCCTTTAATTTATTATTCAAGGGTTAGTCAATATCAAATGGCCCTATGGACTGACCGTTTCCATGAATAAAAATTGTTAATCAAAAAATATTCTGTGTGACATAATAATCCACAAATAAGACATCTTTGTCGTATTATTTATCACCCAATTGGCCAGAAAAACAAGGTCTGGAGGTACTCAATTAAATACAGAAAAATACTCATGTTTTCGAAATCTAATTTGCACCAAAAAAATAGCCGCCCTC
>Ga0118677_10016101_pt1 | contig 10298 bp, 7 predicted proteins | sample AliMusrvi5mmetaG_FD_86154 | JGI IMG/M metagenome (GOLD analysis project Ga0118677, IMG submission 86154)
AATTCAGCCAGCAGATATCGAATTTGTCAGACAGGGGGTTCAGCGAATGGTATTTTCTCCCGATCAGTCAATTTTGCTGTCTGAATTCAACCCTTCGAATATTGTGGGAATAAGGACGATGCATCCCCAAACCACCTACGGTGTCGATTCTGCAAATGTATCAGTAAATAGCGGTCTTTTGATTTTAAAGTCGCAGAAACCTTCAGAAACGGCTTTTTGGCTTGGAGGTTTTAATCCGTTTGCCACCTATTCGTTGCATTTAGCCACTTTAAAAGGCCAGGGAGCAGTAGGTTTTGAATTTGCTGATGCACAAAGTTCCGAGCGTTTTCAGGTTTTTGTGAGATTTAAGTCTGGTCGGTTAAATGATGTAGTATTAAAGATAATCCGAAATAAAGTAGTCGTTCGTGAACAATCTATTCTTACAAATTCCCTGGAAGAGGTAAATCTTCCGGGTGAAATAATCGTGCAAATGATCGGAAGCGGATTAAACGTCTTTATCAAAGAGAAGGGGTTACCAATTGCAATTGCCCAGGCCGATTTTAATGAGACACTCGATTTACGAAAGTTTGAAGTGATCCATACTTTTCAATCACGGCTACTGTTTATTTTGGATAATGGTGAAATAGTCATTTCTGATGCACGATCAGCTCTTACCACTGGTGTGGGTCAAGCTGATATTCGGGTAATTACTCATAAAGATGGATCTCCATTTATAGATCAGGGACGAATTTGGTACACCCTTTCTATCCGTGGGAGGGCATTGCCTCACCATTTACAGGGGGTCTTTAGTTTAAATCCTTCGGTATTTGATTTAAAATTTGAGGGTATTGTAGTTTTCGACAGGAAAGATGGTTTGCTGCGAAACGAGATATCATCGCACCTTTTCTATGATGATGATGATAAAATATGGAGAGGATTTACTACAGGATTCACATTTGCCGCTAATCCCAAGGCAGAAAAAAAACAAATCTGGGCAGTTGAAAGTCAGCATGATCCCCGTTTTGGATTCTCAGTCATGCAGGCAAAGTCAACCAATATCGTTGGTGATATCGAAGACTCGCACATTATTTATGACGCATCGGTTAAAAAATGGAGGATACTTACATGTGAAAATATCGGTAAAGGTTATAATGCGGTTATTTTGGAATCAAATACCTGGGATGGTTTCTATAAACGTATTGCCGGCCCCGTCAGGGAGAATTCAACAGGCACATCGATGTTGAAAATGAACAATAAATGGTTTTGTTTATCTGGCAGTTCGGAACGGAAGATCTTTATCTATACATACCCTGATCTGAAACCTGCCGGCACCTTAAAAATGGACCTGCCACCATGGGATGATAAAGCCGGAACTCGTGTCTGGCCAAATGTTGTTGCCTTACCGGATGGTTTTTCTGAAAAGTACGTTGCTTTGATGATGGACCGGTATAATTATCCAGGACTTAAAGGTCCCAACTGGAGTTATGGAGCACTTTATTTGTATTACGGTTATCTGCCAAATCCGGGATCTTCAAATTAACCGATTCAGGGATTTTCCCTAATCGGTTAATTAATATACACAAATTTAGTACGATAGCTGATTGCTCGTCAAAACTACAGAGCATAGATAGGCATTAATTCTTAAATTCATTGCTATGAAAAGTTGTCCTTTATTAAAAAGCACATTTTTATTCTTTCTCTTGTGTGCATTCATTTCAGAAGCATATTCACAGATAAGAGCTGTTGAAATAACGCATTATCTTTTTCCCGAATTCACAAAGGGAGTTATTCTTATGAAATCAAAAATCAAAAATGAGGCGATGTTAAATTATAACTCGCTCACTGAAGAGATGATTTTTGAAAATAAAGGGATTAAATTAGCCCTTGACCATCTGGAGCAAGTTGATACCATTTATATCACCGGGCGCAAATTCTTTATTTTAAATAATAAATTTGTTGAGTTGATCTACAGTTCCAAATTTGATTTGTATGCTGAACATAGATGCACTATAAAAGATCCGGGTAAACCGGCAGCCTATGGAGGAACTTCACAGACTTCAGCAACCAATTCCTATGCAACCTATTTTTCCGGCGGCCGGGTTTATGACCTTAAATTGCCTGAAGGATTTGAGCCATTGCCATATATTCAGTATTGGCTAAAAAAGGATGGGAAGCTAACTAAATTTATAAATATCAGACAGTTAGCTAAATTGTTTAACGATAAGGAAGACCTGTATAAGCAGTACAATAAAAAACATGTGGTTAAGTACGATGACCAAACCAGCCTGGTAGAGCTGCTCCGGTATTTAGCTGAGAACTAGTTGGTAAAAGTTTAAATCTAAAACATAGGATATGAATGAGTTAGCAAAATATTCCGGACTATACAGGGATGAATTACTAGGTTCTGTTATCCCTTTTTGGATGAATAATTCCAGTGATTCCATTAATGGCGGTTATTTTACCTGTCTCAACCGAAAGGGAGAAGTTTTTGACACCGATAAGTTTATGTGGCTGCAGGGGCGCGAAGTGTGGCTTTTTGCGATGCTTTACAACAACATTGAAAAGAAGCAGGAGTGGCTCGATATGGCTTTACACGGGGCCGGTTTTATGGAAAAGTTCGGAAGGGATTCTGGTGGTAACTGGTATTTCTCACTGACAAGGGAGGGTAGGCCTCTAGTTCAGGCATACAATATTTTTTCTGATTGCTTTGCAGCGATGGCTTTTAGTGAACTCTTTAAAGCCACTGGTGATGAGAACCACCGGCAGATTGCATTGACAACTTTCAATAATATCAGGAACCGTCAAATTAATCCGAAAGGATTGTATAACAAGTCGTTTCCCGGAACCAGGCCTTTAAAAAGCTTTTCGCTTCCAATGATTCTGTGTAATCTTTCACTGATTATGGAAGATATTCTGGGTAGTGAGCAGGTCAACAAAACTATTCAGCCACTCATTAGGGAAGTGATGGAGGTGTTTTACGATCCAACGTCCGGTTTAATCCTCGAAAGTGTCACTCCTGATGGGAAATTCAGCGATTCATTTGAGGGGAGGCTCCTAAATCCGGGGCACACGAATGAGGCCATGTGGTTTATGATGGACCTGGCTGTACGAAACAACGACAAGGACTTAATTAATAAGTCGATTGGAATTCTCCTTCGTTCAACAGAAAAGGGATGGGACTCCAAATATGGTGGAATCTTTTATTTTCTGGATATAAAAGGGTATCCCACCCAGCAATTGGAATGGGATCAGAAATTGTGGTGGGTTCATCTCGAAACACTTATTTCGATGGCCAAGGGGTATCGTTTGACCGGAAGGGAGGAGTGTAAAAAATGGTTTGAGATACTTCATGAATACACATGGAACCATTTTAAAGATCCCGAATATCCCGAATGGTACGGTTATCTGAACCGCGAAGGAAAACCTTTGTTGGAACTAAAAGGGGGCAAGTGGAAAGGGTGTTTCCATGTCCCGAGAGGCTTGTACGAAATCTGGAAAACCCTCGAATAATTGTCGATCGAGTTAGACATTTAATCGCCTGTATTATGACAACTAACCAAAATAAAGAAAATTTGTGGTATGTGATCTTCCTTGCCGCAGTTGCAGCGCTCGGCGGATTTCTGTTTGGCTATGATACTGCCGTAATTTCAGGTACAATAGGCAATGTAGCCACCCAATTTGGGTTGGACGATGCCAATACCGGGTGGTACGTAGGTTGTGCACTGGTTGGTTCAATTCTTGGGGTTGCCATAGCTGGTCGGCTGAGCGACTATTTTGGACGTAAAGGGGTTTTGATTTTTTCGGCTGTTCTCTTTACAGGATCAGGAATCGGGTGCATGTTATCATCTACTTTTACTGATCTTGTTTTGTACCGGATTATGGGCGGAGTTGGAATTGGTGTTGCTTCTGTAATATCACCACTCTACATTTCCGAAATATCGGTGGCACGTTTCCGTGGGACTTTGGTATCCTTGTATCAGTTAGCCATTACCATAGGCTTTATGGGGGCTTACCTGGTCAATTATGCAATCAGTGAATACGCCGTTCATATAAAAGGATCTGGAATTGTGGGGGGCTTTTGGGGTAAATATATTGTAACAGATACCTGGAGGGGAATGCTTGGAGCGGAATCATTACCTGCAATTCTCTTTTTTTGTATTCTCTTTTTTATCCCGGAGAGTCCACGATGGCTGGTACTTAAATCCAGGGAAGCTGCTGCCCTCAAAACCTTAAGACGTATTTATGGACAGGAGAAGGCGAACGAACAGGTTAGTGATCTGAAAAACCTGGTTCAATCTGAAGAAAAATCGGATTGGAAGATACTTTTTCAACCGGGATTCAGAATTGCATTGTTTATCGGTGTTAGTCTGGCAATTTTAGGACAATTTATGGGGGTTAATGCGGTGTTGTATTATGGTCCCTCAATCTTTGAGCAAACCGGTCTTTCGCAGGGTGATTCTCTGTTTTACCAGGTGATCGTTGGGTTGGTAAATTTCGGATCAACCGTGCTTGCCATGGCTGTAATCGATAAGATTGGCCGCAAGAAGCTGGTGTACTATGGCGTTTCGGGTATGATTGTATCCCTTATCCTTATTGGATTTTACTTTACCGTGAATAAAGACTCGCATGTCATTCCCCCTGTTACTTTGTTGATTTTAATTCTGGTATATATATTTTGCTGTGCCATATCGATATGCGTGGTCATTTGGGTGTTGCTCTCCGAGATGTACCCGGCAAAGGTTCGTGGACTGGCGATGTCAGCCGCCGGCTTTTCCTTGTGGATAGGAACATTCCTTATCGGACAGCTGACACCCTGGTTAATGACCACCCTTTCGTCCGCAGGTGTTTTCTGGCTGTTCGGATTAATGTGCCTACCTTATTTGTATATCACCTGGAAACTTGTCCCCGAAACTACAGGGCGTTCGCTCGAGGATATTGAAAGGATGTGGATGAAGAGATGATTTGACAAATCAAGAGGTGCCAATCTAACGGGAATAATCCTGCAAAACTGACACCTCTTCAATTTTAAAGTACTGAAAGTCTATTTTTCATTCCCCCATAAACTCGATTTATTCTCTTTCCCATTTCGCCACGTTTCACGCCATAAATTGATATCGCCTGAACCGATCATTGGTTTGGGCTGGCGCTCTTCCTTCGTAAATGATCTGGGTAAAGCGGAGGCCTTATCCTGGTACCAATAGGCAACAGAAGCCAGATCAAGGGTCAGGTTATTATTATCCCCATGTTCAATGGTGAATTTACACGATTTGTCAAAATAGATGGGATCTGCCACAAAGAAACGGTAAATATGGGTATGACCCAGGAAGCCGGTTTCGTTATTTACCCGCGGGTAACCGAAAAAAGGATGTTGAAATATTTCCTTGGGACCCCATGATGTATTAAAGAAATCTTCTGTCCCGGTCCCGACAATCGAAGGAATCGTTTCCCCGTCTATAAATACCATCTCATCACCCTCACCATACCAGGATGTTACAGGGCAATTGACATAGTAATTGACTCCCACAAAATGGCCTTTTCCCTCTATATTGGCAAAAACATAGTTCCCCTTACCCGATTTATTCTTCTCCTTTGCGTTATATGGCATTGATTCCGTAACCTCATGGTTATACCAGGCATGGAAACGGCCGGAATTGGCTGGCAAATTTGCCATCTCCACGTAGTCGATATTAAAGTAGAATGCGCTGATTTCTGTCCCAGACTGGTTTTCAATTTCAATTCTGGCCCCTTTCGAGAATGGCATTGCAAAATAACTCACGTACGATTTCCCTCCGCCGGGTGTGACGGCTAAAGGTGCGCTTACCATGTAGTAAGCTTCGTTCCATCCGTTACCAAAAAATGGACCGATTGGGGATTCGACCGATGGAAATGAGTTCCCGTCCCAGTACATCCGGATAACGATATCGTTGCGGTTGAGGACGTTGGCGCCAGGAGCAATGGTGATCCAAATATGGCTGATAACGCCTGCTCCCTTCACATCCATGATGGTCACTTTTTCGCCATTTTTAATACCGGTCAGACGATCGTCATTACCCCCGGATTTATCATAGCTACCTACCCGTTTCGATTTAACACCCTCCTTTATTTTTGAGAGGGAAAACATGTCGTTCCCCAAATCCTGGGAATAGACAAATCCTGCCTGGATAAGAATCAATATAGCGATCAATATTTTTTTCATGATAATGATATTTACGAAATTGAAAGTATAAAATATCGAATTTGAAAATTTGAAAATAAGTTAATTTGAAAATAAAAGTATCCTAAACGCAAAGTCGCATTAGAAAAATTCTTTGCGGCTTCGAGACCTGGTTAAAAAATCAAGGATTTGGCTTAGTTCACCTCAAGCTGTTGCATGGATGGCAATTTGGGGAATAATGTATGCGGATCGGTCTGATACCAGAAACAAACCGAAGCCATGTCGGATTGTTGCTGTAAATACCTCCCTCCCTGTCGCCATCCCAAATCCTGAATAGTAATTTTCAGGTCTTTTTCAAAACGGATCGGATCCATGATATGCCAGCGGTATAGGCCAAAACGTTGTTGTGATTTATAGGTTCCGTCCGGACGGATTACCTGGTGAAGCCCGGAGTAAGGGGTACAAAATTCTTTATATTGTCCACCCCTGTCAAAATTGTAGGAACCGCAGAAATAGTCTTCTGTACCTGTTCCGCAAATAGTCGGGAATTTGGTGTCACCATCGATAAAGAATTTAATTTCCCCTTCACCCCACCAGCCATTGTTGTTGACACCCCAGGCAAGGTATACGCCGACATACTGCCCCTTACCTTTAATATTATCAACAATCGTGTAATCTGAAGTGGTGTTGGGATTCTGACGCCTGAATTGTGCATGAAAATACCCTGCATCAGCCGGGACATCAGTTAACGTATAATCGATCTGATAGTAAACGGTCATAGGGTCCTTATCATTAATATTTTCCATGGTGATTTTGCATTTTTTATGGAAAGGCATTGCCCAGTAGCAGTTAAAGGCGCTCCCGGGGTTTACACAAATTGCCAGGGAGTTAAGTGGTGCATACTCGTTCCAGCCCATTCCAAAGAAATCGCCTACCGGACATTCAACAGAAGGGGTGGTCTCGTCGTCCCAGTAAATGCGCAGGATTGAAAACCGCCATACGCCGGTAGGTGTCATCCAGATATGCTGAATAGCCCCCGGTCCTTCAATTTCAGCTAAGGTCAATGTTTCACCTGACTTGATCCTGACGAACGGATTTACCTTCCACCCTTGTCCAAGATCGCGAGCTGCATTGGCAGCATTAGCCTTGTTGGGAGTATCTTTTTCTTCGAGTCTGGCCATACCAGCCTTCCCTTTTTCACCAGTGAAATTTTCGGGGCTTATCGATCGGGTCTGGGCATTTGATAATCGGTAAAGATTACCCATATTCATTCCCAGACCATTAAATGGTTGCTGAGCAAAAATGTTTGAAGTGAACAGGCAAATGATTGCCAGAAACAACAATTTAATTTTCATAATTTTCATTTTAAAGTTTATATACGATTACTTCCAAATCTCCTATAATTTCTTTTCAACACCTGCAACGATAACTTTCTTCACATCCAGATTGCCAAAGACCATATTTACAAAAGGGTTTCCATTTTTCAGTCCGACAGTCCCAAATCCTGATTCAGTAGAAAGAAAGCTTTTAAAATCACCGACCCTAGAATCGATATAGAGGGTATGGTCAACGGCATCATAACGGACACCTGTCAATCCCTGCAATAACCCATAACTTGACATGGCTCTTGCATACCAATGTCCGCACTCATACTCGTTGAACGGATTGCGTACCACCCCATCGTATCTTTTCCGGCATTCGCGAACGATCTCCAACCCCTTTTCGACCTCCCCCTTGAACATGAGGTGACTTGCTACCTGATATTCAATCCCTGTCCAAACTTCGTTGCTGTATACAAACGGGAGGGATAATTCACCACCCTGGGGCCAGGTACAAAGCAGTAAGCCACCCTCTTTGCCACATGCATAGGTTGGTCGCTGCGGATTATCATGATTCATCAGGTTTGTTTTCAGATTGTACTTATAGACCGAGTTCAAATGGCTTTTAGTCTTTTCTGAGTCAATTATCTCATTAAGACCACAGACTGAGGCGATCCACATTCCGAGGATTCCGTCCGACAAACAGCCTGCCCCGTATTGGTATTTGGGGCCTTCCTTTTTCATCAATTCGAGTGCCTCAGGGGAATAACCTGAATGAAAAGAGAGCGCTTTTACAGGATCACCCGCTTTCAGACCGGTCCATTTTATTTTCTGAATAAAATATTCCCCGTTAAAAAGCTCTTTTTCCATATAACCTTTACCTTTTGAGAGAAGTGTTTCGTAATTGTTGTAAGGCTCGTTAATAGCCTTGCTCATCTCTACAAAAGCTGTCAGCGCGCCAAGATAGAAACTGGTACACATCCCTTCTGGTCCCCAGAATTCGATGTCATAGGTATTGTGATGTGGCTCTTCAAGATAGCCATTGTGCCCGGGATCCCAGGTTGCGATGCCGTAATCGAGACTTTTCTTCACATACGGAAAAATTTTTTTCATCCATTCGGTGTTGCCACTAATCCTCCATTCCCTGTAGATTTTCATGATTCCACCCAGCTGACCGTCAGATGCAGCGTGAAAATCATGTTTTGGTTCAGAGATGGGGAGATTTGCCCTGAAGGTTTGATGCCCTTCGGCATTTTGGCTTACCTCGAACTCTGTTTCACGAAGTGATCGTTCCAAAGCAGGGAAAAGGTGGGGTATTGCCTGGGCATAATTCCAGACGTGGGTACAACTCCCTGAGCAGCAGCCTGAATTATCGCCACATCCCTCCCAGGCCCAGAGTCTTCCGTCGGATTGTCTTAGAACAGTGGGTGATTTTATAATGGTAAGATTGGCGGCAACCGCCTCAATGACCTCTGCAGGAAGCGTTGAGGAGAAGAAGGCATCGCGAAACAATTCACTGTTTTTCTTCAATTCTGCATAATGAAGCGTCCAGTATTTGACTACTTCGTCCACATTCTGAAACCGCCGGGCATACCACGGTTTATGGTATGGATCTTCACATTTGCCTCCGGCCGGGCAACATACCGCTTGTGCTCCTTCAATCTTTACTGATTCCCATTTCCCATAAGTGTTCTTCTCAAAGTCCTCAATTAAAAGGGCCGAAGCAGATAAATTATTGAGATTTTCATCCATTTTATCTGTCAGCACAAACTGGTCGGCCAGTACATGCCCCCATGGATTCACGCATAAATCAATGATCTTTATTCTGGCTTGTTTGCCCAGATAAGGTTTCAAATCCCATATTGTTTGTTCCAGATTTTCGGTTTGATTTCCTGTGGCAGTTTTGATATTTTTGCCATCAATGGTCAGGTTCACTGATGTTTTATCTTTAAGATTACCACCGCCTACCAGAAATTTCAGGTACCGTTTGGTGATTTTGAAGGGGGACGATTGCAGTATTCCTGTTTGTCCGTCACCCCCCGGATCAAAAGTATTAACCAGCTGTTTTCCGATAAAACCTGAAATTTTTTGCTGGCCGGAAGCGCTCCCTTCTGATGGTTTATCCCTGAAAGCAGGGCCATTTGGGACTGCCTTGCCAGACGCCAATTTGGAATCAGGCAGGTACCAGCAAAAGTTCACGGTAATTGTTTTTTCCTCGCCGGGGAGTAGTTTAAACGGAACAAAAATGGAGGCTCCTGGAGATTCGGTTTCCACAGGCGGATTTGCAGTAATGCCACAATTCTTAAAGAAACTTCAGATGAACTGTTTAGGGTCAACTTAGCGCTTAAAAAGAGCGAGGAGAAATACAGAAATTATATTGAAAGCGCACCTGACGGTGTTTTTGTAGCAGATGAAAAAGGCAAGTATATAGAGGTAAACGAAGCGGTCTGCAATATCACCGGGTATTCAAGGGAGGAACTCCAAAATATGACTGTATCAGATTTACTGCCAGAATGGAGCAATGAAGATGGAATATCTCAATTCAAAGAAATTCCCAATACTGGAACTGCTGCAGCGGACTTCCTTTTCCTACAAAAGGATGGTACAAAGGGTTGGTGGAATGTGCAAGCGGTAAAAATCTCAGAGTCAAATATACTGGGTTTCATAAGGGAAATTACGTCGCGTAAGGAGATGGAGGAAACTCTGAAAGCGCAAAAATTTCAACGTGAAATTCAGAACAATGAACTCAACCGCGCAAAACAACAAGCCGAATTTGTTGCCCAAAAATACAACGCATTATATGATTTCGCACCAACTGGCTATTTCACACTCTCCTACGAAAAGAC
>Ga0118677_10016102_pt1 | contig 10297 bp, 9 predicted proteins | sample AliMusrvi5mmetaG_FD_86154 | JGI IMG/M metagenome (GOLD analysis project Ga0118677, IMG submission 86154)
GTGCTGCAGGGGATGGCGGCCGCCATCCCCTTCGCCGGAGGGATCGCGGAACACGGTGAGCGGGAACAGGAGCGAAGCCCAGATCATCGCGGGCAGCGGCGGATCGTCCGTGGCGCCGTGGCGGCGGTCCAGCGCCTCCAGGTGTTTCCAGAACAAGTGCTCCACGGATTCCGGGGCGTGGCGCAAGGCATGCTCGATCTCCGGCAGCAGGCTCTCCAGCAGCCGGGCCTCACGCAGAAGACGGAGGGCCGGAGCCCCGGAGCAAAACCCGAAGAGGCGGTGGATCTCCTCAAGCAGCCGAGGGGCGGACGCCTTGGTGATCTCCGCATGATGCTGGAGGATGGAGTCCCACGCCTGCGCCTCGATCTTGAAATCAAGGCGGGCGGCCAGCCGCACGGCGCGGATCATGCGCACGGGATCTTCACGGAAGCGGATGTTGGGGTCGCCGATGCAGCGCATCAGCCGGTGCCGCAGGTCCGACAGGCCGCCGACATAGTCAATGACGCGGAAGGTCCGGATGTCATAAAAGAGCGCGTTGATGGTGAAATCACGGCGGTAGGCATCTTCCATGGGCGAACCATAGGTGTTGTCACGGTGCTGGTACAGGTCCTCGTCATCCCCGGCCTCCTGGGGCTGGGGATCGCGGCGGAAGGTGCTTGTCTCGATGACTTTCAGGCCGAACCGGACGTGCGCAAGGCGGAAGCGGCGGCCGACAATGTAGCACTGACGGAACAGCTGCTTGATCTCATAGGGATGCGCATTGGTCCCCACGTCAAAGTCCTTGGGCTTGCGGCCCAGCAGAAGATCGCGCACCCCGCCACCCACCAGGTAAGCGATGAACCCGCTTTCATTGAGCCGGTACAAAACCTTAAGCGCCTCGGGAGCAATGAGCTTCCGCGAGATGGCATGATCTTCGCGCCGGACATAGACGGCATGCGGCGAATCCGCCTCCGCCACCACCGGACGCGGCGCAGGCCGGTGCTCAGCCCGCGCGGGCCGGTGTTCAGCCCTTGCGGGGTTATGCCCGGGCTTTGCCTGATGATGGTGGACCGGCCGCGCATCCGCATGCTGCGCCCCGTCATTTTTTTTCTTAAAGATCTTTTTCGCCCAGGAAAACACTGACATTTGTCCCTCAATTTCCAGAATTATCCTATGTGTTTACCACAGATGCCACTGTTTGACCACTGTTTTGCCCGCCAAAATCAATGCCGGCACAAGCTGCATCGGTGCAGGCGCCTGACGGGGTCCAGCCGGATAATCCCATATATTTCAAAACACGGCAGGCGGCACGACCATAAAATCACCCCGAATAGATTTGAAGACGGTGAACAGAGTTTGGTACAAACAATGCATACCCTATGACTATTCCGACAAAGGCAATCACCAGCGCGCCCGACACGGCGCCAGCCGACGTCCCTGCGCGTCCCGGCGCCAAGCCCCCCCCGTCGTCGAAAAGCACCCGCCATGCCACCTTCGATATCCGGCTGGACCGCTACGAAATAAAATATATGCTTCCCGCCTCGATGGTGCCGGTCATCCGCAAATTCATCAAGCCCTTCTGCGACCCGGATCCCAACACCTCCGGGTATCCGCCGGAGTATTGCGTCACCACCCTGCAGTTCGACACCCCCGACATGGCCCTGCACCGCATGAAGATCAATGACAGCTCGAGCCGCTTCAAACTCCGGGCCCGCGTCTATGGCGAACCGGGCACCAGCCCGGTCTACATGGAAATCAAACGGAAAATCGCCGGCACGATCGTCAAATCGCGGTCAAAAGTCCCGTTCCATCTCTTCAACGAGTCCATGCTGACGCATCCGAACCTGGCGCAGCTGAATTTCAAGTCCAAGACCGAGGAGTTCGGCTTCCTGGACTTCATCCGCCTGAGCAACGAGATCGGGGCGGCACCCAAGCTGCTGATCCGCTACATACGCGAATCCTATTTCGGCACACATGACGCCTATGCCCGCCTCACCTTTGACCGGCACCTGACGTACCAGCCCACAGAGTCCTGGACGGACTGGGGACGGTCCGGCAAATGGTTCATCATGGATTCCAGCACGATCCAGAACCATGACGTCCCCTACTCCGGGGTAGTGATGGAACTGAAGACCCTCAGCGACGCCCCCCACTGGATGCTTGATTTAGTGGAACGTTTCGAGCTTGAACGCGTCGGCAACTGCAAGTACTCTACTGCGGTCTGGATCGAGGATTTTTTCGGCGGCGATTACGACGTCCCGTTCGCGGACGAGTTTATGACGATCTAAAAAAGGACAAAGGCGCATGAATCAGTTTATGATCGACCAATTCTACACCCTGTTCGGCACCCCGCGCACCATCAACTCGGAACAGATCGTCTTTGCCCTGCTCCTGGCGTTCGCGATGTCGTTCATCATCGCCACCATCTACCGCTGGACGTTCCAGGGATTCTCCTATTCGCGCTCGTTCATACACACCATGATCCTGGGCAGCATGATCGTGTGCATGATCATCATGGCGATCGGCAACAACCTGGCGCGCGGCATCGGCATCATGGGCACGCTGTCCATCATCCGGTTCCGCACGCAAATCCGCGACTCGCGCGACATGATCTTCCTGTTCTCGTGCCTGGGCATCGGCATCTCCGCCGGATCCCTGGCCTACAACGTGGCGGTGCTGGGCACGCTGCTGATCGGAGGCACCGCGCTGGTCATGCACTGGTCGCCCTTCGCCTCGCGGCGCAAATACGAGGGGCTGCTGCGGTTCACGCTGCCCGCACGCAGCACGCAGGAACCGGCGGTCGATGAGATCCTCAAGCAGTGCTGCGGAGCTTTCCACATGATCGCCATGCGGGAGGCCGCCCAGGGCGATGCCATCGAATACTCCTACCATGTCCGGCTGCTGGATCCATCCTACCGGAACGAACTGGTGCAGCGGCTGAACAATATTTCCGAAGTGTCGGGCGCAAACCTCCTGCTGCACCGCACCACCGTGGAATTATAAACAGCGGGCCGCGCAACAGGGAAACGCAAGAGGCATGAATCCGCGCGCCGGAGCGACGCCTTACAGGGTCCGTGCCAAGTCTTTGACGAACCGGGTGATCTCGTCCTTCATGTCCGCATGCTGCAATGCGAAGAGCAGGTTGGTCTTGACGAATCCCATCCTGTCGCCGATGTCGTGACGGCACCCCTCGAACTTCAGGCCGTACATCGCGCGGTCCTTGAGCAGCTGGCGCATGGCATCGGTCAGCTGGATCTCATTGTTCTTCCCGCGCGGCACCGTGCGGAGGTGCTTGAAAATCTCCGGCGTCAGCACGTACCGGCTGGCGACCACCAGGTTGGACGGCGCATGTTCGGGGTCGGGCTTTTCCACCAGATCGCGGATCAGGTAGACGGAGTCCGTGATGGCCTTGCCGTCAATCACGCCATAGCGGCTGACCTTGGCGTGCTCCACCTCCTCCAGCGCCACCACCGGCTCCTGATAGCGCTCATAGACCTTGAGGAGCTGCTTCGTGACCGGCTGGTGCGACTGCAGCACGGTGTCACCCAGCAACACCACGAAGGGCTCGTTGCCGACATGGTGCTCGGCACAGGCGACCGCATCCCCCAGCCCCTTGAGCTCGCGCTGCCACACAAAGTGGATGTCCGCCATGTCGGAAATATGCCGGATCTGCTTGAGCAAACGCTCCTTGCCCTTCAGCTCCAGCTCCCGCTCCAATTCGAAGTTGCGGTCGAAATGCTCCTCGATCGACCGCTTGCCCTTGCCGATGACCATCAGGATATCGGTGATGCCGGAGGCCACGGCCTCCTCGACGACATACTGGATGACCGGCTTGTCGACGATCGGCAGCATCTCCTTGGGCTGCGACTTGGTGGCCGGCAAAAAGCGTGTTCCAAATCCGGCGGCGGGAATGACGGCTTTGCGAATCATATGTATCAGTCTCCCACCGGCGGGGTGATGGCCGGCTTGATCACTTCAATGCCGAGGGCATTGAGCTTCTGTTTCAGACGCTGGAACATGGCTTCATCCTCATAGGTGCCGATGATGGCGCCGCCGGAGCCGGTGAAATTGGCGCTGGCCCCCACCGAGCGGGCGGACTCCACCATCTGCAGGTTGCCCGGGCTGATCTTATAAAGCAGGGCCCGGCGGTCGAAGTTGGCGTCCATCAACGGCGCAATTTTCGACGGGGTGCGCGCCAGCAGCGCGGCCTTTACCTTTTCCGTCAGATCCGCCCAGAAGGCGATGGCCTCCAGCACCTGGGGATCGCGCTGCTCATAGCGGCTGCGCAGATCATGGTGATACACGTCGGACGTTTCCGCCAGCGCGCCGCGATAGGCGATGTAGACGGGCGGCAGGAGCGCGGCATCAAGCTCCTCATACCGCCCATACCCCTGCCGCGCCATCAGATCCTTGTTGAAGTCCATGTAAACCAGCCCCTGGAACGCCTGGGCCACCCGGTCCTGCAAGCCTGCGGAAATGCGCAATTCATCTTTTTCAACGCCCAGCACCAGGTTGGCGAAAACAGGCTTCGGGATGGCCACGCCATAAAACCGCGTCAACGTCCGCATGCAGGCCGTGATGATGGCGCTGGATCCGGCAAGCCCGACCGACCGCGGGATGTTGGAGGCATAGCGGATGGTGAAGTTGCGGTCATGCAACGCGATGCCCTCCCTGCGGCAATAGTCGGCAAACCGCCGCACGGTGGCCTTCAGGAGGCGGATGCCGCCATAATAACCAAAGAGCTTCACATCGTCCGCCAGGGCGGAAATGCTGCTGAACACGGAGTGGTCGCGGGCATCGGGCAGAATCTCAAGCTCCGGGCTTTCGTACAGGAGCACCTCGGCATGGAAATTGGCGAAGGTCATGGCGATGGTCCTGCCGAAGTAACCGTCGGACGGATTGCCGATCAGCGCACCGCGGGGATAAGAATATTCTTTAATAATCATACGGGAGTGGCCCATCCAGCGTTCATTGTTTTTTAAACCGCATCCGCGACTCGTTGATGGACGCCAGCCATTCCCGCACCTGCGGGGCGTCAGGATCATTGGGCGCCAAATCCAGAAAGCGGGCATAGTGTTCACGGGCCTTGGCGTTGTTGTGGAACTGGTCATCATACAGCACGCCGAGGTTGTAATGCACCCCGGGATCATCCGGGTTGAGCGCACAGGCCTTGAGGAAGGCCGACTCCGCCTTTTCGAACTGGCGCGCATCGCGGTACACGCAGCCCATGTTGAAATAGGAGTTCACCTTTTCCTGCTGCGCCGCCTGCTCCAGGCTCGCCAGCCGCTTCTGCAGGTCCTGCATGCGGTCCGCAGGCGTGACGGCCAACGCAGGCGCCGGAGGCGGTGGCGCCTTTTTGCGGGACACATAGGAGGGCAGCGGCGCCGACGCCACCGGCAAGGGCTCCAGTTCCGCCTTGACCATCGGCGTGGTGGTCGCCTTTGGGAGGACAACCGGCTCAATGTGTTCAATACCCTTCCTGCCGAACACCTTCTCCTCCTCATCAAGGGCCTTGTCGGCAGCGGATGCCGGCGCGTGCGCCGTGCCTGACAAATTCTTCCGGATCTCCTGCGGGGAAACCGCGCTGCTTTTTTCCAGCTCGGCGACCGCCGCCGCGGACGATGTGGGCGGCAAATGATCCCACGCGCCGCCGGCCGCCGCCGCAGATTCCGCCGGCTCCAACGCCTCAAGCTCGTTCACAATATCGTCAATGGCCGGACCTTTTGAAAATTTGCGCTCCAAATCATCGATGGCCTTCGGCGAAGCGCCATCCGCCACCGACGGCGAAAAAGTTTCCACCTCCATCAATGGATCAATCAAGGCGTTCTGCGAATACCCCGCCAGAGCCAACCAACAGGTTGCGCCGGAAAATATTACCACACCCGCCGTTATGCGAAAAAAATTCATAGCTGATCCGGGAAAACCATTGTCTTTACCGTCACAATATGCAAACGTTAAAAAAAATGCAGGCAAATGGCAACCATCGATTTAACAAAGACGTATACGATAAAATCCATGAAACCCGTCAGACTGATCATTATTGGCGCCGGCAGCCGCGGCGCCGGGTATTCGACGTTTGCGGAAGCACATCCCGAAAAGGCTGAAATCGCCGCCGTGGCGGAACCCCGCGACCATTACCGCAACACGCTTGCGGCGACCCATCATGTTGCCAAAGAAAATGTTATGCATGACTTGCGCGAGGTGCTGGCCCGGCCACGCTTTGCGGATGCGGTCATTATCGCCACGCAAGATGCATTGCATGCCGAGCCCGCCATCGCCCTGGCGAACAAAGGCTACCACATCCTGCTCGAAAAACCCATGGCGCCCAACCTGGCCGATTGCTGCCGCATTGCCGAAAGCGCCCTGCGCAACCGGGTTTTATTCGCCGTCTGCCACGTCCTGCGCTACACCGCCTACACCCGCAAACTGAAAGAGATCGTGGATGCCGGCGCACTGGGCGAGATCGTGAACATCCAGCACCTGGAGCCCGTCGGGTACTGGCATCAAGCGCATTCATTTGTCCGCGGCAACTGGCGCAATGAAGCCGAATCCTCCCCCATGCTGCTGGCCAAATCCTGCCATGACCTGGACTGGATCCGCTACATCATGGGGAGCCGCTGCACCGCGGTTTCGTCTTTCGGCACGCTGAAACATTTCCGCAAGACGGAGCAGCCGAAAGGCGCATCGGACCGCTGCGTGGACTGCGCGGTCGAGCCTTCATGCCCCTACTCCGCGCTGCGGATTTACATGAGCCGCGTCCGCCGCAACGAGACGTGCTGGCCGGTCAGCATCCTTTCCCCGGACGTGTCGGAAAACGGCATCATGGAGGCGCTGCGCCATGGCCCCTACGGACGCTGCGTGTATGCGTGCGACAACGACGTGGTGGACAACCAGGTGGTCAACATGCAGTTCGAGGGCAAACAGACCGCCAGCTTCACCATGACGGCGTTCACCGAAATGGCCCACCGGCAGACGCGCATCTTCGGAACCCGCGGGCAGCTGACCGGCGACGGCCGCAAGATCACGGTTTTTGATTTCCTCAGCGACACTTCGAGCACGGTCGACACGGAATCCGGCGACGGCACGCTGCTCAGCGGACATGGCGGCGGCGATTACGGGCTCATGTCGGGCTTCATCGCCGCGGTCGCGGAAAACAACCCCGCCCGGATCCTTTCCGGGGCGACCGAGTCGCTTGAAACCCACGCCATGGTTTTTGCCGCCGAACAGGCCCGGCGCGAAAACCGGGTGGTCATGCTGGAGACAACGGACGCCCTGCTGAAAAGGATCTGACCATGTTCAAAGGCATGCTCAAGCTTGTCCAATCAATGCCGGTTTTTTCAGATCACGACCACCATCTGCCGGACGCCTTCTTTGCAGAACCGGTGACGCTGGAGCGGCTCATCTCCCGTTCCTATGTGAACTGGAAGCCATGGAACCTGGACGGCACCCGCGAACAACGCCGGAAGCTGGTCGAAAACTTCCAGCACAGCTCGTATTTCACGTGGTTCGAGAAAGGCGTGCAGGCTGTCCACCATGTTACACAGCCCATTACACCGGACAACTGGGATGCGATCTCGAAGAAAATCACCGCAGCCTACGCCCGCAATCCGGACTTCCACTGGAAAACCTTGCAGCGGCACGGCTACGAGAAAATGATCCTCGACACCTACTGGGAGCCCGGCAGCAACAACGGGTATCCGGAGCTGTTCGTCCCTACCTTCCGCATCGACAATTTCATGTACGGGTATCATGGCCGGGCCGATGCGCCGGAAAACTACCGGCCATGGGAACACTATGGCTTCAAAGGCGGCACCCTCGACGACTATGTGGACCTGATGCGCCAAACCATCATCCGCCGGCACCAGCGGGGGCAACTGGCGGCATTGAAATGCGCGGAAGCCTACCACCGCCCGCTGGACTTTTTCCCGGATGACCGGCAGACCGCCCGCCGGATATTCGGCAAGGCGCCATCCAGAACCACGCCCGCCCAGAAAATCCTTTTCGCCAACTACATCTTCCACCGCTGCTGCGAGGTGGCGGCGGAACTGGACATCCCCTTCCAAATCCACACCGGACTGGCGCAACTGGCCGGCTCCAACCCGCTGCGGTTTGAACCGGTCATCGCCGGGTATCCGCAGGTCCGGTTCATCCTCTTCCATGCGGGCTATCCATGGATTGCGGAAACGGCGGGGCTGCTGCACAACTATCCGAACGCGCTGCCGAACCTCACCTGGGTGCCGATCATCAGCACCTCGGCCGCAGTGCGGGCCCTGCATGAGTTCCTGGACGTGGCCGCCTCCGCGCAAAGCATCACCTGGGGCAGCGACTGCTGGACACCCGAGGAAAGCGTGGGCGCCATGCACGCCTGGCAATTCGTGGCCGCCAAGGTGCTGGCGGAGCGCATCCATGACAGGCGGCTGACCCTGAAGGCCGCGGAGAAACTGGCCCGCGAACTGATGCATGCCAACGGCCGGCGCACCTATCTGAAAACGGATGGCCATGAGTGACCTGCAACACGCCGCACCGCAACACGCGTACACCGCCGCGGAGGAAATCGCCAACGGCACCACGCACGGCGCGGGCTTTTTCCTGGGCACCGCCGCGCTGGCCGTGATGGTGGTTTTCGCCGCTTTGCGCGGCACCGCCTGGCATGTGGTCAGCTGCAGCATCTACGGCGCAACCCTCGTGCTGCTTTACCTTTCGTCCACGCTCTACCACAGCCTCACCAACCCGCGAGCCAAGCGCGTCTTCAAGGTGCTGGACCACGCCTCCATCTACCTGCTGATCGCCGGGACGTACACCCCGTTTGCGCTGGTCACCCTGCGGCAAAGCTGGGGCTGGCCGCTCTTCGGCATCATCTGGGGGCTGGCGGCGGCCGGCATTGTTTTCAAGTCCTTTTTCGCCCACCGGTTCCGCCGGGCTTCGACGGCCATTTACGTCGTGATGGGCTGGCTGATCGTGGCGGCCATCCGCGCGCTCTACCTGAACCTGCCGCGGGAGGCCATCTGGCTGCTGGCGCTGGGCGGTGTATTCTATACCGGCGGCGTGGCGTTTTATCTGCAGAAAAACATCCGGTTTTTCCACAGCATCTGGCACCTGTTTGTCATGGCCGGCAGCGCCTGCCATTTTTTCAGCGTGTTCCTATATATAATCCCATAATCAAGGAGTTGTTATCATGCATCATCAATGGACAAAATGGCTGATGTTGGCAGGATGCCTGGTGATCGCCCGAGGCGGCCATGCGGCCCCGGTGGAAACACCCATCCCAAAAATCGACTGCGACCAGCCGATGTTCGATTTCAACGCGCGCGACGAAAGCGAGACCGTCAAACATGTGTTCACACTGAAGAACTCCGGCAAGGCGCCCCTGGAAATCCTGAGCGTCAAACCCGACTGCGGCTGCACCCTGGCCACCCTGAGCACGAACCGCCTGATGCCGGATGAGACCGCAACCGTCGATGTCTCCTTCGCACTGCATGGCCGCCGCGGGCAACAGCACAAACGGATCATCATTGAATCCAATGATCCCGCCAATACACTGTATGCGCTGTACCTGCAAGGCACGGTCACCTTCAAGCTGGGCCTGGACCTGGACTATCTTCCGTTCCGGACGCTCGGCGTCAACACAGCCACATCCCGGGTTGTCAACCTGGCCGGCAGCGAAAAAGACCTCTATCCCATCATCGCCGCGCAGTCCGATTCGCCTTATTTCCGCGCCAGCCACACGGCCTCCAACCTGACGATCGAAACCGTGCCCCCGCTGCCGCCCGGACAGCAAGCACGGGGCACGATCACCGTGACCACCGCCGACACCAACCGGCCGCCCCTGAAAATCATCGCATTCGCCAGCATCGTCGGCCCGGTCCGCATCCAACCGGCCGAAGTGGTTTTCATGGAGTCGGAAATCGGACGGAATGTTTTCCGCAGCCTGCTGCTTTTCCCCGGCACGGAAAAACAATACCAGGTGCTGAACGTGCACGGCCCGACCGCCGGAACCACGGCGACCATCCGCAACCTGGGAGCCGGCACCTACCGGATTGACCTGTCCGGCATCATGGTCACACCCGACATGGCCACCAAAGATATCCGGATCGAAACCGACAACGAACGCGCACCCGTGCTCCGCGTCCCGGTCAAATTACTGAAGTAAGAGCCTATCCGAAAACCCACTGGGCCATGACACAGCGGGTTCCCCCCGGCGAGGAACGCCGCGGCAGGGCGGAAGACGCCGTGCCCGCAGCGGGTGGCGTGTCTTTTCGCGCCGGGCGGCGTTGTCTGTTCGGGGGAAAGACCGCCTTGGGTATTCCCGCCCGAACAG
>Ga0118677_10016103_pt1 | contig 10297 bp, 10 predicted proteins | sample AliMusrvi5mmetaG_FD_86154 | JGI IMG/M metagenome (GOLD analysis project Ga0118677, IMG submission 86154)
GTTCATCCGCCAGAACCAGCCCTACGGCAACATGAGCGCCAGCATCACCATCATCGTCAGTGCCTGAAAGGATGGCCCGGGCGCAGTCGGTGGATGGCGCCCCCCAGCCAAAAAGAAACAGAAGCGGCTCTACAAAGGGCACAGGAAGAAAAAGCACAAAAACGAAAGGAACAAATAGCCGCAATACAACGGTATCAAGAAAACGCGAAAGCCACAGGCAGATTTGAGGCGTTCGGGCCGGGGCTGATGCGAAAGTTTATTGACTGTTAGAGGTGCATTTATGGCTAAAGTTTACATTCTTGTCGGCAAAATCGCGAGCGGAAAAACTTCGTGGGTTATAGAGCGGAAAAAGAAATCGCAAACAGCGCTCTTATCCTGTGATGATATGATGCTCAGCCTTTTTGCGGGCTGCCTTGGTGAAAAACACAGGGAAACGGAGCGCCGGTGCCTGATGTTTCTGTTCGGGCAGGCTGTTCAGTTCGCTGAAATGGGTATTGACGTTGCGCTGGACTCCGGGTTTTGGACAAAGGATATCAGGAAGACGGCTAAAGAATTTTTTGCTGCGAGGGGTATTGATACAGTGACTTATTATTTCAAGATCCCCGATGATGATCGAGCCGAAAGGCTTGAAAAACGCAATAAACAGCTGGCTCAGTCAACCAGGCGGGAGTTTATCATCGATAAAAAACTATTGGAAAGCCTTGATAAAAAATTTGAGGAACCTTTACCAAACGAATATGATTTTCTTGTCAGCGATTAGGCAGTCAAGTTAAAATATCTTTTAAAACAAGAGGGGATGAACATAAAATGGTTAAAAAAGCTTTCAAAAACAGCAGTCTGCCGATATCTCTGCTGGGGCTCGGCTGTATGAGGCTGCCGGTCGTCGGCGGCGACGACGGTGCGATTGATTATGAAGAGGCGCAGGAGATGGTGGATTACGCGCTTGCCAACGGGATAAATTACATTGATACCGCGCACGGTTATCATAACGGCCAGTCACAGGTCTTTTTGGGCAAGGCTTTAAGCAAGTATCCCCGTGAAAGTTACTTTCTTGCAACAAAACTGCCGATGTGGAGTGTGACCGCTAAAAAAGATATTGAAAAAATCTTTAAAGAGCAGCTTGAAAAGCTGAAAACCGGTTATTTTGACTTTTACATGATTCATGCCCTGGATACTGGCAATTTCAAAAAAGCCGTTGATTTCGGCGCGTATGAGTTCATTGCAGAGATGAAGGCGCAGGGCAAAATCAGGAATATTGGCTTTTCCTTCCATGATTCCCCGGCGGTTCTTGAGGAGATAGTCAGCAAATACAAATGGGATTTTGCGCAGCTTCAAATCAATTATGTGGACTGGAAAAATCAAAACGCGAAAAAGATGTTTGAAATCCTGCAAAAAAACAATATTCCGTGCATCGTTATGGAACCTGTGCGGGGAGGCGGCCTTGCGAATCCTGGCGAAAAAGCAAGTGAAATGCTCAAGGCCGCAAGGCCGGAGAAAAGCATTGCTTCATGGGCCATAAGATTTGCGGCAAGTTTGCCGAATGTTGTAACAGTTTTGAGCGGTATGTCAAACATGGAGCAGCTGAAAGATAATATTGCCACAATGACCGGTTTCGAACCGATTTCTAAGGCTGAACTCGAATTGCTTGAAAAGGCTGCTGAGGCATATAATTTAAGAGACATAATCCCTTGCACCGCCTGCCGCTACTGCATGGATTGCCCCTCCGGTGTTGATATACCGGGGATGTTCGAGCTTTATAACGGTTATGCGGTGAGCAAAAACAAAGAGGGTTTTCTTGAAGCCTACAATGAAATAAATGTTGGCGAAAGAGCTGATTGCTGCACAGCCTGCGGCCTATGCGCGCCGCTTTGTCCCCAGTCAATTGATATTCCCGGAAAGATGGAAAAGATAAAGAATTTGGTTGCGAAATTCAGCAAGTGAATCAGTTGAAACCGTTATTCGTCATCGAGCATTTGCTCGAAAAAGCGCAGAAAAACGAGAAAAACAGAGATAGTGCTCTATAAATTAAAAAATTCAAAAAAACGCTTGACAGCCGCTTTCCCTTGTGTTAGTATAGGCAGGCACAATACCGAGAAAGATTGAAAAACTCTGTTTATTTATCAAATGTTTTGATTTCTGTTATTACTTGGTATGAAAAATATATCGGAGGTAGTATTATGTCAACCTACATGCCAACAGCGGAGAGTATAACCCGCAAATGGTATCTGCTTGACGCCGCAGGCAAGCCCCTCGGCCGTGTCGCCGTTCAAGCTGCCATTCTTCTTCGCGGCAAGCATAAGCCAATTTTTGTTCCCCATGCCGATTGCGGTGACCATGTCATCATCATCAATGCGGAAAAAGTGGTTCTCACCGGCAACAAGCTTGAACAAAAAACTTATTATCATCACAGCGGCTATATCGGTAACCTGAAAGAGGTTAAATACGGCACCTTGATGAAAACAAAACCCGAATTCGTTGTTATGCATGCTGTTAAGGGTATGCTGCCGGATACGGTCATTGGCCGCAAGGCGCTCACCAGGCTTCGTGTCTGCAGAGGCTCCGAGCATACACATGAATCACAAAAGCCCGAAGAGTGGGCATTTTGAAGAAGGGAGGCAATGAATAATGTACGATAATAATCCATATTTTTACGGCACAGGCCGCAGAAAAGAATCTGTTGCAAGAGTTCGCGTTTACCCGGGGACCGGTAAAATTACTGTGAATGACAGAGATATTGACGATTACTTTGGCCTTGAAACTCTTAAGCTCATCGTGCGCCAGCCTCTCGCTTTAACAGGTACGAAAGAAAAGTTCGATATTGTCTGCCGTGTCAACGGCGGCGGCGTAACAGGCCAGGCAGGCGCAATCCGCCACGGTATTGCCCGCGCGCTTCTGTTATTTGATATAGAACTTAGACCGGCACTCAAAAAAGCAGGCTTCCTCACCAGAGACCCGAGAATGAAGGAAAGAAAGAAATACGGCCTCAAGGGTGCCAGAAAAGCACCGCAGTTCAGCAAGAGATAATCTGCTGTTTACAAAAACCCGTCTCATTATTTTGGCAGACGGTTTGGTATGCACAATATATTCATCAAGGCTTACGGCTTCGGCTGTGAGCCTTGTTTTTTGCACATTTTGTTACAGTTCTTAACCGTTTTGTAACTATTTGTAACTTTTCAAGTTCACACAAAAAATGCGGCTAATTTTACACCAAAACACATAAACTACTGCTTTTTAGCGCTTTAAAAGATATATTGCTTGTACATATTGCACAAAAACAGTGCGGGAAACCGATTTGACATTTTGGGAAATGATGAATATAATAGTCGATATCGCAGGCTAAACGAAAGGCGCGCAGAAAAAAATCAGATGAAAAACCGTTAAAGCGCGCCCGAAAAGGAGCATACCGATGATACAAAAAATTAAACAGATTATTGCGGAAAAACCGTCCCGGAAAACCCGTTTGGCGGCTGTAATCGCAATAGTGTTGGTTAGTTCATTAGCATTTATGATTGTCGTTTCCGCGATTTCTGTCAATAAAGTGACAATACATGACGCGTCAAATACAATAAAAATTTCCACAAGGAAAAGTGATCCGGCAGAGATCCTTAAACAGGCAGACATTTCATTAGGCAAAGGCGATTTGTTGGATACCTCCGCCTTTATTAAAGGCAAGACCTCGCAGCTTACAATTTACAGAGCCTGCGGCATAAAGATTGTTGACAGCGGAATTACAGAAGTTATCTCTGCCTGCAAAAATGTTGGGTATACGCTTGAAAAGAATGCAATCAAATTAGCGCCCGATGACCATATCAGTGTTTCGCTTGACACGCCGGTTGTTAAAGGGATGTCAGTTACCATTGAACGCGCGTTTGGCATTACCGTTTCGGCGGACAGCAAAACCTTTAATTTGCAAATCACGCCCGGCACCGTAGCCGACGCGCTTAAAAAAGCCGCTATCGAGCTTGGCAAAGTTGATGAAACTGTTCCTTCTCTTAAAGCTGAACTGAGCAAAGGCATGAAGATTAAGGTTCTTCGCGTTAAATATTCAAAGCGCGTCGCGACGGAGAAAGTTAAATATGATAGAATAACGGAATTAACGAAGGCCCTATACAAAGGCCAGTCGAGGATTTCTAGAGCAGGGGTCAACGGCAAAAAAGAAGTTGTCTATATGGACAGATTTGTTAACGGCAAGCTTGATAAAACAACGGTTGTTTCCGAAAAAATAGCAAAAAAACCCGTAAACATGCTTTTGCTTATCGGCTGCAAGCCCACAAAAGCTGTTTTTAAATCCGGCTTGTCGCCGATTTCCGATTTGAAGCCTCCCTCAAGCTTAAAGCTTAACGCGTACGGTATCCCTTTAAACTACAAAAAGGTTATTAAAGGTTCCGCAACGGCTTACTCCGCCGGGAAATACACAGCGTCCGGCATGCGCACAATGCCGGGCCACATCGCTGTCGATCCAAGACAATTTCCTTACGGGACAAAGCTTTATGTTGTTACCACGGACGGCAAATATATTTACGGTTATTGCATTGCGGCGGATTCCGGCGCGTTTGTAAATTACGCCAACGGACCAACAATCGATATGTATTTCAGCACATATAACGAGTGCTGCCGGTTCGGTGAAAGAGCAGTTAATATTTATGTACTGAATTAGAAACAGCTGAGGCTGAAATGAGCAGACAAATCAAATAAAACTTTACGGAGTGCTTTTAATAAGCGCTCCTTTTTTGACGTTTAAATCTAGTGCCAGGGTAACAAATGGCGGCACAATATTATCTCAACTGGTATTACTAAATAATTAAAAACTGGTTATTTAATTAATATCAGTTTGCTTTATAATGAGTAGCAACAATAAATTATATCTTGGCCGGTCTTTTACAGTTTGTATCTTGAATCGGCTTTCAAATTATTCACAGCAATACCAAATTCGGGAAGCAGGTATGAAAATGAAGAAAATGAAAACACAAAAACTGGCGCTGCTGGCAATGATGATTGCTTTGACGACAGTCGGCACATTGTTTCTCCGAATTCCCGGTTTAGTACCAAACGGTTATGTTAATTTCGGTGATATGTTCCTTATGTTTACCGGCTTGCTGCTGGGGCCGGCGGCCGGCTTTACCGCGGGTTCTTTCGGCAGCGCGCTGGCGGATATTGTCTCCGGATATGCTATTTACGCGCCAATCACTTTTTTTGTCAAGGGGCTTGAAGGCTTTGTCTGCGGCTGGATATATAAAAAGATGAATCAAAAATACGCTGTTTTGGCAACCCTAACAGGCGGTGTTTTAATGGTATTTGGTTACTTTATAGGTGAAATTATTTTATACAGCGTTGGCGCAGCAACAGCAGATATATTCGGAAATACACTGCAGGGTATCGCGAACGCTCTATTGGCAGTTTTACTGAACCGTTCGTTGAGCGGCATACTGAAAAAGATGATTTCAATATAAAATTTTTGGACTGTGCCGAACGATTACACAAAAAACATTTTAATTTTAAAAAAACGGAGATGCGGAAATGTCTGAATTATTAAACAAAATCAGGGAAGAAGCGGCAAACGCGGCGCTGGAGCTGTGTGAAACGGCGAAACTGCATGCGGGGCAAATTATGGTAATTGGCTGCTCCTCAAGTGAAATAGAAGGCTGCAGGATTGGCAGCGATTCAAATCCGGAAATCGGAAAAGCCGTTTTTGATGCTGTATATGAGGTTCTGGAAAGTAAGCATATTTACCTGGCTGCGCAATGCTGCGAGCATCTGAACAGAGCGATAATTATTGAGCGGGCAGCTGTTCCTCTGGCGGAGACGGTCAATGTTGTCCCGCAGCCGAAAGCCGGAGGTGCTTTTGCCACAGCGGCTTATCAAGGTTTTAAAGATCCTGTTGTTTTGGAAGAAATTAAGGCGGATGCCGGCCTTGATATCGGCAGCACGCTGATTGGTATGCATCTCAAGCACGTAGCTGTTCCCGTGCGGCTGAAAATCAAAAATATAGGGGAAGCGCCTGTGGTTGCGGCAAGAACCCGCCCCAAATATATCGGCGGCTCCGCGGCCATTTACGATAACGAATTAATGTAATAAAAAAGAAGGCTGCTTAAATGCAGTCTTCCTTTTTATGAGATAAAACCTATTTTGTGCTGTCTTCAATAATTTTACCGTCATGAATTCTGATAATTCGCCTTGCCGTGTTGGCAATATCATTGTCGTGAGTGATAAGAATAACGGTGCGTCCCTCGTCGCTCAGCTCGTGAAGTATTCGCATGACATCCTCGCCCGAGCGCGAATCCAGATTCCCCGTCGGCTCGTCGGCTAAAATAATAGGGGGACGGGCGGCGACAGCCCGCGCGATGGCAGCCCTTTGCTGCTGTCCGCCGGACAGTTGTGTAGGCAGATGGCTTTTGCGGTTTGTAAGCCCCACACGTTCAAGCGCGTCTATGGAAAGCTTGTTGCGCTCCTCTCTGCGCATGCCTCTGTAAACAAGCGGCAGTTCAACATTTGCCTGCGCCGTCAGGCTTGAAATGAGGTTGAAACCCTGAAAAATAAAGCCGATTTGTTTGTTTCTTATTTCCGAAAGCTCGTCATCCGAAAGGGAGGAAACATCCTTGCCGTCCAGAAAATATTTTCCGCTCGAGGCAATGTCCAAAAGGCCTAGCATGTTCATCAGCGTGGATTTCCCCGAGCCGGACTGCCCGACGATTGCTACAAATTCCCCGCGCTCCACGGTCAGCGAAATACCATCAAGCGCCCTGACCTCGTTCTCGCCGGGATTATAGATTTTATACATGTCTTGGATATCAATTAGATGAGACATTAACCTTTCCGTCCTTTTCCTGTTACCTTTAACCATTGACGGCGGGAGCAAAAGCCCACCGCCCTACAGCTTCCGCTGACCACTAACCACTAACCACTAACCACTAACCACTAACCACTAACCACTGGCCATTCATCAGCCCCCGACAGACCCGTCCCAGGTGTCAACTTTGGTTGCCTTCATTTCCTCTTCGTCGAACCAGCGTGTGGTGACAGCCTTTGTTCGGTGTAGAACCTCAAACCGTCCTTGCCGAGCGCGTGAAGGTCGCCGAAGAAGGAGTTTTTATGGCCGGTGAAGGGGAAAATGCCAACCGGTACGGGTATGCCGACATTAACGCCGACCATGCCACCATGGGTGCGCTTCGCGAATTCCCTGGCGTAGTAGCCGCTTTGGGTAAAGATGACGGAGCCGTTGGCAAATTCGTTTTTATTCATCAGCTCAAGGCCTTCTTCGAAGGTCTTGACTCTTTTTATGCAAAGCACGGGGCCGAAAATTTCTTTGTCTCCCACGCTCATTTCGGGCGTTACATGGTCAAAGATGGTAGGACCGAGATAAAAGCCGTTTTCATAGCCCGGTACGGCTGCGTTTCTGCCGTCAAGCACAAGCTCGGCGCCTTCTTCAATCCCTTTTTCAATCCAGTTAAGCACGGACTGCTTGTGCGCTGCTGTAACGGCCGGGCCGAGGTCGGAGGTTTTATCGTATGCGGGGCCGATTTTCAGTTCCTTCGCGAACTTAACAAGTAAATAAACAAGTTTGTCCGCAATGCTTTCCTGCGCAACAATAACCGGCAGGGCCATGCATCTTTCGCCCGCGCAGCCGAAAGAGGAGTTGATGATACTTCTTGCGCTGCGTTCAAGCGCGGCGTCCTCAAGCACAAGCCCGTGATTTTTCGCTTCGCACAGCGCCTGGACCCTTTTGCCGTTGGCTGCCGCTGTTGAATAGATATACAGGCCGACCGAAGTTGAACCGACAAAACTGACACCTTTAATATCCGGATGGGTTAAGAAAATTTCCGCTTCGTTGCGGGAGCAGGTGAGGATATTCAGCACGCCGTCCGGCAAGCCGGCTTCCTGCCAAAGTTCTGTCAGGCGCAGGGCGGTCATCGGCGTCATGGAGGCAGCCTTGATAACAATCGTGTTACCGGCGGCGATGCACAATGGCGCCATCCAGCCCATCGGTATCATACCGGGAAAGTTAAACGGCACGATTCCGGCGAAAACACCGACCGGCTCTTTATAAAGCACTGTGTCATAGCCGGAGGAGGTATCCATCAGGCTTTCGCCGAGCATCAGCGTCGGCGCGGAGCAGGCGAACTCTACAGGCTCTTTTACTTTAAGTATATCTCCCTGCGCTTCGGACCAGACCTTGCCGTGCTCGCGCGCAACGGTGTCTGTCAGTTCGTCCATATTTTTATCGATTAAATCGCGGAATTTATAAAGCACCTGCACGCGCTTGAATACCGGTGTCTGCGACCAGCTTTCAAAAGCTGTTTTTGCCGCGGCGACAGCCGCTTCAACCTCTTCTTTTGTGCAGCAGGGGGTTTGCGCCTGCACCACGCCGGTGCTCGGGTCAAAAACATCCATGTACTTGTCTGTTTTTGACTCCAGCCATTTGCCGCCCGCAAAATATTTTAATTTCTTAACATCAGCCATTTGTAAATCACTCCAAAAATATTGATAGTACAATTACACTGCAATTTTCACTTAAAGTCAAGGCTTAAAGTGTGAATTTTAATTGTGTTTATTATTTCAATGCCGTGAAATTTATTGCGGACACGGAAAAGGTATAAAAAAGGGGCTCACCGCGTGAGCCCCAACCAATTCATTATTCCATAAAATTACTTAATATAAATCATATCAATAGCCTTGCATGGTGAGCCTTTGCCGCCGCTAAGTAAGTTTTGGTCACCTTTCCACTCTTGTTCAAGCATATTCAATTTATCGAGTTTGCTTAAAGCCGGCGAAGTGGTGCCTGTCACATTGCCCACACCCCTCATATACATATATGAACAGTTGGCGCCATTGCATACAAAACCCTTCTGAGCTCCATAATGTAAAAGTATACTCATCATCGCATCCAATGGCATAAATTCACCAACCATAAGCAGATAATGATTTGCGTCTATTTGTGCGTAAGCAGTGCGGTCTTTTAAATTGCCCATAAATTGCGTCTGGCTTCCGAATTTTGCAACTTGTTTGCCATCCCAAATATAAGGTCCGCTGGAAACATCTTGAGTATAGCTTAGCCCTTTATTTATTTCCGTGTTCACATTCGTCTGAGTGAGTGTTTTTTTCTTTACCCATATTCCGTTTTCATATATAACTGAGCCAACAAACGATTTGCCTTTGTTCTGTACAATGATGCCGTCCTTAACAACAGGACCGTCGGAAAGGAAAGAAGATACAACATTCGGGACCCAATGTCCGTTATAGCATTCGTTATTGATTGCAACAATTGCTCCTTTTGCTTTTGCAATATCTTCGACAAGAGCTTGGTTCTTTTTAATGCCGGTTCTGTTTAACAAAGGCCATGCTGCGGCGGATCCGAAATGATTAGGTGAGCAGGTCACCACAGCAATAAAACAAACCTGAGGGATACTATAATACCTGCCTTCGTAATAACTTCCGATTGGTGAACCATACGATAACTTCTGAACAACAACCGATGTGCCCGTTGAGCTGTCTTCTATTTTCCAGGCTTGCAGTATTGTTGCCCCCGGCATTTTGCTGGTCATGCCTGTTACCGGTATTTCCGGTGTGAAGAACGCTTCGGAGGGCTTGCCGTAAACATTGACACCGTTGACGGTTCTGTAAGCCGCGACCTTATAGCAATAAAGCCGGCCTGCGGTTACATAACTTGTTGATTTCGCAACTTTATACCGCTCGTATCCGCCCACAGCAGTAAAAGAACGGTATACGACATAACCCGTCGCGCCGTCAACGGCCGCCCAGATTAGCCTCGTGCTGCCTTTCGGGCTTGTCGCCGTGGCATAGCCCGAATAGGTTTTGCCAAGTATAGGTGTTGCCAAAACAGCTTCCGATACAGCACCGTATATATTCTTCCCGTCAACTGTCTCATATGCGACTACCTTAAAAGAGTATGTCGTGCCCGTTGCCAAAGATGATACGGTGCAGTTTGTTTCTGCAGATACCTTTGCCCGTTGGTAAGTTAATAAAGTTCCGCCGAGTTTATAAACCACATAGCCGCTCGCTCCGTCAACCGGCGCCCAACTTAAATTGACGCTGTTGAACGCTGTTGAAACAACCTGAAACGCGTCCGGGGCAAAAAGCTGACCGCTGTTTTCGGCGCCCACAGTCAAGATTCCGAAAATAAGCGAAAAAATCAATAAAAAACAAAAAAATCTTTTCATAAAAATATCCACCCTCTTTTCAATAAAAATAAAATGTAAGATTTATCAAGCAAACGGAAAATTCCATTATTTGTTATTTAAATAATAATTTAATTATACGCGTCTTGTGCACATTTGTCAAT
>Ga0118677_10016104_pt1 | contig 10297 bp, 11 predicted proteins | sample AliMusrvi5mmetaG_FD_86154 | JGI IMG/M metagenome (GOLD analysis project Ga0118677, IMG submission 86154)
GGATGTGCCACCCCCCACGGAAAAAACCCTTGACCGTGATGCCCTGACGATGAATGCACGGTTGCTGGAAAAGAAACTGAAAGATTACAACATCGACGGCGAAGTCGTGGAAATCTGCCCCGGCCCGGTCATTACGATGTATGAATTTTCGCCGGCCCCCGGCATCAAGATCAGCCGTATTGCCGGCCTGACCGACGACCTGACCATGGCCCTGCAGGCGATGTCGATCCGGATTGTTGCACCGATTCCGGGCAAAGGGGTTGTCGGCATCGAAGTCCCGAACCGCGACCGCGACATGGTCTTTCTGCGCGAAATATTCAACTGTGAGCATTTCTCCCACAGCAAGATGAAACTGCCGCTGGCGCTCGGCAAGGATATTGCCGGTCTGCCGGTGGTAACCGATCTCGCCAAGGCGCCGCACCTGCTGGTGGCCGGCTCAACCGGATCGGGCAAATCGGTATCGATCAACACGATGATTCTCTCACTGCTCTACACCTCCACGCCGAAGGATGTGCGCATGATCATGGTTGACCCCAAGATGCTGGAGTTTTCCATGTATGAGGGGATTCCACATCTACTGCTGCCGGTCGTCACCGAACCAAAGAAGGCGTCGCTGGCGCTGAAATGGGCGGTCAACGAAATGGAGCGGCGCTATACGCTGCTGTCCGACAAGGGTGTCCGCAACATAGAATCGTATAACAAAAAGCTGGCCGGTGAACTTCTCGAACAGGAAGAGCATGGTTCGATACCCGATGCGGAGATCATCGAGGAGCTTGAAGAGATTATTGAAGACGGTGATATCCCGGTCGATCCGATTCCGTTTGTCGTTGACGATGGCGATATCCTCGAACACAGCCACCTCCCCTATATTGTGGTCATCGTTGACGAGCTTGCCGACCTGATGATGGTCGCCGGGCGTGAAGTTGAAGAGCATATCGCCCGCCTGGCTCAGAAAGCGCGTGCCTCCGGGATCCACCTGATCCTGGCAACCCAGCGCCCTTCGGTGGATGTCATCACCGGCCTGATCAAGGCCAACCTGCCGTCCCGCATTTCGTTCCAGGTGACCTCAAAAGTCGATTCGCGCACGATTCTGGACTGCAACGGTGCCGAGAGCCTGCTTGGCGCCGGCGACATGCTCTATATGCCACCCGGCACCTCGCGCCTGCAGCGTATCCACGGTGCGTTTGTTTCCGACGCCGAAGTGCAGCGGGTGGTGGATTTCCTCAAGAAACAGGGCAAGCCGGTGTACGAGAAGTCGATTCTGGAGATGAAGGACCCGGATGAGAAGGGGAGCATGGACGAGGAGGAACAGGACGAGCGGTGGGAGGATGCCCTGCGAATAGTAGCAGACACCAAGCAGGCCAGCATTTCGATGGTGCAGCGCAAGCTGCGTATCGGCTACAACCGCGCCGCCCGGATCGTAGAGATGATGGAGAGCGAAGGGATGATCGCCCCGAGCGACGGCACCAGCAAGCCACGGGAGATATATATGGACGTCATCAACGCCTATTTGAATTCGCAGCTGACGAGGTAGCGTCTTGACACTTTTCAATCCGGAGGCATTTTCCACTGCGATTCACAGAGGCGCCATAGAGTGGAATCGTCATGCCTTGGAACGCATGATGGAGCGCGGAATATCGCGGCGTGATGTCATTGAAGTAATTCTTTCCGGCGAACCTATTGAAGAGTACGTAGCAGACTATCCATATCCAAGTGTTCTGATGCTTGGCAATTCTGATGGAGCAGCGCTGCACGTCGTTGTCTCGTTTAATAGTGAACAAGGCACACTCTATGTGATAACAGCATATGTGCCTGATACTATGCACTTTCTGGATGACTACAAAACCAGGAGAAATTAACATGGCAGAAACAACCAATTGTCCACTCTGCAGGGGTCATAAAAAATCCGGACATACACTTTTTTCCGTAGACATGGGGTTTGGTGTTGTGGTCGTACGCCATGTCCCGGCCACTATTTGCGATCAATGTGGTGCTGAATGGCTTTCTGATGTTGTAGCTGCAAAATTGGAAGCTATTGTATCAGAAGCACGGGTCAAGAAAGCACTTGTTGAAGTGACAACACTTGAAGACCTGCCACTGGCAGCGTAATCGCATAATAAAAGAATGCTGAATAAGCAGCTCAATCCAATTTGATTCGAGGAGACGTATGGTGGCAATCAGCTTAGAACGCCAACAATACGGCGAACTGATTTCTCCGGAAACAATTCGTGGAGTAGTTACTACCATTTCAGAAAACTTCCATCCCAAAAAGATTATCCTGTTTGGATCCTATGCCAGCGGGCACCCAACCCCGGACAGTGATCTTGATCTTCTGGTTGTAATGGACTCCGACCAACCCCGGCGCATTAAACGATCTATCCCAATTCACCTGATGTTCAAGCCGACTCCATGCCCAATGGACATTCTGGTCTATACGCCTGAAGAGGTTTCCTATTGGAACGGTACTGTTAACCATATCGTCACCGAAGCGATGAGCACCGGTAAGGTAATGTATGAGTGCGCATGAAAATTTCACACTGGAATGGCTACGCAAGGCTGATAATGATCTGAAAACAGCACGCCTGGTTCTAGCCGCTGAGGATGGGCCGCCGGACACCACTTGCTTCCACTCACAGCAGGTAGTTGAAAAAGGTCTAAAAGCACTGCTTACCCATCGTAGCGTCCATTTTTCCAAGACGCACAGCCTGCAATTACTCCTTGATCTGCTTGCCATTCCTGAACTTGAGAAATTCCGGAAATCTTGCATCATCCTTTCCGGTTATGCAGTAGAAGCTCGCTACCCCGGCGACTATGATGAACCGGATCGTGAAGAAGCGGAACAGGCTGTAAATATGGCATCAGAAATATATGATGAAATTCTTCTGCACATGAAGTCTGAGGAGTCACCATGACCATCAACGCCGCCGCCATTCAATTCAATGTCAAGCAGGGAGATGTGGATGCCAATCTGGCCTATGTCCGCGCCGCCCTTCCCCGTGTAGCCGCACAGGGAGCAAACCTGGCAGTGTTGCCGGAAATGTGGTCGAGCGGTTTTGCCTACAAGAATCTGAATGAGCTGGCGTTGCGCACTGCCGGAATTGTCGAGGAGCTGCAGGCTCTCTCCCGCGAGCTGAAACTGGTGATCGTCGGCAGCATGCCGGAACCGAACGGCGACAAGGTGTTCAACACGATTTATGTCATCGATAATGGAGCCATCGCCGGGGTCTACCGCAAGATTCATCTCTTTTCATTGCTCGGCGAGGACCGCGCGTTCTCCGGAGGGGATTCCTGGCTGCTGGCAGATACGTCAATCGGCAAGGTTGGCGTGATCATCTGTTACGATCTCCGTTTCCCTGAACTGTCCCGGCGCCTTGCGGTCGAAGGGGCACAGGTGATCTGCGTGCCGGCCCAGTGGCCGAAGCCACGTCAGGAACATTGGCGCACGCTGCTACGGGCCAGGGCGATAGAAAACCAACTCTATGTTGTTTCCTGCAATGCCTGCGGTATCATCGGCAAGCTGGATCTCTTCGGCATGAGTTTGATTATTGATCCAAAAGGGGAGCTGTTGGGCGAGATGGGCGAAAACGAGGGAGAAATTATCGCTCCGCTTGACATACAGGTTATGAATGAGTGGCGGGCGCAGATTCCCTGCTTTAACGACCGTAAGCCGGAGTTTTATTAATTCTTTACTTCATTTCACCGCAGAGGCCGCCGAGGAACGCAGAGTACTTCAAAGTCTTTTTGATTTTGATCTAAAAAATCCCGCTTTTGCCTTTCTCTGCGTATCCCCGCGTCCTCAGCGGTGAAGAATGTTTTTACACATGCAGTTCCTTCAAAAGTTCCGGCCGATACAGTGAATTGCGCAGCGTACTTCGAATCCCGTCAACTTCTCTAAATCCTTCTTCTTTTGACATAAAGCCGCTTTTGAGGCGTAAACGCAGATGTTTTCGTAACGCGTCAGCCACAGCCAGTGCCTTCTCACCGGTCGGATCCATCTTGAGAAATTTTGATTCGTCCGGTCTTTGCAGGAAATCGAACATCGCCGCCCTGGCAAGCCGCATGTACTCGTCCCGGTCCGCCTCCGCCAATTGGTAGCGCGACTTGCTGGAAAGTGCCTGGACGACTTTTTGAATTTTCTCCATCCGCGACAGCACCATGATTGAATTGAAAATCCGCTTGTTCGTGCCGAAAGAAAAAAGCGTCGTCGTGAGCACATTACGCAGTAGCGCATCGTTGGCACTACGGTCCTCACGGCAGATCATGCGGGCAAGCTCCCAGATTTCTTTTTCGACAAACGCCTCAAAACGCATTTCCCAATAGGTGTGTTTCATTGTTATGGTCGGAAAGGAGCGAATGATCTTGTAGGGAACATAATAATTATGAGCAACCGTATCCGCTGCCAGGTGGCTCAGATAGCCATATGCACATGCTTTCTGGTGATCAGTCTTCGCTTCTTTGAGCAGTGTCCGCCCTATCCCCCAGCGATGACAGTGCAACAGATAATGGGTGTACTTCTTGCCGAGCGTAAAATCAGGGGCAAGGCAGCCATACAGAAAATCTTTCGGATGAGCGGACAGAAGAGCGGCCATGTCGCCGGGAAGCGCGTCCAGGCCAGCCAATATCTGGGATCCCAATTGTAGATGAATGCCGCCGCCCCATGCCAGGGCGTCAGTCGGGAGCAGAATGGCTGCGACTGCGATAATCATAAGAATCATAGGGTTCTTTCGTTTTGACAGGAGTGGTGCTTACTGCTAGATTGGCACCATATATACCTTTTAAATGTATATCACGGTTCAATTAAAATTGACAGGCAGGAGCAGTTTTCGTGAACGCACCCCCTATATCCCAATCTCACCTGTACGCGTCTCTTACGGCCTATCTTCAGGACTTGCAGGAAAGTGGCGTGGACGGCATTCCGACAGAGTTGATGACGAAGACAGCCGCGCCAGTCTCGCCGCAAACACCAGATTCTGCCGAACATAAAGGTGTCAGCGATATGAATGATCAACTGAATGCACCAAAATTGCATGAAAGTCTGGAACAGATCCGCAAAGATCTGGGGCAGTGCCAGCGCTGCAAACTGGGAGCAACTCGCAAAAATCTGGTGTTCGGAGTCGGCAATCCGAAGGCCCGGCTTGTTTTTGTCGGCGAAGGGCCGGGAGCAGATGAGGATGCTCAGGGGGAACCGTTTGTCGGTGATGCCGGCAAGATGCTGAATCGGATCATCGCCGCGATGGAGCTGAAGCGCGAGGATGTCTATATCTGCAACGTAGTCAAGTGCCGCCCGCCGCAGAACCGCCCGCCCGAAGCGGATGAAGTCTGCACCTGCAAGCCGTTCCTGCTGCGCCAGATTGCCTCGGTGAATCCGGAGGTCATAGTGGCGCTTGGCACGTCGGCCGCTCACGCCCTGCTGGAAACAAAAGTGCCGATCTCAAAGCTGCGGGGCAAGTTCCATGATTTCCACGGCATACCGATGATGCCGACCTACCACCCCTCCTACCTGCTCCGGAGCGGCGGCACGGGTGATTCATTCTGGCATGTCTGGGACGATATGACCCAGGTGCTGCAACTTCTCAAGCTACCGGTACCGGAAAAGAGCCGAAAGAAATAGGCAAAATCAATTTTAAATAACACGGAGAATGTGAGTACACGGAGCTTTAAGAAATAAAATGATCAGTTTAGAATTGTCCTGATAGTATTGCATTAAAATTTATTCTTCTCCGTGCCCTCCGTTACTCCGTGTTATTAAATGTTTTCGATATTATGTGTGTTCCAATGTACTACGGGGATCATGAACGCTGCACTCTCCATTATCAATAACTTTTTCCCGGTTACCTGGCATGACCGGATCTTCCTCGTTGGCGGGACGGTGCGTGACCTGCTGCTCGGCAGGAAGGGCCGGGACATTGATCTGGTAGCTGCCCTTTCCGACGAGCAACTCTGCAGCCTCGGCTTCCGCCTTGTGGAACCAACCAGCGCCACCACGATATATTTCATGCATTCCCCCGAAACCGGCACTCTCGAAGTCACCCGCATTGATAGCGTGAATGATTTGACCGCAGACCTTCTCCGGCGCGACTTCACCATCAACGCACTGGCAATGACCATGTCAGGCACAGTCATAGATCCGTTGCATGGGGAAGCAGATCTGCAGCAGCGCTTGCTCCGGGCATGCAGCCAGCACACCTTCATCGCCGATCCGTTACGGGTCATGCGCGCCTTCCGCTTTGAAGCCGACGGCTGGCGGATGACGCCGGAGACGGCAAAGCTGATCCGGAATCAGGATTGGTCTACGCCGTTCAGCACCATACCGGTTGAGCGCTTCAGCCGGGAAATGTTGAACGCTCTGTCACACCAGACCCCGGAACGCTTCTTTCAACGAATGATTGAATACAACGCCGGCACGGAATTCCTTCCTGAGCTGTTCCGCATGCCGCAGATCCCCGCCGGACCGATCATACATCACCCGGAAGGCGACCTGCTCACGCACTCAATCCAGGTACTGCAGCGCGTTGCGGCTGAGAGCGCCGATCCACTGGCCCGTTTTTGCGCCCTGTTTCACGATCTTGGCAAACTGGCCACCGATCCGGCACTGTATCCCAAGCATCATGGTCATGATCATGCCGGGTTCGGCATGGCGGTAGAATTCTGCAACCGGCTCCGCCTGCCGGCCACATACCGCATCGCCTTGGCATGGATCAGCAGCCTGCACGGCACGGCCAATCTGTGGGACACGCTGCGGGGATCAACGAAAATAACGGTGGCAGAACGGGCGGTTAAAGCGGGAATTACCAATATCCTCCCGCTGGTAGCCGCCGCTGACAAGCCGGGCGGCCTGCCGATGGCGGGGTGGGATGCCGTGGTGAGGATCGCAGGCATGACGATGCGGGAGCTTGGTATTGATCAGGAAAAACTGGAGGCGATGCCGGTCAAGAACCGGCCCGCCTATATTCTACAGAAACGGGTAGAAGTGCTGAAAGAAACTTTGCCGGACATATAATTTCAATTACGTATCAAGGCAGGATCGATTCCTTCTTCCGATACACCATCCCCTGAAACAGTGCCACAATATCTCCGACATCATCGGTGACGGTAACCGAATATGACGCCAGCTTTGGCCCCTTAACCTGCTCCAGTGCTTCAGCAAATAAGGTTCCTTTCAGACCGGCCTTAACAAACGAAACGCTGGTATTGATTCCCATCGCCAAATTGCCGTGGGAGTTTGAAGCGACGGCAAAGGCAAAATCCGCCAGCGTAAAGATAGCGCCGCCATGCACGGTCTTGGCACCGTTCAGATGAAACGGCTCAATCCGCATGCTTGCTTTTGCCCAGCCAGGTCCGGCATCAACCAGCACAATTCCGGCATGGCGGGCAAACTTGTCCTCGGTGGAAAAAAATTGTTTCAGCTCCTGCATGGTATCGCTCCCTTATAAGCGTGTTTAAGTTCCAAAACAGATCCATGTGGGTGTTACGCTTGTTTTTGCTGCATGCTCAAAAAACGGTACGAAGAGAATCATTTTGGTGTACTCAAAATATTTTACTGGAAATAATCCGTTTTTTATGGCTTTAACTTATCACCATAACATCCGTATGTCACAGTGAAATGTAGGGGCATTCAACAGCGGAGTTGTATGTCAACCTTACCAACGTATTGGCAAGATTGGAGCATACTTGGACAAGCATATTGAAAAACTTTGGGACTATGTAACGCATGGTCAAAATATATCTATAGAGAATCAGCTGTTTCGTTTGATCACGTTATTTGTTTCCCTGCTGTCCCTTTTTCTCATTCTCCCCACCAACCTGCTCCAAAATCTGCCTCCCTATCTTAACATGACTGTTGTTATCTATGGGTTTGCGACCGGGGGGCTCTATTTAGTTTCCAGACGAGGTTATCACTACGTTAAGACGTTCTTCGTAATGACACTGATCTTGCTCAGCGTTGCATGGTTTTTAAATGCCGGGTCCCAGGGCAGTATCGGATACTTCTTTTTTGCAGCAGTCCTTTATCCTTTGATTTTTTTTCGTGGGCTTACTCGCCAGATATTGCTTTTGATGATTGTACTCGATTATTGCGCCTTGATGATTGTGGAGTTTAGTTACCCCGCATCAATAATACCGTTCAAAAGTTCTTCAGACCGTCTCATTGATCTGGTATCCGGGTTTTCCTTTAGCACTCTCACCAGCGCACTGGTCTTTTGGGTAGTTGTCTCTACCCTCGAACGCGAATTGAGAGATCGCAGACAGGCAGAAGAATTGCTGCGACAAAGTGATGAACAGTACCGTCAGCTGTTTGATAACATGCTCAATGGAATAATGGTTGTTGATGTGATTTTTGATGAAGCAGGTGCACCGTGCGACTACCGGTTTGTACATGGCAATCCCGCCTTCTAAAAACTGACCGGAATTAAAGCTAAAGATCAAATTGGAAAAACCGGAGAGGAGATGGCTATTGGATGGCCGCCCGATATTGTGCAACGTCTCTTCAATGTTGCCATCACTGGTGAACCCATACAATATGAACGCTACAATGAAACTCTTGACCGGTATTACGACACCAGGGTATTTGCACCCCACTACGGACAATTTGCCCATATATTTTCCGACATCACGGAACGAAAGCGAACCGAAATTACAAATGAAAGATTCCGAATAAGTCAAAAGGCAATATTGGACAATCTGCCGATGATGGCCTGGCTCAAGGACACGGAAAGTCGTCTGGAAATGGTCAACGAACCGTACGCCAAGGCCTGCGGCCATACAGTACTTGAGTGCATTGGCAAAACGGACCTTGACCTGTTTCCTGCGGAAATGGCTCAAGGGTATATGGCTGATGATTTTGAAGTATGTACATCAGGCCGGCAAAAACAGGTCGAGGAGTTGATTTCGACTCCAATTGGTGAAAAATGGCATCTTACCTATAAGACACCAATTTTTGATGAGTTGGGACACATTATAGGCACTGCAGGGATTGCACAGGACATCACTGAACGAAAACAGGCTGAGGTCGAATTACGCAACAGCAAAGAAAACTATCGAGCCATTGTCGATGCTTTTGATGGCATGCTCTATATCTGCTCTCAGGATTATCAGATACTGTACTTGAATAATAAAATGATAGAGCGAATTGGCCATAACGCAGTTGGTGAAAAGTGTTTCAACGCACTGCATGGACTTGATGATGTCTGCCCATGGTGTGTAAACGAGCGTATTTTACAAGGCGAAGCTGTTCGGTGGGAAGTGCAAAGTCCTAAAGACAGCCGTTGGTATTATGTTGTGAATACCCCTATCTTTAATAACGATGGGACCATATCAAAACAGGCGATGATTCAGGACATAACCGAGCGGAAGCAAGCTGAATTAGAGCGGGAAAGGCTCGAAAATCAGCTATTTCAGGCCCAAAAGATGGAATCAGTGGGACGATTGGCAGGTGGTGTCGCACATGACTTTAATAATTTACTTACGATAATTAACGGATATGCTCAATTAGGGCTCATGGACTCAGAGCCAGGCTCACCAAATCAGGAATATCTGTTAGCCATTCAAAATGCCGTTGATAAGTCTACAAATCTTACCAGACAACTACTTACTTTTGCTCGTAAGCAGTCCGTATCGCCCAAAGTAATTGATCTGAATGAAGCGGTGGTCGGAATGCTCAAGATGCTGCAACGACTTATTGGTGAAAATATTCATCTCAGTTGGCAGGCGGAGGCAGGTCTCTGGCATATTAAGGTTGACCCTACCCAGATAGACCAAATACTTGCCAATCTGTGCGTAAATGCCCGTGACGCTATCGCCGATGTTGGCAAAATAACCATTGAAACCGCAAATATCACCATTGAAGACGGCGGCAGGGCACATGAGGGATATGAGCCGGGCGACTATGTGAAGTTGACCATCAGTGATAATGGATGCGGGATTGATGAGGAAACACAGTCACACATATTTGAGCCATTTTTCACTACCAAAGGAGTCGGTGAGGGGACCGGTCTTGGCTTAGCAACGGTTTACGGCATCGTTAAGCAAAATAATGGCACTATTGATCTGCAAAGCAAACCGGGCTCCGGGACAACATTTGCGATCTATCTCCCCCGCTATGTTGGTAACGATCCTGCGACATTTCCGGAAGAATCTGTCAAAGTGGCTCCATATGGTCATGAAACGGTGCTGTTAGTGGAAGATGAACTGGAAATTCTAAAATCAACAACCCCGCCGCAAGCAGCGGGGTATGGTCGGCAGTTTAGGATGTTGCTGCATTGCTGTTTGAACCTTTCAAACCCATCGAGGATATGAAAGG
>Ga0118677_10006147_pt2 | contig 10296 bp, 4 predicted proteins | sample AliMusrvi5mmetaG_FD_86154 | JGI IMG/M metagenome (GOLD analysis project Ga0118677, IMG submission 86154)
GGGTGGGCGGCGCAGAACAGATGCGCTTGGCGCAGATTGATTTGATGCTGCCACAGCGCACCGCTGATGCAGGCGGCCAGGCCCCGGAAGTCGCGCGCGGCCAGCCCTAACAACACGGTTCCGCCCTCGCGCAACATCGCCGCCTTGGGGCCGGCCTGCGGGTCCTCGGCCAGGCGCAGCAAGTGGGTGCCGAAGCGCCGCGCATGCCGGCCATACAGGCCGCTGAAAAAATCCATGCCGAAATCGCGCAAAATCTCCTGCTCTTCGGCGACGTAACCGGCGGAGCGCAGGGCCAGCTCCGGATCGGGCACGATCTCTGGATGGTAGGTGGTGAGCGCCTTGATATACAATTCGCGGGTATTGAACCAGCGCGCGGGATCCGACTCCTTGAGCCACCAGTCCTGGCGCTCCGGCGTGCCCGCGGCCATCATCTCCGGCGGCACGCCCATCAGGTGATCCATACACGTGAACACAAACAAGGTGCGCAGGGTCGACTCGTCACCGCACAGGCTCACCAAATCCGCCACCTGTTGGCGGTCGTTGATGCCGGACTCGGCGCGCAGCTTGAAGGTCCGGCGGTGGGTCACCAGAAACTCGGCGATGCGCACCGTCTCGGCGCTAAAACCCGCCTCACTCACAAACGGTCGATAGTACTCCGCCAGCGGGATGCCGGAAAACCCCGAGGCATTGCGCTCGTGCAGCGGCAATAATGGTGAGTTGCGGGCAATCTCATCGTCCGGCGTCAACGGCAGCCGCTTGGTCACCAGGGCGAGTTTCACGGCGGCGAGCTGGTCCGCATCGAGCAACGCAGACGCTTTCGCCACCATCTCGGGCAGGTCGGCATCGAGCGGATTCCAGCCGGTCGCGGCAGAGGCGAGTTGGGCATTGCCTTGGGCCAAACAATAATCCAGCGCGCGCAATTTTTCCCGCACCCAGGCACCGCGCAGCGAGGTGCGCTCGATCATCACGCGCTCGTCCAGCGATGCCTCGAAGCGGCCGTGGCCGGGGAACAGGCGCTCGGCCGCCCCATCCAACTGAGCGATATACTCAATGGTGTCGGCCAGGCTGCCGCGGGTTTCGTAAAACAACGCCGACAACTCCGGCACCCGCACCAACCAGTCACCGGCGTTGCAGAAGGTGGTCTGCAATTCGGATGAATCCACCCGCACGCCGTAACGTTGTGCCACCAGCAACATGGCCAAGGCCGCGCGGCTCTTGTCCTGCGGCGTGCTGCCGGTCTGCGGGCGGCCATGCTGCAAGCCGCCGGTGGTCAGCACGATCACATCGTCGGAGGGCACCAGCCGGCCGTTGCGCAATTCGTGCTCGATCACGCCCCGCGCAAACACCGCCACCCGCCGCCGCGCCGAGAGCAGGCGCGCCCGCACATTCGTCGCAAACTCAAACCGCGCGGTGTCGTCCGCCGCCGGATCTAACATTTCTCCGAACGAGCAGAAGTCGTCGAAGTCGAAGACGTCCTGCGGGTGGCTGCCTAACAGGTTTGCCGGTTGCGGGCCGCGCCGCAGGTGCACCCACGAGCGAATCCGCAGGAGGAACTCATAGGCGGCCACGTCCCGCGGATCCGCCAGCCCGGCGTAGACCTCGTGGCTGTGGTTGAAATTTGTGCCGGCGAGCGTCCACACCCCGCCCAGGAACAAGCGCAGGCTGTCATTCTTGATATCAAAGCAATTGAGGTTTTCGCTCACTGCGGCGGCGGCCTCCCAATGTTTTTTCCAAAATCCGCGGACATGCAGGAAATGCTCGAACGGGTCATAGGTTGCTCGGATGCGCTCGCGGAACAACTGCTCCAAGCCGTTGGGATCATACACCGGTGCCATGTCGAGAAACGAATTGAGCTGCTTGTCAGCTAACTCCGGCACGTCATCCAAGCCAAACGGCAGCGGCGTAAAGGTGAACCCGTGCTGCTGGAGAAACGTGTCGGTATGCAAGGTCTGGCGCTGCACATCCAGCAAGAACGGGTTGCCTTCGAGGGTGTCGTCGAACAGAAACGCAATGTCCAGATCCGAGCACGGCGTGACCTCGCCGCGGCCGGTGCCGCCGAGGGCGACCACCGCGAACGGCTTGTCGTAACCGCTGAGGCGCTGTTGCTCGGCCGCCCAGCTGCCGATCAAGGCAGTGTAAATGACGCTGCGGGCGCGCACGATGGCGCGGCCGTTGTCCAGCTCCGGGCTCTTGATGAGGGCGTCATTTTGCTCGATCAAGTGCCGAAAGGCCGCCAGCGGTCCCATCTCACGGACCACCGCCAACACCCGGCGTGCTGCGTCGCCATCTATTGATACAAAGTCTCCCGCCATCAGCTCGCCGCAGTGGTGACACGGTCGCCCGCCAGCGTCCACTCCAAAATGCAGTGAGTTGATTCGGTGCCTACGGTGGGATGCATGGTGATGCGATCGACCCGCGGAGGGATTTGGCAGGCCCCCGCGATGAACCGCCGTAGCAGGTTGAGCTTGAAACTGGCGGATGGCTGGCCCATGTCTGTGCCCGCCCCACGCGCGGCCTGACGCGCGGCCGGGCATCCATCCCCATCCGGCCCCCAATCCATCATGAGATTTCCGTTCTCGCTAGCAGCCACCACCGCCACCTCGTTGATCATTGCGAGCGTCAGCGCGCAGTCCGATTCATCCACCACCGCGCCACGCTTCGGCAGTTGGGGCTTTGACCTCAGCGGCAAGGATGCGGCGGTGAAGCCCGGCGACGATTTTTTCAAGTTTGCCAACGGCGGTTTTGTGGAGCGGACCCACATCCCGGAGGATCTGGTGCGCTTCGGCAATTTTGACGTGCTGACCATCCTGTCGGAAAACCGGGTGCATGAGATTCTCGAACAAGCCATGCAGCAACCGACGGCGGCAACCGCCAAAATCGGCTGCTTCTATGCGACCTATATGGACGAGGCGAAGGTCGAACAACTCGGCGCACAACCACTTGCCGCTGATCTGGCCAAGGTCAAGGCCGCCGCCTCGCGGCTGGAGCTCGCCGCCCTGATGGGGCAACCCGGCAGCATGTGCCGCAGCTTGTTCGGCCCGGGCATCAGCGCCGATGCCAAAGACCCGTCGCACTACGCGGTGTACATCGGCTCCGGCGGCCTGGGCATGCCGGACAAGGACTATTTCCTCAAGCCGGCCTTTGCCGAGACCAAGGCCAAGTATCAGACGTATGTGACGGATCTGCTAGGCTTGATCGGCTGGGCCGATCCCGCCCGCCTGGCCACCCAGATCGTCGATTTCGAAACCCGGCTCGCCGCCGCAAGCTGGGAGCGCGCCGAACACCGCGATCGCGACAAAACCTATAACCCGATGTCACCCGCCGAACTGGCCGCTTACGCACCCGGCTTTGATTTTGCCGGGTTGTTAGGTGAGCGCGGCCTCGCCAAGGTGCAACGGCTTATCGTCGGGGATAACACCGCCTTTCCCAACAAGGCGGCGATTTTTGCCGACGCGCCCCTCGAGACTCTGCAAGCGTGGATGGCGTTTGGCATCGCCGATGCCGCGGCTCCCTATCTGTCCAAGGCATTCGTCGATGCCAACTTCGGGTTCCACGCCAAGACGCTCTCCGGCCAGCCTGAGCAACGGGCGCGCTGGAAACGCGGCGTGATGTTGACCAACGAGGTGCTCGGCGAGGCGGTGGGCCAAATTTACGTGGCCCGCTATTTCCCGGCCGCCTCCAAGCGCCAGATGTTGGAGTTGGTCAACAACGTCAGAAGCGTGCTGGCCGAGCGCATCAACCGACTCGACTGGATGGGCGAGGATACCAAAAAGGCCGCCCAACAGAAGTTAGCCAGCTTCACCGTCAAAATCGGCTATCCGGATGAGTTCCGCGACTATGCGGCGTTGCGCGTCGAGGCCGGCGACCTCTACGGCAACCTCATCCGCTCCGGCCAATTCGCCTGGCAGCGCGATCTGGATCGGTTAGACAAGCCGGTGGACCGCAAGGAATGGGGCATGCCGCCGCAGAAGGTCAATGCCTACTATAACCCGTCGTTCAACGAAATCGTGTTTCCCGCGGCCATCCTGCAGCCGCCGTTTTTCGACCCCCAGGCCGATGCGGCGGTCAACTACGGCGGCATTGGCGGCGTCATCGCCCATGAGATCAGCCACGGTTTCGACGACCAGGGGCGCAAGTCCAATGGCGAGGGCGTGCTCAAGGATTGGTGGACGAGCGAGGATGCGGCGAAATTCAACGCGCGGGCCGAGCGCTTGGGCGCCCAATATGAGAGTTTTGAAATTCTGCCCGGCGAACACATCAACGGCAAACTCACCATGGGCGAAAACATCGGCGACATGGGTGGACTGACCCTCGCGCTGGACGCCTATCAGGCCTCGCTGCACGGCGCCACCGCCCCGGTGTTGGATGGGGTTAGCGGCGTGCAGCGGGTGTTTTTCGGCTGGGCCCAAGTCTGGCGTCAGAAGATGCGCGACGAGGCCCAGCGCAAACAAATCCATACCGACCCGCATTCGCCGGCCGAAGCCCGGGTCAACGGCGTGGTGCGCAACATAGATGCCTGGTATGACGCGTTCGACGTCAAGCCCGGGGACAAACTCTATGTGAAGCCTGAAGACCGGGTGCGCATCTGGTGAACGCAAGCCGGTGGCTGCACTGATCGAATCAGCGCGCACCCCGAACCATCTGCGGTGCAGGGTGCGCGGTTGGACCGATTGGCCAACCATCAGCCGCAGTTTAGCTGGTGCGCGACTTGACGGGTGATGGCTTGAAGGCTGCCGCTGCGCTCAACGGCGGCGGCGCAGCAGGCCCAGCAGACTCAGCGAGCCTAACACTGCTGCGGAGGACTCGGGAACCACCGTGCCTCCCGCCGTGCTGAGATTGGTGCCTTCTGAGTCCACCAGGAACATGTCGGCGCTGGTTTGCGACGGCGGGGCTGCTGCAAAGGTCAATAGGCCGGTCAGGGTGCCTGCATTGAGGGTCACCACATCGCCAATCGATACTCCTGGCAATACGCCGAAGAAGTATGTGTCAGTGGCCACCACGGCGCCTCCGCTCAATCCGGAGTTCCATTTGCTGATTGGCTGATCGCTGCCGCCATTGATGGAATACGTCAGGCCCGAGGCGTCGGGAAAGGTCCCCCCAAACAAGTCGCCCGCGCCCGCCACGACGAACAGCGGAGATTGGGCTGTCAGCCCCGGAGCGACGTCCACATTGAAGACGATTGGTTGGCTGAAGGTCAGGGTCAGCGGTGCCCCATTCCCCCCGGACCACGTCACGGCTACCGCCGCCTGGCCGCTCGCCAGAGTCCCGAAAAATGCCATGCAGGCCATCCCGCCTGCGCATACTACCCGTTGGATGTGTCGATCAATCGTCTCGTTTTTCATTTGATTTGGTTAAGTTGGCCACGTCGCAGATCCTCGTTTCAAGCATCGGAATTGCCCCCTGGCAGCCACAGTCAAGCAACTTGCATGCCCTCTGCGAGAAAAAAAGCTACGCATTTCTTGGTATTGCGCCATTCCCCCATGCACGGACGGGCTGGAAGCGCTGTCTTTCATCACAGGCAGGATGCCGATGTTCCGATCAGAGAGCGCTAAATTGACAGGATTGGGCATCTGCCCGAAGTGTTGCAAGCCCTCGATTGCGCCGCATGAAGTAGCGTTGCGTCGGCGCGTTTGGCGCGGTGCGCTCAGCGCCGCGCCCGCACCGTCGTCTCGCTGCTGCGGCCGTGGTCGTCGAGCACGCGCAGGGAATGGTCACCGGGTGGTGCGCGCCAGCCGAGGGAGGCCGCCGGGGCGCAGGAGCCCAGGAATGCCTCGCCGCTAAACCAGTACAACCGGGTTACGCCGGACGTGGCGCGGGCTTGCAGCTGGATTTCAGCATTCGCCAAGCCTTCGTCTATCTGATAGATCCGGCCTTGTACCGGCGCGGTGATGACAGGGGCTTGGCCCGGATCGATGCCTAGCACGGTGTCAGTACCCGTTTCGGGCTCCGGCGGCGCGCGGCGTGGCAGGCCGGCCTTGCGGAATAGATCTAACATATCCGGGGGCCAGAACTCGTGAATTTCGTGTTGCAAGCCGGGGCGGCCATCGTCGTAGGACACCCGTTTGCCGGAGTTGCCATCCACCAGGATGCCGCGGTGCAATTGACATAAGCCGATCGGGGAAACGCCGGGGATGAACCAGCCGTTGGTGGATTGCCGGCACCACGGCCCGGGCAGCTCGCCGGAAATGGCACACAACTCCACCTGGCGCACACCCGCCGGCGGCGCGCCGGATCTATCAGGCAGACGCAGGGTCGCGAACAGGTCGAACAACAACGGTGCCGCACAGTGCCGCGCCACCAGCGCGTTGTTGCCGCGGCCGCTGAAATTTCCCAGCCACACCACCAACACGTAATCCCCCCGCACTCCCACCGCCCACGCATCACGAAAACCATGGGAGGTGCCGGTTTTCCAGGCGACGCTCGGATCGGTGCGGGCAAAGCCGGATTCCGGACCGAGGTCCGATCCGCCGCGCAGCATGTCCAGCACCAGAAAGCGCGCGGCCGCCGATAGCAGCGGCGTGGCGTCCGGCGGCGCGGCGGCGGCGCGCTGGGGGGATCGCGCAAACACCAGCGGCCGCGCCAGGCCGTCGTCGGCCAGGCCGCAGTACAGCGCGGCAAGTTGGCCCGGCGAGATGCCACAGCCGCCGAGGGTGAGGGCGAGCCCGTAGTAGCCCGCTGGTTTCGTTAGGGTCACTCCGGCGCGCTGCAACAGCCGATAGAGGCCGCCCTCGCGCAGCCGGTTGGCCAAGGCCACGGCGGGGATGTTGCGGCTGCGCACCAAGGCGTCGTTGGCATGAATCGGGCCCATGAAGTCCCCTTCGAAATTCTCGGGGTTGTAGTCGTTGAAACCCATCGGCCCGTCGATGAGCAAACTGCGCGGCTGGATCAACCCCTGATCGAGGGCCAGCCCGTAGACAAACGGTTTCAAGGTGGAGCCCGGCGAGCGGCGCGCCCGCAGCCCGTCGACCATCCCGCAAATCCCGCGGTCGGCATAGCCCGCCGAACCCACATAGGCGAGCACCTCGCGCGATGGCGCATGGACGAGCATGGCGCAGGCATTGACGATGCCTTCGTCGCTGGTGCGCTGCAGATGGGCGCTGATACCGCGCTCGATTGCCTGTTGCAACGGCAGATCGAGGGTGCTGACCATCTCGCGCGCGGCGGTGGCTTGCATCAGGCGCCGGCACAGGTGGGGGGCTTCGTGCGGCGGCGGGCCAGGTGGGGTTAGCGTGAAATCCGCCACCAGCGGATCAGCCCGCAGCTCGGCCCGTGCTTCCAACATGCCGGCGAGCCGGCCCTGGGCGGCGGCGATATGTAGGGCATCGCGCAGGTGGCCGGGATGGCGGGTGGCCGGGCTTTGCGGAATGACACTCAGGGCGATGGCCTCGCGGCGACTGATTTGGGCCGGACCGCGGCCGCACCACAGCCAGGCAGCAGCCCCCGCGCCTTCGACATTGCCGCCGTAGGGCGCCAGGTTGAAGTAGGCTTCCAAAATCTCGTCCTTGGTGAAATGGCGTTCGAGTTGCAGGGCGCGGCAAATCTGTGCCACCTTGCCGGCCACAGTGCGGGTGTCCAGCTGCCAACGCAGGCGCGCGACTTGCATGGTGAGTGTGGAGGCCCCGCCGGCAGCGCGGCCCCTAACAGATCCCCAGGCGGCGCGCGCCAGCGCCGCCGGATTGACGCCCGGATGCCAGCGGAACCAGCGGTCCTCCTTGGCCAGGGTGGCCTCCACCCACAGCGGGCTCACTCCGGCAAGCGGGGTCCACACGCGGTATCTGCCATCCGCTGCCGCGGCGATGTGCAACAAGGTTCCGTTGCGATCCCTGACCACTCGTGACCAGTCGCGACCCGGCGGATAGAGGTTGGGCCGCGGCAGCAGGCACCACGCCAAGGCTAACAGCAGCACGGCGCCACCACAAGCCGCAACCACCCTGCGCCTCCACGGTGATGGGGGCTTGGGTTTGAGCCCGCATTCCATAGCTTGATCCTGATGATCGGTTGGATGTACCACGGATTGCACGGATAAAAATGGGGCCATCGTTCACTCTCCGCTGCGATGCACGGAGCAATCCAACACGCAAGACGACAAGACGCAAGAAAAGCGTTGGTTATCGCTGATCCGGGTGGGTCGCTATTTCGGCTTGGCGACGAGCGTCTCGAGCATCTGCACTTTCCCGGTCAGATCCGCCGCCAACCGGTCGTCCAGAGCCATGTTGAGGATGGTGCGACAGACGTCGAGGCCGGCCTGGAAATCGTCCATCGCGAGACACCCGTCAGCCTGCGCCAGCAGCATCTCGATGCGTTGCGGTGTGGTGGAATCCGGATCGGCTTTCACCGCCTGCTCGGCAAGTTGGCGGGCTTGGGCAAACCGGCCTTGGCGGTAGGCCAGCAGCGCCAGTCGCTCCGTGTGCTCGGCGATTTGCGGGTCGTCGTGGGGCAAACCCACGTGGAAACCGACTTCGGCGGACAACTCAGGGCCGTCACCGACAAGGTTTTTGTCCGACGCGGTGACCCGCAGCGAGTAATCCCCCTCCGTCAAATTGGCTGATATCGGAATTTCCCAATCGCCGAAGGGGTTGCCGCAGATGGCTGCGGGTCCGGCCAAGCGCAGCTTGGACCAATCCAGAGCGGCACCCGCCGCGCCGGGTTGCCCGGCGGGCAGGTCGAATAATTCAATATGCAGGCCCGCCGGCCAATCCTTCGCCACTTTGGCCAGCGGCGAGTCGCCCGCGGTGCTGGACCGGGGGTGTCCGGCGGGTTCGTCCTGCAGCGACTCAGCCAGCGGGCTGGCTAGATAGATCCGCACCGCCAACGGCTCGCCGACATAGGGATGGTCGGTGCCCAACTCGATGTTGAGTTGCAGCGCCGCCAGCGGAGGCGCGGGTTCGGCCCGCTCGATCGCCGGCAGCGGGCTGGCAACCGTCTCCTGATTGTTAGATTGCGCGCCGGTAGGGCGGTCGTGGGTAGATGGCAATTCTGCCGCCGCCACCGCGTGCGGCGCTTTGCCCGACTTGTCGTTGCAGGACGACAGTGCCGGGAACCCCGCCAAGGCGGCGACATGGGCCAACACAAGCATGAGGCTGTAACGGTCTAACATATCATTTGTTCTCCCGGTAGTCGGTTACCTGAATGTGTTGATAGCACCCGTTGGTGGAGCGCAGCTCGCCGCCCCGGCAGAAGGCATCGGGCCAGTGGGTGTAATTGAGCCAGCACGGATCTGCCGGCATGGCCGGATAACTCTCGCGGGTCGGGTATCGCATGAAACAGGTATGATCGCCGCCGGAGATCGGAACGTGGTGCTGGGCACCGACCCCGTGGCCGAGTTCATGGCAGAGTGTCCAGCGCAGGAAATGGTCCACCATGCCGGCAAACTGGGCGGCGTGCGGTTGGTCGCCCAGATAGGTCTCCATGGCTGCCGACTTGGCATTGCCGTCGGCACCCGCCATGGCATCGCTAGCCATGGTAAACGCGAAATTTCCGATCGTGTCGAGGTAGATTGAGATCTGGTACTTGTCCAGCGGCGAGCGGCCGAGTTTGCCGTTAGGCAGGCAGTCAGGCCAACCATAGCCGAGGGTGGCGCCGTCGTCGGAGTTGGGCTGCGGCACGCCCGCGGCGGCATAGGCGCGCTGCCATCCAGATGGGGCGGTCACATCCCGTCCTTGTACCTGTCTGCTCCGGTCAACCAGGAGGTGCAGGGCATGTTGGTCAACCCGATGCATCGGCCCGGCACCTGCGGGCCCCGCATGGTTGAAATTGACGATGCGTTTTTTGTTGGACTGGCTGCCGGGCCCGGTCCATTGGTCTTGGCTGATGAACAGCGGAACGAGTTGGGAGGCATTCATGAAATCCAGGCTTGCGCCGTGACTGCGCATCACATTGGCCGGGTCGTAAAGGAACACGAACTTGCGGTCGCACTTGAGGCGGGCATAACCGTTCGTGCTGTTCTTGAAGCCGCGATAGCGCTCGTACAGACAGATCCCGTCGCCGTCGTGTTTCTGGCCGGGCACGGCGACCTCATCCCAGTCGGCGGGAAGTTTCTTGTCGTAAACGCCCTCGTCGCGCTCCCACGCGTCGGCGACATGGTTGTCGTTTTCATCCGTTGGCAAGCTGACATAGTCCAGCTCAGCAAAGCCTTCGATGCGCACCGGCACGCTGCCGCCGAACGAGATATGCCCGTAGGGGCCGAAGTCGTAACAGCCGACGACCACTTGGAAGTCCTCGTCAACCTTGAAGCTGCCGTGGGCAGCTTGCACGGCTTGCTCGTTATCTGACAAATCAGGCGCATCGATGGCGAGC
>Ga0118677_10016105_pt1 | contig 10296 bp, 8 predicted proteins | sample AliMusrvi5mmetaG_FD_86154 | JGI IMG/M metagenome (GOLD analysis project Ga0118677, IMG submission 86154)
AGTCGCGGCAGCCGCGTCTTTCTTCTCTTCCTCGTCATCGATGAATTCTGACCTGTAGTCGTCCCAAATTCCGCTGTGAGCCTCTTGACCGTCAAGGGTGAAGTAGGCGATCGGGAAGATTTTGTCGTTGATCTCCATCGGGATTCTTTTGTCATAGTTGTCGTGGATCTCGAACGAGGTCAGGACGACCGGCCGGCCCCAGAGTCTGCTGACAAATTTGATCGTCTCCAAGGCATATTTCTGGCTCAGGGTCTGTCCGGTCCAGACATGTTCGAGATGGAGATGGCCGAGATTGAGACAGTTGGCGTTCTTCACTCGAATGACCGGGAATCGTTCCATCCCGATTCCTTGGAGCATTCTTTCCTTGATGTCCTTGACATCTTTCGACACGAGGACGTGTTCACCCTTCTTGTTGCGTTCCCAGATGTAGAATTCATTCTCGTCGCAGAAGTCTTGGTCCATGAACTCGTCGACCAACATGCGATCGTCGTAGAGCTTTCTGACCTCGAAGATCTTCTCCATTCCCTTGTTGAGATGGGTGTCCCATTCCTCTCGTTTCTTCCTGTCCTTGCACTCGTCCCATTCAGGACCGAATCTCCCCTTGTCCCATTTCATCTGGATATACTTGAGAAGCATGTTTCCGACGGCGTAGGGGTTTCTCGAATACTTCCCACCCATCACTCCGGCATGATGTCTGGCATAGTCGATGATTCCGTCGTCTCCGGCATAGCATTGTTTCGCCATGATCTGCTCGTCCCAGTAAGAGGCCCATCCCTCGTTGCAGATCTGGGTCTTGATTTGCGGCACGAAATACAATGCTTCTTCGCGAATCATGAAGAGGATGTCTTTCATCCAATTTCTGAGTCTCGGAGAGTTCTTTGCCAGGAATCCGATGATGTCCTTGGTCGGACTTTCGGGGAACTGTCTCATCTTCTTCTGGAAGCTCTTCTTGATCCTGTCTCTTTCTTTCTCGATGAACGCATCGGGATTGATGAAATCGTCCATATATTCGTGATCTTCGTGGAGGCCGATCTTTCTCGGTTCCTCGGTGATGACCTCGTCGACATAGTTCTCTTCTCGATATTCGGTCGACTCGTTGAACACGTCGTCGGGATCGATGAGAAACTGGATCGAGAGTGCGAGATCGAGAAATCTGATGACCTTGTCCCGACCGTATTTTCTGCAATATCTTCTGATCTTCGTGCCATGACTGGCCATCTCGTTGATCATGTTTCTGTTGGTCGGACTGAACCAAAAATTGTTCTTGAAGAAATCGTTGTGGGCGTAGGCATGGGCGATGACGGTCAGATTGTCAACGTCGCTGTTCGATCCGAGAAGATATGCATAAGTCGGGTCGTTGTTGATAACCAATTCGTATATTTTTGAATAACCATATTTGTATGATTGATTCATGTGCTCGAATTCCATGCCGAAAAGATAGTGCGGGTATCTTACCGGAAAACCCCCGTAGGCCGCGAGCTCGGATATCTCGTCCCAGCGAAAGAGTTCGTAGATGTAGTCGAATCCGTCAAGACCGGATTTCTTGCAGACCTCGACAATCTCGTTGAATTTTCTCTTAGTTTCCTCGGAAATCTCGATGTCGGGAGTTCTTTGATCGATGAATTGTCCGATCTTGACCTTGTCTTTTTCATTGATATAAGACATTGAGTTGTGACCTTTCAGGATTTTTTCCCAAGGAAGTGCTTGATCATTTGAAGTTCTTGTCCAGCAGCCGGTTGGTCTCCGGTAGCCTTCAATTCGTAGAGACGAATCTTGTCTTTGTCGACTTGGGGCATCTTGCTGCGGAGAGTCTTAGCGAAGCTCTCTCCCCAGTCGCCATGAAGAATCTCTCCAATGCCGATCATGTTTGCTTTGCCTTCAAGATCTTTGATGATCTCGATCGATTTCTCGTTGTCGCTCGTCCAATTCTCTCCGTCTGAGAAGTAGAAGATGTAGATGTTCCATTGATTGACCGGAAATCTGAATTCGAGATTGCTTTTTATGAGCTCAAACGCCGAGGAGCACATCGTCCCGCCGCCGTATCTCATCTTGTAGAATTTCTCTTTGTCGACCTCGACTGCCTCGGTGTCATGTCCGATATAGACGCTCTCGGTTCTCTTGTAGAACTGTCTGATCCAGCAGTCGATCCACCAGGCCGTGTTGATGACAATGTCGCATTTCTTGTCGTCCATCGAACCAGACCAGTCTCTGGCATAGAATATCACAGCATTGCTTTCGGGAATCTGTTTCGTATTCCAAGACCTGTATCTCTTGTCCTCTTGGATCGGGATGAGGATAGGTTCTTCGGGATCGTATTCTCCGGTCTGGATCATCCGGATCATCGTGTTCTTCATCGTTCTCCGGGTATGTCGCAGCGATTCCGGACCGGTCTTGCGTATTCCGTTGTAGATGATCTCTTCTTTGAAGACTTCCGAGCAGTCTTTGGGCTCGAGATTGGGGAGTTCAAGCTCTCCTTGAAGGAATTGGATGATAGTCTCAAGATCGATGCCGACAGGGACCGTCTCGCCGGGAGTGTCTCCGGGTTCGCCAGGCTTGTTTCCTTTTTGGGGATCGCGCCCGACAACGTCTCCGATGTCTCCGGGACCCCTTCCCCACCCCTTCTTGTTTCTTCCATATCTGAAGGTCGGCAAGTCGATTTGAGGAATGTTGATGATGAACTTGCCGCCTTTGGGGCGCCACCCGACAAGTTGGCCATTCTTGATGAACTTCTTGATCTGATCGTCCACCTTTCCGGCAACGACATCTCTGAATTCCTTGTTGTCTTCTTCAATTCTTCGGGACATCATCTTTTCCTTTATGTTATTAACACTGCGGAGAGTGCGATTTCTCAACAACGATTGCTTGATTTCACAATTCTATTATAAACAAGAAATTCCCACTCGCTTCGGGTGGGAATTTCTTTTCGTGAATCAGATTCCAATCGTCAGTCGATCATTTCGCCGCGAGCGAAGATCGAGCTCGCGTACTGCAGGATGTCGGAGGCGCAATGCTCACAATAACCATAGGTTTTCATCAACCTGGTCTTGAGAGTGTCGATCTTGCCTTGAACGTCCGGATCGATCGCCGAGGCGACCTCGGAAAGCTTGGCCAGCTTGATCGTGTCTTTCGTATCTTCGAACAGCTTGAGCTGCAATGCTTTCATCAGCTTGGGATTCGACTTGTAGTCGAACACCTGGCCTTTTTGGGCGATGGTGCCGATGTGCATCATGATCATTCGCCGGAAGTCGTTGACCTGCTGCTCACCGACATCGATCTTCTCCTCGATCGACCTCATCAGCCGTTCGTTGGCAGGTTCCTCGCGGCCGGTGATCGGGTTCTCGATCTTGTTCTTGTTGACGAAGGCCATGACGTTGTCAATGTATTGGGTGCAAAGCTTCTTGACTGCGTCCTCGTCCCCGATCAACGCCTTCTGGACCTCGTCCTTGACGATCTCGTCGTATTCCTTGGTCGCGGCGGCAACGAGTTCCTTGTAGCGCTTGCGCTCGTCCTCGTTGTTGATCAAGGAATAGTATTCCAGACTGTCGGAAATCTCCTTGAGAATCATGAAGACGTTAATGCATTCCCTGTTGTTCACGAGAACATTGGAGACGGCATTTTGAATGAAGCGCGCCGAGACGCCGCTCATGCCTTCCTTGTCGGCGGACTCTTTCAGCTCCTTGACCTTGTCTTCGGTCCAGCCGGACAAGCTTTGGCCGTTGTAGAGCCGAGCCTTGTCTGCCAAACCGACGCTTCGATCTTTGGGATCGTGAAGGCGGGTCAGGATGGCCCACAGAGCCGCGATCTCGAGGGTATGAGGAGCGATGTGCTGCTTCACGGTTTTGGCGTTGTAGCAGTGCTTGTAGATCTTGATCTCGTCGTCCCAGGTCAGCAGGTAGGGAATGTCGATCTTGATCGTTCGATCGCGCAAAGCTTCCATGGTCTTGTCGGCCTGAAGCTTCTGAAATTCCTGGGAATTCGTATGTCCGCACAGTACTTCGTCAATGTTCATCTGGGCAAACTTCTTAGGCTTGATCTGTTTCTCTTGAGAAGCCCCCAAAAGATCGTAGAGGAATTCCTTGGTCAGCTTGAGGACTTCGATGAACTCGCACATGCCGCGGTTGGCTACTTGAAATTCGCCGTCGAAGTTGAAGCAGCGAGGATCCGAGTCGACGCCGATTTGGCCGAGCTTGCGGAAGTTGATGTCGCCAGTAAGTTCGGTCGCATCCTGATTCTTCTCGTCCTTGGGCTGGAAGGTGCCGATGCCTTTGCGAGTCTTCTCATCGAAAACGAGACGGGAGATCTCGATCCGTTCGAGAACCTTGGAAACGTCGCCGTCGTAGAGTTTCAGGAAGTAGTTGAAATAATACTGGCATTTCGGGCACAGAGTCCACGGAATGTCAATCTCAAACCTCTTGTCCTTGTCGGCCGTCTCCATGATGCGACCGATCAAGTCGGGCCGGCTTTCCACGGGAATGAGATCGAGCGGTTCCTCGCGAATCGGGCATTCGATGGAAGCGCCGTCGGAAGATTCAAGTTCCGTTCCGGCAAGATTCCAGGAATAAGTGTAAAGAGCGCCGTCGTCAGACTTGGAATATTCTTCCAGGCCGCGTTTCAGCACCGTGCAGATCGTTGACTTGGAGCTGCCCACCGGACCGTGAAGGAGCAGAACGCGTTTTTCGGGACCGTACCCCAAGGCGCCGGCATGGATGGTGTCGACGAACTCCATCAATTTCTCTTCCAGCCCGAACACCGGAAAGCTGGGATGATCGGAGAAGAATTTGTATTTCTTGACCTTCTTCTTGTTGACGACCGCGTCGACGGTGCCCTTGGACATGATCATGTTGTAGAGGCGCATCCAGGCGTTGGACAGGACCTTCGGGTTTTCCACGACGATGTTGATGTAGTCGTTGAAATTCCCTTTCCAATTGAGCTTGGCGAAAAGATCGCGGTCGAAGTTCTGTTGAAGGAACTGGAGCAAATTGCTGCCGCGACTCTCGTTGGCGATTTTCGGGTCAGAAACCATGTTTTCTCCCATCTTTCGATATTTTCAAGCTGATCATTTCGAGCTTGTTTTTCGTGTTGTTGAGGTCATTCTACGTCAAACAAAAATCATCGCTTCTTTAAACCAGTCAGGAAACATGAAATTGTTTCTCTTGTAGAAATACTCAAAATCTGAGTCTAATATATACGACACTGCGTAGTCGCTCTCAGATCTGACTGATCTTCCCAAAGATTGAACGATTGTCTTTACGGTCTGCCATTCATACCAATATTTGCATCTTGCCATCTTGGTTTTGATGTAATTGTCCTGCAAGAACGGAAAAGGTATCTTGCACAGAATTTGAAAACGACTGTGGTCGTTATAGAGATCGATTCCTTCGGTGAATGATGGGGAAATCAAAACCGAATCTTTTCTTGAATTGAGGTGCTGTTCGAGAATGTCCGATCTGTTGGTCGAGTTGTGAATCAATATCCTCTTAGTCTTGTCGTTGTCTTTGATGTATTTAGCGATGTTGTACGTGTGGGCATGAATAATTCCTTTTTGTCCTTCATGCTCTTTCATTATCTTTTGTACTGAACTGTTCATCTTCTTTATTGAGTAATCGATGTTCTTGTAGCTCATCGATCCGACAGGGCAGAAGAATATCGGCCTGTTCTCCACCGGGAATGGGGAGGGAAGGGACATGAAACTGCAGTCATTTTCAGATATTCCGACATTTTTACAGAATGTCTTATTGTCGAGAATCGTTCCTGACATGAGAAGGACTCGTTCTCCTAAAGAAAAAAGACAGTTGTGAGCGAACTCGCTCGCATAGATCGGTTTTATCTCGAAGAAACGGGGATCTTGGGTCATGACCCACCTATCAGGATCGAATTTCTCCAAGAATCTTTTCGTCTTGCAACAGATCTTGTCTAAAGAAGATGATTGCTTGGTAAGAGATTTCATCTCTGAAGATCTGGGATTCAATTTCTCGATCGACGACAGTATTTCTTGAATCTTGCTTTCGAGAGCAGGAATGTAAGAAGCTTCGACCCACTCTCTCGCCGCCGAGATGTTCTCGAACGTGTCTGGAAATTTCAAAGCAAGATCGTTCTCACAGTGGATCGCGTCTATTTTGGTGGCCACGAAATCGACTATCGATTGCTCGATGTTGTGGCATTCGTCAACGATAAGAAGCTGTCTTTTTTTGAGAGAAGGAGATTCGGAATGAAAGTTGTATTCTATTTGATTGAGGATGTAAGGCATGTTCGTGATGCCTATGGGATTGATCAGAAACTGTTTGTAGGCCGAGGTGTAAATGCATTGCGTCTCGCATTTATCTGATTCTTTTGTTCCAGAAAATATCTTGGCCATCAACTGTCCTTCCTCGCAATTCATTCTTTTTCTGTGAATGCATTGATAGTTGGACTTAGACCAAATATTGGCTATTTCTGGAAAATCGTCGACGTACTGCTGTTGAAGAGTTTTCTGGGTTGTGATGATGTAAGCACCACGCTGGGCAGTGCTTGGGAAATTGGACATGGCCCATTTTGCGATTGTCAGGGCGATCGCACTCTTGCCTCCGCCGGTCGTCACCTCTAACACAATGTTCTTATTACTAAGAATGTTATTTAAGGCAAAAATTATAGATTTTTCTTGGATATCTCTGACATGTTGGTGAGGAAAATAGATTTGCCAGTCTTTTTTTGTTATCGTCATTTGTCATCAATTGTGTTGTTTATTTGTTTGTCGCTTGTTGAGCAGGCTGAGGATTTTGATTGTTGTTCGCCGGTTGGTTCGCTGCTGGAGCAACATTTTGTCCCGCAGTTGGGACATATCTTTTCGGTTGAGCGAAAGTCTTTCCTTGGCTCATCGATCCAATCATATTATAAGTTGAGGTGTTCGCTTTGGCAATTCTTGTTTTTTGATTCTTGACTTTGTTGAACATATCCGTCAATCCTTGATCGTAAGCCATCTTTTGATTGGGATCTTCGATGTTGTTTCTGTAATTGTTGATGATGGTTTGAATCGCGTTCAAAGATCCATCCAAAGCTTGGTCTGCCATTTGAGGAAATCTTTTTTGAGTCGAATTCAAATTGTTGGGCTGTTGGTTTTGAGTCGCTTGTTGAGGCTGTTGATTTCCTTGCGCAGGTTGCTGAGTCGATTGAGCAATAGGTTGTTGATTGTTGTTTGCCACCTGAGGTGGTTGTTGATTTATGAATTCGTTGAACGTGATCATCTTATCTCTCCTTCGTTAGATAAATTATCTATGAAGATGGAGATTTTTTTTCATTCCAATGTTCCTTCTCCTGAAAGAAGATCGTACGGGTTGGGTCCCATATGATCGGTGGCCATGGCTTCAGATCTTTCATCTTCGGCATTGGAGAAGGTCTTATATATCTTTCGTTCCCAGCCGATATTGATGTTCCCTATCAATCGAGTGGTGTTTTTTGATTGACAGGACGGGCATTCTATCTCTTTGGGGTTTTTGCTAAGAGGATACATGTGGTTGGATATTTTTCCGCAATCTTCGCAGCGATGATCATGAAATGGCAATGTGAAATTCTCCTTGTCGTTCTTTTATAATCAATGAAGAGAGAAATAAAATGAAAAATTACGGATTGTTGATAGAAAATATCAGTGTTGATTGCGTCAAAGAATTGACTTTCTCGAGCGAGAAAGAAACTCTCATCTATATCGACAGTGCCGATGACGGGAAAGTCATTTTTCCAGGAAATCATTTGCTGAAGATCGTCAGGCATCACGATTTTTTCTTTGATTGGTTTATCGACGATGAATTGGTCGAGGAGTGCATGGTGTTCCAATCGTTGACTGATGAAGAGTCAGGCCTGTTCATTGTTTCGACGGAAGAAATAAGCTGCGATGATGCGACGATGCGGTTTGTCGAGCATACCGTCTTTCCGTTCACGATAGATCTTTCTCTTCATCAAAGAATGACTGTTCGATGTGAGAAGACAAGTCAGCTCTCTTTCTTCTTCAAAAAAGAAAATTCGAGCGAGGATTTCAAATCGTTGACTTTGGTCTTCAACGAGAAATATTGCAAGGTATTCGTCGACACCTACAAGAACAACAAATATGTGGCTGGTGAGAGAGAGAATGCCGGACTGTTCAAGACTGAGATCGGAATGCCCAACGAATTTCAATTTGATGTTGAAGCGAGAACGATGACCGTCGTCAATACTTTGGAAAAGAAAGAATACGATTTGAGCGGGATAATTGACGGATCACTCTCGGTCGTTGTCGACGAGACTTACAAACCCGATGGTTCAGGCATTTATGTCATCGATGAAATTTAACCCTCGCCAATTGGCTCCTTTTGGTCCGTGATGAATGTGGAGAGGAGAATTGTCGAGATGGATCATATTCTCTTTCAATCCCATGTTTTTCAATTGTCCGAACATCTTCCAGTCAACAATATCATATCCAGAATGATCTTCGTTGAAGTCTAAATTCTCTCTTATAGAAGAGGGAAAGACGAGAAACCATCCCATGAAAGGGGACGGAGATTCTATCTTTCTCTTCACGTTGTCCCAGATCCATCCAACATTGTTTCTCGAATAATTTTCCATGAACAGATCAAGGTCTTCCGGGTCTATGTCCTCTCTCGTCGAGGAGGTCAATTGCATGCCGTTCTCAAGATACGACAATGACAGTCTGACAAGGAGGTCGGGATAGAATATCATGTCAGCGTCGGTGAACATCGTCAGATCCGATTTTGTGTTTTGAGCGATCTTGCAACATTCGCTCATCAGCAATCCCTTGTTGTGGTAGTTGTTTCCGACATGAGGAACGACGATCAAACTTCCATAGCTTCTTTCTTGATAGCTTGACAAACATTCGAGAGTTGCTTTGTCTTTGGAGCTGGTTGCGACGATTACCCGATAATTTGCTTTAGAATAATTCATCAACATCCAATAATAAAGACTTGCTCTCAATTTATCTGAATATCCGTTGCTGACGATGATGATGTCAAATTTTTTGAAGTTCATCGGTCAGTCTCTTTACGGTTCTTTTCCAACTCATGAGATTTGGATTGTTTGATTGGAATTCTTGGCTTATTCGGCGAGAGGTGTCTTGATTGTATTCGTCAAGAAACGAGAAAATCTTGTCTTTCAGATTGGAGCTGTTCCATGGAACGACGAAAGAGGATTTGAGATGAAAATTTGGAAGTTGGCTATTCTCATGGACCAACACCATGTTTCCGGCCAATTTATTCTCAAGAATCGGATATCCAAAACTCTCGTTCATTGCCACGAATATCTTTATCTTTCCGTATATCTTGCATATTCTTCTGTAATGAAGGAAAGGTCTTTTGAATACGCAGCTCTCATCAAGTCGTGCCGGATATTCTCCAAATTGGATGAGTCGCAAATTTGGACGAGATTTCATCTCATCCCAAGATTCTGCGAATTCGTGCCAGACGAACTCGTCCCATTCTTTCTTGCAGAAGTCAATGAGAATGCAATCCGTCTTTGATTTGTCGGGTTTGAGCCATTCTTCGAATTGTCCACATCCTATCTCGATTTCCTTGTCGAACGGAAAAGTTTTTTTCACGACGAAGAATTTGTCGACGGCGTTGAGTGTTTCCCATTGAAGATCGGATAGTTGTCCCTGTCGCATTTCTTTCGCAGATATGCTGAAATCGAACGGCGGGCGGCAGTTATAGGGGGCGATTCCCGTGTACAAGCATATTCGCAGTCCCATTTTTTTGAGTTCGAGAAGATTGCAGTTGAGTATTCTCTCGCCTATCCAGAATGGAATGAGAAGGACGTCGTATTTCTTGACCTCTTCCGGATCTATCCACAATTTGTCAGGTTCGTGGATCGCAAATCTGACAAATGAGAAGTCGATTTGCGCGCTTTCTCCGTCGATGATGGCATCCGTCAATCCTTTCTTGATTCCCTCGACAAGAAAGCTCGGAGCATTGTTCCATCTTTTTCTGACGACGATCACGGCCACTTTCATTTTTTTTCTTCCAAATTCAATTCTTCCAGGGTGAATTTGTTCTTGGTCATGATCATCGAGACGAGTTCGGACATTTTGCTCATTAGTTGCAGTGAAAAATCGCAGGTATTCTCGTCATTCTTGGACAGGGAAGAAGAGTATTTTTTGAGGAACGCGTCATATTCAGAATGAATCTTTATCAGTTGAATCACGGCCTCTCTCATTCTTTTTTTGCTTGTCTGGTTTCCCGTTCTTCGCGGCGGTGTTTTTTTCTTGGCATCTTCGACTGGAGGTTTTTCTTTTTCAGTTTTCTTTTTTTCTTGCTCTCGTCTCTTTTTGATCTCTTGCTC
>Ga0118677_10016106_pt1 | contig 10296 bp, 8 predicted proteins | sample AliMusrvi5mmetaG_FD_86154 | JGI IMG/M metagenome (GOLD analysis project Ga0118677, IMG submission 86154)
GCAGGCTGAAACCATAGAGCATAACCGCCGAAGTGACAGCCGCAAACAGGAAATATTTCAGGCCAGCTTCGACTGATTTCTGGTCTTCAACAAAAAAACCGGCCAGGACAAACAAAGGGATCGATGTGGTTTCGATGGCCAGGTATAACATGATCAAATCCGCCGCCGAGACCATCAACATCATTCCCAGAACGCTGAACAAGAGCAGGACAAAAAATTCTCCCCTGGAGAATAATTCATGGCTGACCAGCGAATACAAAACGGTTAAAGCCGCGCCAGCCAATAACACCAGGCGTAAAATCCAGGTTGCCCCATCGATACGCATCATGTTGCCGTAAATCAGGCGTCCAGTTTGTGGGAAGGGAATCAATAGGAGCGAAAGGACCATCGTCAGAACCAGGCCAAACAGTGTAACCCAACCGGATAACCTCCGGTTATCCCCTTTATAAAACAAATCAACCAGAAGCACGACCAATGCCAGAATCAAGACGCCCAGTTCTGGTAGGATATCTAAAAACATGGATGAGATATTACCAGGCATGACTTACTTTCCTCCCAACAGAACCATAACGTGGTTGACACCGGATTGAATTAATGGGCTCATTAAAATTGGGAATGATCCCAGGGCGATCATAATCACGACCAGCAAACCAATCACAATTTTATCCTGAATATTAACATCGCCGACACTATTGGCATATTCCGCGTCCATTTCCCCAAAGAACACCCTTCTGAACACCAGCAGGATATATGCCGCAGTTATCAGGACAGCCACAATGGCAATAATTGCCACGATCGGGGCCGCCTGCCAGGCGCCCATCATGATTGGGAACTCGGCAATAAAACCGGAAAATCCGGGCATACCCATCGAAACCAGGCCGGCCACGATAAACCCGACCCCGGCCCAGGGCATCTTCTTGAACAGCCCTCCCAGGCGGTTAATATCCCGCGTATGCGTCCGGTCATAAACCATCCCGACCACAGCAAAGAAGAGAGCCGTCATCACGCCATGCGAGAACATTTGCAAGCCGGCGCCGTTTAAACCGTTCCTGTCCAGGCTGGCGAAACCGATCAGCACCAGGCCCATGTGAGAAACAGACGAAAAACCAATCACATACTTAAAATCCGTCTGGATTAAGGCGATTAATGCGCCGTAAACCACATTGATCGTCGCCAATACCAGGATCCAGGGAGCCCAATACTTTGCCCCCTCCGGAAGCAGCATAATGCCTACGCGCAGCGCAGCAAAAGCGCCCACCTTCATTTCCACACCCGCCAGCAGCATGGAGATGGCAGTGGGTGCTGCCACATGGCCGTCTGGTGCCCAGGAATGGAAGGGAAATATACCCGAGAGGACGCCAAACCCCAGGAATATTGCGACAAACCACAAGCGTTGAAATTCAACCGCAAAACCGGCATTTTCCAGCTTGAGCATATCAAATGTTCTTAATCCTGATCCACTGTAAATTGCCAGCGCTCCCATCAAGGCAATCATCGAGCCGACAAACAGGTACAGCGTCAGTTTCATGCCGCCGTATTCGCGGGTTTTCGGGGATCCCCAGAGGATAATCATCAGGTATTTTGGGAATACGGCAAGTTCAAAGAAGAAAAAAAGCATGAATAAATCCAGCGATGCAAACACACCCTGGACACTGGCCGCCAGAAACATCATAAATGCAAAAAATTCCCTGGGTCTGTCTTCCACCCGCCAGGATACCAGTACGCCGCAAAACGTTACAATCGAACCCAAAAGCAGCAGCGGCAGGCTGAGTCCGTCAATGCCGACATAATAAGATATTCCCAGTTGGGGCACCCAATCCAGTTTTTCTAAAAGCTGGTACCCGCCTGCATTGATGTTATAGCTGAAATAGGCAGCCACGGACAATAACAGGTCTATTACTGCTGCTCCAGTGGCAATTCCCAGAATCCAATTCCTTTTTTCCTGCGGCAGGAAAAGTAAAACGATCCCGGCTACCAGCGGGGTAAAAATAACCAGGCTGAGTATTGGAAATGTCATTATCTCTACCTCACTTTAAAACCAGAACATGGTTGCCCGGTTGATTAGATCCATAATCCAGGCAGGATAAATACCCGTCAATAAAAGCAAAAGCATTAAAGGTGTCACGATGGCAATTTCCCGCCAGGTGATATCCGTTAATTTACCTACCCAGCGCTCATTTAATGGCCCGTGCAGGACCAGTTTGAGCGCCTTGAGGACGTAGACACCTGTAAAAAACAGCCCGATCGCACTCAGGCATGTCGCCAGCATAAATACCGGGAATGCGCCTCGCACCACCAGAAATTCGGACACAAAACCGCCCATGCCCGGAAGCCCCAGGGATGCCATCGACATAAAAATCAAAATACCGCCGTATTTTGGCAGGATTGCCAGCAGTCCGCCAAAGTTGTTCAAATCACGCGTATGGGCGCGTTCATACACCACCCCCACCAGGAAGAACATTCCGGCGGATGATAAACCGTGCATCAGCATCTGCAGTACCGCCCCATTGACGGCGATGACCGCATCCTGTGTACCCTGCGCCCTGGCAGCCACGGCAATCCCCAGGATGACAAATCCCATGTGATTGATCGAAGAATAAGCCACCAACCGCTTAAAATCATTCTGGCCCCAGGCGCCCAGGGCGCCCAGGATAATCGCCAGGGTGGCCAGGCCGGCCAGAACCCAGGCATACTGGCTGGCTTCATTCGGAAAGAGGGGCAGCACCAGGCGCAGGAAACCATAAGCGCCCAGCTTGAGAAGCACACCTGCCAGAATCATGGAACCTGCCGTCGGCGCTTCAGTATGCGCATCCGGCAGCCAGGTGTGAAAGGGAAAGACCGGCACTTTGACGGAAAAAGCGATCACAAAAGCAAAAAATGCAACGGACTTAATAAAGGACGTGTCTATTCCGGGAATGATGACCCCGTGAATGGTCGGCCATTTTGCAATCAGCACCACCAGGTCATACGTCCCGGTGACGACACCCATTAATTGGATCGCCAGCAGCAGGCCGAGCGATCCGCCCAGGGTAAACAGGATAAATTTAAGCGACGCATAATTCCGATTTTGCCCACCCCACTGGTTAATCAGGAAATACATCGGAACCAGCCCGACCTCCCAAAAAACAAAGAAGAGCAGTAAGTCAAGCGACAGGAAGACACCCAGCATGCCTGTTTCCAGCAGTAAAAAGAGCTGTAAATAGGGTTTTAAGCGCTCTTTAATATGGTTTGAAGCCAGTATGGCCAGCGGTGTCAGAAACGTGGTCAGTAGCACCATTGTCAAAGATAAACCGTCAATGCCAAGATGGTAGGTGGCATTCACCGCAGGATACCAGGCAACCTGTTCCTGAAGCTGAAAACCGCTTTGGGCTGGAACAAACCGCATCCACACCACCAGGGACAGCAGGAAAGATAAAATGCTGGCCCCAAATGCAAACCAGGTTAATCCCTTTTCACTGCGTGCCGGAATTAAGAAAAGAGCCACGGCCGCCGCAGTCGGGACAAAAAGTACCAGTGTCAGGAGATGATTTGATAATAAATCCATGTGCCCTCTCCGATTAAATCGGGACCACCAGAATAACGATCACGCCCACAAGGATAACCACAATCATGGCCATGATAATATATTCCTGCACCCGCCCGGTTTGCGCGCGTTTCATACCGTTACCCACATAAAGCGGGGACTGGCCAAAAACGGTTTCCAAGCCGGTGTTGATGACAGGAAGGTCAAATTTACTTCGCAGGAAACGCCCTACAGACAAACCAGCCCGCCCAATCCAATGCAGAATGCCGTCCAGGACAATTTTATCAATCCAAACTGACACGAGCACATTGGCCACCCAGGCTGCCGGGCGCATGAAAACCCGTTCATAGAATTCATCGATCCAGTATTTATTCTTTAACAGGTTGTAAACCGGGCCTAAAATATTTTCGAGCGGATCAGGCTGCCGGGCTTCATAACCGCGGTAAAGCAGCCACCCGGCCAACAAACCGATTAAAGATACACACAATGACGTGATTAATGGAACCAGGCTGGTGCTCGCTTCAATGCCCGACTCTCCCAGCATGCTTCCCACAAAAGGTTTAAACCAGTTTGCCGACCATCCCGCAGCCACCGCAAAAACTGCAAGTACAACCAGAGGCAGGGTCATTACCAGGCTGTTTTCACTGGCAGAAGAGGCCGCCTGGGTGCGTGGTTTTCCCAGGAAAACCAGGGTCACCTGGCGCATGGTATAAAAAGCGGTAATAAAAGCCGCCGCCGCAAGGGTAATAAAAACGACCATATATCCGCCCCCAAATGCGCCCGATAAAATCTCGTCTTTTGACCAGAAACCTGCAGTTACAAATGGGAAGCCGGCAAGTGATAAACCACCCGCCAGGAAAGTCCAGAAAGTCAGCGGCATTTTCCGGAATAAACCGCCCATTTCAAACATGTTCTGTGGATCGACTTCATCTCCGCTGTGCAGCGCGCCGTGCTCCATTCCGTGGATCACGGAACCCGACCCCAGGAATAAGAGGGCTTTGAAAAAGGCGTGCATCACAAGATGGAAAGCTGCCGCTACATATGCCCCCACGCCCAGGGCCGCAATCATGAAGCCCAACTGCGAAATGGTGGAATAAGCCAGCACGCGTTTAACATCATTCTGAGCAACGGCAATCGTCGCCGCAAATATGGCCGTAAAAGCGCCAATAAAGGCCATTGCCACCATCGGTGGAGTCTGGCCGCCGTCCAACCGTCCGGCTGCCATTAATGGGTAGAAACGGATCACAAGGTAAACGCCGGCAGAAACCATTGTCGCCGCATGGATCATGGCTGAAACCGGGGTTGGGCCTTCCATCGCATCTGGAAGCCAGACATGCAGAGGGAATTGGGCCGATTTTCCGACCGTACCCATAAAGATCAGCAGCCCAATCAACCCCGCCCAGGATAATGCGGCGATGGGCGAAGCAGTAGAGGCCAGTTTATCGAGGACAGCCGGGTTGGATAAAACTTCTCGGTAATTGAGCGTTCCCGTCACACTGTACAACGCCGCCAATCCAAGCAGCATGAACATGTCGCCGATGCGGGTGGTCAAAAAAGCTTTGACCGCGGCATCCCGCGCAGACGGTTTGGCAAACCAGAAACCAATCAGCAGGTAAGAGCACAGCCCCATCACTTCCCAGCCAAAATAAAGCGCCAGAAGGTTGTCTGTCACCACCAGGGTATACATGGCAAATGCAAACAGGCTGATAAACGCAAAAAACCGGGCATAAAGGGGTTCGATTGAAGGGACCCGGTGTGTTTCATGGTGGTGGGTCTCTTCTGCTCCATGCGGCGGCAGCCCTGGTTTATCATCCGATCCGGCCGGCTGGCCGAAATTATGATAGCCAATGCTGTAAATGAAAATCATCAAAATTGTCCAGGCCACAAAAAACAGGACGACGGATGAAAGCGGGTCAATCTGCACGCCAACATTAAAACTGCCTTTTCCAACGGGAAGCCAGGCAATGCTGGAAAGGATGGGTGCAGCCGCCAGGTTTGGTTTCTGAATTGCGAATGCAAAAACCAGCATGGATGCGGCCCAGGATAAGCCCGCCGCACTTAAGGCAACCCAATGACTGGCCGCTTTCTGGCGGCCCAGAAAAAGGATGATGACAGCAAAACTTAATAAGGGGGGTAACGGAATCAACCAGACCAATGTTTCCATCGACATCATTATCCCTTCATCATGTCAAGATCGTTGGCATTCACAGTGACACGGCGGCGGTAAACCGAAATGATCAACGCCAGACCGACGGCAGTTTCAGCGGCAGCTGCCGCAAAAATAATAGCGACAAACACCAGTGCCTGCAAATCCTTACCGTATAAATAGCTCCAGAAAGACAGCAAGTTAATATTGACTGCATTTAACATCAATTCAAGGCACATCAATACAGACATCAAATTCCGGCGGGCAATCACGCCAAACAGGCCGATGCAGAATAAAATTGCGGCAAAAATCAGGTACCATGACAAAGGAATCAACGCCCACCTCCCTTACGATCGTAAGAAACAAAAATCGCACCAATCAAGGCAGCCAGTAATAAAATCGAGGAAACTTCAAAGGGAAGCATAAAACCGGTTGGCGATACCAGCGCTTTGCCCAATGCTTCAATATCCTCCCCATTCACCGGGGCTGTGCGAGCAGTGGTGTTAAAAGCGTTCCAGCGCGATAGGATATAAATCAGCCCCGCCAGAACGCCGCCTGCAGGAATAAAAGCCAATCCCCAGAGTTGGTTCATCCGCTGCTGATTTTCATCCATGATTTTACGCGTGAGCATGACTGCAAAAATAATCAGAATGGCAATTGCGCCAATATAGACCAGTACCTGGACAACCACAAAAAATCGGCTTTCCAACATGGCAAACAGCACCGCGATACCCAACAATGCGCCCACCAGCCAGAAAGCGCTGTGCATCATGCGCGTGGTGATGACCACTTTAACTGCACAAAAGAGGGTCGCCAGCGCCGCCAGAAGAAAAATAATTTGTAGAATACTCATCTTAGCCAGCTCCCAGTTTTACCGAAGATGCTTTACTCGCGTCTTCAACCTGGTTATTTTTTTGGAAGAGCGGTTTTTTCCAATAAATATCCAGAAGGCGGTCTGTAGCGATAAATATAATGATATTCAGCAGGATTAATCCGCCAATTCTGACCCATATTAAATTAGCCGGCAGTAATTTGTCCACCAGGGCAGTCATAGACACCACGGTCAGAGAGAGCGGGGTTAAAACCTTCCAGGTAAAGTCCATCATCTGGTCGATGCGAAAACGAGGCATGGAAGCGCGCAATAAGATCACCAGGAAATAGGCCGCGCTTGATTTAATAAAGAAATAAACAAATCCCAGCACTGGAATTTGTTCCGCCCAGGGACCTTTCCACCCGCCCAGGAAGAGCGCCGCAAAAAGCAGGGAAATTGTGAAAGAATGTAAAAAATCTCCCACGTAAAACATGCCGAATTTTAACCCTGAATATTCAATGTTAAAACCTGCCACGAGCTCCGATTCTGCTTCTGCCAGGTCAAACGGCGTCCGGCCAACTTCCGCAATGCTGGTAATAAAAAAGATCAACGCGCCGAGTGGAGCCAGGAAAATAAACCAGGGATCCTGGGCTTTAACAATGTCATTTAAATTCATTGATCCAGAAAGCATCACCGGGATCAAAAAACAAATGACATACGGTGTTTCATAAGAAATTAATTGGGCCACGGCTCGAAACGCCGAAAGAAGTGCATACTTGTTGTTCGAACCCCAGCCCCCAAAGACAATGCCAAATTCGCCGATGCCGCCAATGGCCAGGATGAATAGAATCCCCACGCTTAGATTGGTCCCGACGAAATTGGCGCTGAAAGGAATCACCGCCCAGACTGCGAGCACTGCGCCAACCGCGATGATCGGCGCTATGGTGAATGGGAACCAATCCACACCGTCAGGGCTGATATGCTCCTTGGTGAAGATTTTAATCATGTCGGCAATCGATTGGAACAGGCCATAGGGACCCACCCGGTTAGGGCCAAAGCGGTCCTGGATACGGCCGATAATTTTGCGTTCGTACCAGATCAAAATCGTAACCCACAACATCGCCACTGTTGCCAGCAAGCCGGATCCAATAATAAATAACAGGACCATGACCAGATCTGGCGGAAGCCCCCACCCCAGCAGCAATTTAGACAACCAATCTGCAATAAAATTGATCGGATCAGCTACAAAACTCATCAGCCACCTCTTCCATTAAGATCAAATCCACTGCAATGCTCCTTTTCGCCAGGCATACATTAATCCCCCTACCAGAATCAGGATAAATGCAATTGCTTCAAGCACACCATAAATGCTCATTATTTGATATGCAACCGCCCAGGGATATAAAAATATGCTTTCCACATCAAAAATCAGGAAGATCAAACCAAATATATAATACTGTACCTTAAATTGCACCCACGTATCCCCGACGGTCTCAACCCCGCATTCATAAATCGTATTCTTAATCGCATTGGGTTTGTGCGGCGAAAGAAAATAGGCCATCATGATCGCCGCCGCGGGTAAGAACAAGGAAATTACAATGAATATGGCAATATATATCCAATCATTAAACATAATTCACCTGGTTGTATCCGGATTTTTCAGTATTTTAGCATTTCTGACAAATTGGGGCAAGGCTATCAGAAAATATACATCGATTTTTCTACTGCATTCTATTTTATACCAGAATCGAGAATTGGGGTTATTTTTGTCCCAATATTTTCGCGCCATTCTTACGGAGAATCGGGTCAAGGTAATTGACCACCCTGTGGAACCTTTTTCTGCGGCCAGTTGCGTACGGTAATGATCAAGAGGACGACAAATGATGCAAAAAATAGAAGTAAACAAATCAGTCGCACCATGGCCACAGATCCGGCGACATAAATGGTTGATTGGATTTCAACCGGGTATGCCAGCAGCAGGTAATTTTTAATTTCCCCACCCGGTGAATTGACCTGAAGGTGCAGCCAGATTTTCCCTGTGAGCACTCCGCTGCGAAAAGGCGCCAGGTTCCACCTTGCTTGCGCAGGATAGGGGTTCTCAATCGGGACCAGGATATCTCCATCAGGGCCAACGTTCGCTCCATCCAGCTCCATCAGGTAGTCTGCCACCAGGGGCGTGGAATTGGATAGTTGCATCCCGGCCGGGTCGAGGACCATTGTTGCTGAGGCAGCATCGCCGGCATAGACCGCAGACGGGTACTCTATCTGGACGCGGGGCAATTTATCAATCGAATACCCCGCCAGGCCAATCTCACTCAGGCTGCGCTGCGAAAGAATGACCTCTTTTTTTATTCTTTCCATCGGGATGTAGGAATAAACCAGGATCCCCAGGGTCATCATCCCGACCAGTAATGCCGGCCAGAAAATTACCGCTGGGGCAGTCATTGCCCATCCCGGGTTGTCCCGCTTATTCTTTTTGCTTTGCTTCATCCCACCAGACATCCATTTCTTCCAGGGTCATCTGTCCAAACTGGCGGCCTGTTTCATGCGCCTTTTTTTCAATATATTTAAATCGGGATTTGAACTTCAAGTTTGCTTCGCGCAGGCAGCTCTCAGAATCAACCTTATACCAGCGCGCAAGGTTTACCACGGAAAAAAACAGGTCCCCCAATTCTTTTGCGCGCTCTTCATCGGTTTCAGCGGCTTTTACTTCATCGAGTTCTTCAATCAATTTTTCAAAGACGCCGTCAATCGTGTGCCAATCAAACCCCACCCTTCCAGCGCGTTCCTGGTAGGACTGAGCCTGGGAAAGGGCCGGCAGGGAAACCGGTACGCCATCCAAAAGCCCTTTTTCCCGGTCTTCATTCTTACTTTTACGTTCATCAGCCTTGATTTTCTCCCAATTGGTCAGGACATTTTTGACCCCGTCTACATTAACATCGCCAAAAACATGCGGATGGCGCCGGATCAGCTTGGAAGAAATGCCTTCAATCACCTGGCTCATTTGAAATTCGCCGTCTTCACTTGCAATTTGGGAATTGATCACAATTTGCAGCAGTAAATCACCAAATTCCTCAACCATGGCACCGGCATCGCCCGAATCAATCGCAGTCAGGGTCTCATAAGCCTCCTCGAGCAGGCTTGAGCGCAGGGATTGGTGTGTCTGTTCCCGGTCCCATGGACATCCGTCCGGGGCGCGCAAATGGGCGACTATTTCCTGGAAGTTTTCAAAAGATGTTTCTTTCGGCATCGGGGGAATATACAAAGCCGTCAGCAGGCCAATATGCTCGCTGCGGTCAATTTCATATAATTTGAGGTCTTCAATTATTTGCTGTCCCGTTCCCGCTGCATGCACGAGCCGGACCGGGTATTCGTTCGGGTAGAGCGCCATCAGGGTTAATTTAACGTCTGCGGCCACGGGGCGTGAATAAATCTGGCAAATCAGAACCGGGGATGCCGGTGAATAAGGGGGATGGTGCATCCTTCCTAAATCCAGCGCATCCATTAATACCAGGTTGGGATATGGATCAATTTTTAATGCCGTAAAGGTGGGCTCGAGGAAACTGAGCCCGTCCATCACTTCCACCGGGATACCCCGTTCCCCGGCCCTTCGGATGATTTCGGGGGTGGTCGCCTCAGCCACCATCGGATGCCCGGGCACCGCATAGGTCACACCTTGCGCTCGTTCCCCCAGGGTCAATATTTTCTCGATGATTTTTTCATAAACCGTTTCAAAGGCGTCTTCATGGTCGTAAATATCGTCAAATGAAAATACCTTTAATCCTTCGGGAAACGCTGCCACCGTGGGATGGTGGC
>Ga0118677_10016107_pt1 | contig 10295 bp, 12 predicted proteins | sample AliMusrvi5mmetaG_FD_86154 | JGI IMG/M metagenome (GOLD analysis project Ga0118677, IMG submission 86154)
ATTTTGTTTACTCTTTTGATAATTTTATTGCTACTATGATATAATATTATTTGATTTAAATAAATAAATGAATAATCCATTTGCAAATCTTTTTAGTTCTCTGTTCGCTTCTAAGGGCACAAGTGTTCTTGGTATTGATATTGGAGCATCTTCTTTAAAGATTGTTCAGTTAAAAAAGAAAAATGGTAAAGCTGTTCTTGAAACTTATGGAGAAATTGCTCTCGGACCATATGGTGGAACTAATCTTGGAAGAGCTACTGTTCTTGGATCAGAAAAAATAGCTGAGGCTATAAGAGATTTACTAAAAGAGTCAAATACTACAACAACGAGTAGTGGTATGTCTCTTCCTATAAATTCAAGTTTGATAACTTTTTTAAAAATGCCTACCAATGATGAAAGAAAGTTGGCTGAAATGGTTCCGATTGAAGCTAGAAAATATGTTCCGGTTCCTATTTCCGAAGTAAGCTTGGACTGGTGGGCAATTCCTAAAGATGAAAGCACCACCTCAGAATATCAAAATGGTCAGAAACTAAAAGAAGATGATTTTGGAATAGAAGTCCTTCTTGTTGTTATTAGTAATGATGCATTAAATAAAAATAAAGATATACAAAAGAGTGCAATGATAGATGTTAGTTTTTCTGAAATTGAAATCTTTAGTAATATTCGTGCAGTACTTGATCCAAGTCTTACACCACAAATGATAATAGATTTTGGCGCTGGATCTACGAAGGTATTTATTGTTGAGAGAGGAATTATACGAACTTCTCATATTATAAATAGGGGTTCTCAAGATATTACGATGGCAATTTCAAAATCTATGAATATTTCTTTTGAGGATGCTGAAAAGATAAAAAGAACACAAGGAATACTTGAAAAGGGAAATGAAAGAGGTGCTTCAGAAGTATCTACTTTAACTGTGGATTATATTCTTGCGGAAGCAAATAGAGTATTACTAAATTATTATAATAAGAATAATAAAAAAGTTTCGAAAACTATTTTATCTGGTGGCGGAGCAGCTCTTTTAGGTCTTAAAGAAAAAGCAGAAGGAGTGTTGGGAATTCAAGTAGAGATAGCAAATCCATTTTCTAAAGTTGAATACCCCGCTTTTCTAGAGGAGGTATTAAAGTCGGCTGGTCCAGAATTTGCGGTTGCTATAGGTTTAGCTATAAGAAAGCTTCAGGAAATATAATTTTAAAAAAGGTTTTTTGACTTTAAAAATCACTATTCGGTAATCCACAGTTTTTTGTTGTATCTTTGTATTTGTTTTGGTGTATAATATTAAAAGGATGGAAGCAAAATTTCAAACATCTTTTATACCTAAGAAACCGATAACACAAGAGGAGAAAATTCACTCAAAGTTGAGTATATTTCTTCTTGTATCTTTTATTATATTTTTTGTATCAATTGGTTTAGCTGGTTGGGTTTATCTTGAAAAAAACATTTTAATACAACAAATAAAAGATGAACAACAAACTATTAAGACAAATAAAAATGGTCTTACACAAGATTCTGTCACTGTTGAAAGTATTGTTGCTTTGGACTCAAGAATTATGTTAGCCAATCAACTTTTAGCAAATCATGTTGCTATTTCTCCGATTTTTTCTTTTCTTGGTAAGAGAACTTTAGCAAATATTAGATTTAAAAGTTTTTCTGTTAAAAGTGTAGGTCAAAGTTCAACAGGTGTAACGAGTGTGAATATAGAAATGTCAGGACAGGCGAAAGATTTTAATAGTGTTGCTTCTCAGGCTGATGAATTCGGTAAACCAGAATGGACTGATATTATTAAACAACCAAAAATTTCAGGGCTTAACTTAAATCCAGATGGAAGTGTCGCATTTGTTTTTTCGGCGTCAATAGTTCCGAGTTTTATTTCTTATTCTAAAAATATTTCATCAAATAATAATGTAAATATTCAATAATTATGAATCTTATTGTACCAATTATTTTAATACTCTCATCACTAGGTGTCTTTTTTGAATATGTAGATCCAAATTATAGAGGACAGGGGACAAATAATACATCAGATTATTCTTCTTATGGTATTATTCCGCTTCAAACAGAGCTTACAAAATTTAAAGATATTGCAAATAGTTCTAATAAAATAGTCGCTGAAAGAAAGTCTCTTGTTCAGAAGAGAAATACTATTACTGATGCAGATCAAACAAAACTAGAAAAACTTTTACCGAGCAATATAGATAATATTCGACTTATTATCGAGATAAGCGATATTGCAGCGAAAAGGAATCTCCTTATAAAAAATATTTCAGTTGGTGACGTAAAACAAAATACAAATTCTATCGGTCCAAATAATTCTGCTTATGGCACATTAGCTATGAGTTTTGTTGTCAATTCTTCATATAATAATTTTTTGAATTTACTACAAGATTTAGAATCAAACTTAAGAATCGTTGATATTACAGACATAAGTTTCGTTGCGACTGATTCAGGTTTTTATGATTTTAGTGTTAGTTTTAATACATATTGGATGAAATAGATTAAAAATCAAAAAAAAGATGAATAAAAAAAATATTTTAATTTTAATAATTGTATTAGTTTTTTCTGGAATCGCGTTTATGTATTTGACTAGGAATAATACTATAAATGATGTATCTTCTCTTTCGACTAATACTACTACGGCTGCTCCATCTGCTGATGCTCAATATATATACAGTCTTCTCCAGAGGATGTCCGTCGTTAAGCTTGATGATTCGATATTTTCTTCAGATGCGTTTCGAAGTTTAATAGATAATACTGTTGTTTTAACTACTCAACAAACCGGAAGGAATAATCCTTTTTCTCCAATTGGGACTGATGCAAAAATTTCTATTCAATCGACGACAACAAAATCTTCTAGATAATTATGACAACTTTAGAGCTATTAGTTAAAAAAAATATAATAAGTAAAAATGATGTGTCCAAAATCGAAAAGATGATGGATTCTTCAGGTAAGTCGGAAGAGGATGTATTAGAAGAAATTGGTGTGTCTCAAGACGTCGTCTTGGATGCAAAGGGTGATTATTATAATTTACCAACAAAAAATTTGGAAAATCAGACCGTGCCTTTTTCTGTTTTGAAATATATCTCTGAAGATGCCGCAATACATTACGGCTTTGTACCGTTAATGTTTAAAGATGGAGTTCTTGAAGTCGGTGTTATGGATTCAGAAAATATAGAAGCAAGAGATGCTCTGTCTTTCATAACAGATAAGGCTGGTGTTCCATATAAAATTTTTATAATTTCCAAAAAAGATTTTAATAAAGTTATCGAAAGTTATAAAGGTCTTTCTGGTGAAGTTACAAAAGTTCTTTCAGAACTTGAAACTGAACTTTCTTCAGATTTAGAAGGAGTTGAAATAAGTAAAAGTGAACAAACGGGAGAAAAAATAGAGACGAGAATTATAGAAGATGCTCCGGTTACAAAAATTGTTGCTACTATTTTACGATATGCTACTGAAGGAAGCGCCTCAGATATCCATATTGAACATATGAGGGATAAGATAAGGGTGAGATTTCGTGTTGATGGAGTTTTAAATACAAGTTTAATATTACCAGTTGAGGTTCATCAAGCTGTTGTTGCTAGAATTAAAATCCTTTGCAATATGAAACTCGATGAAAAGAGGAGACCACAAGACGGACGTTTTTCTGCAAAAATAGATGGAAGAAAAATTGACTTTAGAGTTTCAACTTTTCCAGCATATTATGGCGAAAAAGTTGTTATGAGAATTCTCGATCAAGAAAAAGGTGTTCTTCCGCTTGATCAGATGGGACTTTCAAAAAGATATTTAAATATGATTCGCAGTGCATTAAAGAGGCCTTATGGTTTAATACTTATTTCAGGTCCTACTGGTTCTGGAAAAACAACGACCCTTTATGCGATGCTTAATGAAATAAATAAAGATGAAAAAAATGTTTTAAGTTTGGAAGATCCTATAGAATATAATATAGATGGTATGAGTCAATCTCAAGTTTTTCCAGAAATTGGTTATGATTTTGCAAATGGACTCAGAACAACTTTGAGACAGGATCCAGACGTTATAATGGTTGGAGAGATTAGAGATAAAGAAACCGCCCAATTAGCCATTCAGGCATCACTTACTGGACATCTTGTTCTTTCAACGATTCACACAAATACAGCATGTGGTGTTATACCTAGGCTTATAGATATGGGAGTTGATCCGTATCTTATTCCTCCAACTCTTGTTTTAACGATGGCTCAAAGATTGGTTAGAAAGATTTGTAAGGGAACTGGAGCTCCATTATTAGTAGAAGGAAGTATCAAAGCAATGATAGATAAAGAATTTTTAGATTTACCAGATCAGTTTAAATCAGAAATACCAGATGAAAAAGAGATGTTAAAAATTGAGCCGATTGGTTCTTGTCCGAGTGGTACTAAAGGTAGAATTGCAGTTTTTGAAATGTTTAATATGAATTCCGAAATAGAACAAGTAATTTTGAAAAATCCAATCGAATCTGAGGTTTATAAGATTGCTAGAATAAATGGACTTATAACAATGAAAGAAGATGCTATAATTAAGGCAATGCAGAAGACAATTCCTTTCGAGGAAATAAATCAGCTGTAATTTAATATATTAATATAATATAGGTTATGAATGACAAAAAGAAAATTTTAATTGTGGACGATGATAAATTCCTTCTCGGAATGTATTCATTAAAGTTTGAAAAGGGAGGTTTTGAAGTTAAGGTCGCATTAAATGGAGCCGAAGCTATCGATATGTTAGTTAATGGTTTTAAACCAGATGTTTTGCTTATGGACCTGATAATGCCGATGATGGATGGATTTGTTATGTATGAAAATATTAAAAAAGAAAATCTTGCTCCAGATGCAATTGCAATAATGCTTACGAATCAAGGTCAGGTAAGTGATATTAATAGAGCGAAAGATCTTGGCATACATGGGTATATTATAAAAGCAACAACAATTCCTTCGGAGGTCGTTGAGGAGGTTATAAATATTTATAATAAAAATAAAAAATAATTATGGCTGATTATAAACAAGAGTTAGGTGATTTAATAAAGACGGTTTTTCAGGAAGGTGCATCAGATTTGCATCTTTCAGAAGGTAAAAGACCGACTATAAGAGTTTCTGGTATGTTGTTTCCTCTTGTTCAAAGATCTCCTTTATTAAGAGAAGAAATTATTGGAATTTTATCTGAAATGGTCTCTTTAGAAAATAAAGATCTCTTTATGAAAAATAAAGAATTAGATTTTTCTTTTGGAATGGGAAATGGCGAAAGATTCAGAGGAAATGCTTTTTTCCAACAAGGGATGGTTAGTATCGCATTAAGATTGATTCCTAAAAAAATCAGAAGTTTTGCTGAATTAAATTTACCAGAAATTTTAAAAGAATTTGCAGATAAAAATCAAGGTTTCTTTTTGGTTGTCGGGCCTGTCGGACATGGAAAGACTACCACCCTTGCCGCTATGGTTGAAAGTATAAATGAAAGTCGTGCAGAACATATTATTACCATCGAAGATCCAATCGAATATGTTTATGATCCAAAGAAATCATTGATAGATCAAAGGGAAGTCCGCGTTGATACAGAAGATTTTGCAACTGCACTTCGAAGTATGTTTAGAGAAGATGTTGATGTTGCTCTCATTGGTGAAATGAGGGGAGCGGAAACTATTGCTACTGCTGTAACAGCTGCTGAGACAGGACATTTGGTTTTGTCAACTCTTCACACAAATAGTGCAGCTCAGACGATAAGTAGAATTATAGATTCTTTTCCGGGTGAACAACAAAATCAAATAAGAATTCAGCTTGCTGGAAGTCTAACTGGTATTTTTTCTCAAAGACTTATTCCAAGAATTTCTGGAGGATTGGTTCCTGCATATGAGCTTTTGATAAATAATAATGCTGTTTCAAATTTAATCAGGGAAAATAGAATACATGAAATAAATTCAGTTATCGAGACCAGTTCCCAAGAAGGAATGGTTGATATGAATAGAAGTCTTGCTGAGCTTGTTTCAAGAGGGGAGATTTCAGTTGAGAATGCATATTTATATGCTACAGATCCACGTCTTCTTGAAAAGATGATATAAACCAGCTAAAGTTTTTCTGGAAAAAGGTCTGACTTTAAAATCACAAGAAAGGTCAGACCCTGAGGAAAGAAAAATTTACCATAAAATCCCAGTTAAATATTTTGTAAATTATTAAATAAAGTATGCTATTCAAGATTAGTAAAAAGTTGGTATTATATAAATAAATTGGGTATAATTTGACGGGGCGATGATTTCTATAATTGCTCCGCTCATTAAAAATCAACCATGACTTTCAAATATAAAACATTAGATCAAAATGGATCACCGAAAGATGGCACAATAGATGCAATTAATATTGAAGTGGCTATAAGTGCTCTTCAAAAGAGAGGATTGGTTGTTGTTTCTATTAAACCGGAAGAGGATGGTGTCTCATTTTTGGAAAAGAAGATTTCTTTTTTTGATAAAGTTTCAAATAAAGATATTGTTATTCTTTCAAGGCAAATGGCTACTCTTTTTGAGGCGCAGGTTCCAGCACTTAGAGTTTTTCAGCTTTTGGCAATGCAGTCAGAAAAAGCATTACTTAGAAAGAGGTTGAAAGAAGTTGTTGATGATCTTCAAGCAGGTTCCACAATATCAGGTGCTCTTTCAAAACATCCAGATACTTTCTCTCCTTTTTATGTAAACATGGTTAAAGCTGGGGAAGAATCAGGAAAGTTAGATGAGACTTTTATGTATCTTGCAGATCATTTGGATAGAACATATGAAGTCACTTCGAAAGTTAAAACCGCCCTTATTTATCCAGCTTTTGTTATTTTTACTTTTGTTGCTGTTATGGTTTTGATGCTTACGGTTGTTATTCCAAAATTAAGTGGAATTATAAGTGAATCTGGTCAAGCTGTTCCTTTTTATACAAGCATTGTTCTTGCAATATCTTCGTTTCTTACAAATTACGGAATTTTCTTACTTATTATCCTTATAATTGCCGGTCTTTTCTTTTGGAGATATATAAAAACAGATGCAGGAAAATTGGCATGGGATGAGATGAAAATTACAACCCCATATGTTAGTAAAATTTATAGTAAATTATATCTTTCAAGGATTGCGGATAATATGAACACAATGTTGCTTTCTGGAATCCCGATGGTTCGTGGTTTGGATTTAACATCTGATGTTGTTGATAATCTTGTCTTTAAAAAAATTCTCAATCAAGCTGTTGAAGATGTAAAATCAGGTAGCACTGTTTCGGACGCCCTTGGAAAATATGAACAAATTCCTGGAATTTTTGTGCAAATGGTAAAGATCGGTGAAGAAACGGGTCAGCTTGGAAACATTTTGAAAACGCTTGCCGCTTTTTATAGAAGAGAAGTTACGAATGCAATAGATACTATTGTTAGTCTTATAGAACCAGTAATGATTGTTCTCCTTGGACTTGGAGTTGGTTTCCTTTTGGCTTCTGTGCTTATTCCTATTTATAATATTTCGGCAAGTATGTGAGATAAGTTTAAAAGTTTCAAGTTTATAAAGTTTAAGATTAAAGAAAGGACGGCCTGCAAAGCGTGCCGTCCTTTCTTTTCTTTATGAACTTTATAAACTTTTTACTTATTTTAAATTGTCCACAGACACATACTTGTACTTTTTTTTATTCAAAGTGATATAATAAGAGTATAAAGCTTGAATCCAAAAAGGATGTTTGGTTTGGAAGGAAGTATTTTACCTTGAGCAAGTAAAAGATGGCCAGAAAAACCCAAGCTGTTTATTAAGTCGGTTGTTTTTTAACGTTAAAAAATAATTATTATGAGAAAAGGTTTTACATTGATTGAACTTTTGGTGGTCATTGCCATCATTGGTATTCTTTCATCGGTCGTATTGGCATCATTGAACTCAGCAAGATCAAAGGGTTCTGATGCAGCCGTCAAAGCAAATATCTCAAATATGAGAGCAGAGGCAGAGTTGTGGTATGATAGTGGTGGTAATGGTGAATACCGTGGTTTTTGTGATAATGATGCGGGTTGGAATAAAGTTACTACATCTTTAGGTTCTACAAAAACAAGCTGTGCAGCTGAAGCTACAACCTCAGCTGTTGCCGGTCAGTTAAATGATGGGACATGGTTCTGTAATGATACTGTTGGTAATGCTGCTACAACATCAACAGGAAAACCAGATAATACTGCTGGGGGTATTTGTCATTAGTCGAAAATCTATCTTGATTTTACAAGACCTCGCATTGCGGGGTTTTGTTTTGTCAAAAAATCTTTTCATCAAGGTTTAACCTTGATATAATATTTCGATATGGGAAATAGAAATATAATTTTTTCAGAGGGGGAATTTTATCACGTTTATAATCGAGGCACCGATAAACGACAAATATTTATGGATGAGAATGATTATATTCGTTTCGTAACATTACTTTATACAGCAAATAGCGATACCCCAGTTCACTTAAGTAATTATCAAGGTTTAACCTTGATGGATATTCCAAGAGGGAATCAGATTGTTGATATCGGAGCATGGTGTTTAATGCCAAACCATATTCATATATTATTAAAAGAAAAACAAAAAGATGGAATAAGCCTTTTTATGCAAAAACTTTTAACTGGTTATACAATGTTTTTTAATACTAAATACGAACGCAAGGGATCTCTATTTGAGGGGACTTTTAAAGCAAAACATTTAGATCATGATCAATATTTAAAATATCAATTTACATATATTCATTTAAATCCAATTTCGATTATAGATTCTAATTGGAAGCAAAAAAAGATTATTGATATAAAAAAGGCAAAAGATTTTTTAAATAAATATAATTATTCGAGTTATTTGGATTATTTAGAATATGATAGACCGGAAGGTAATATAATAAATAGAATGGAATTTCCAGAATATTTTGAGTCCAAAGTATCTTTTAATGATATGATTGATGAGTGGATAAATTTTAGTGATATCAAGGTTTAACCTTGATATTAATTTTGTTTTTTTCTTTTAAAAAGTTATAATTGTTAGTAATGAAAATCTTTAAAAAAAGTCTTGGTTTTACTCTCATCGAAATCGTCGTAGTTATCGCTATTATGGCGATTTTGACTGTTATAATTTATACCTCTTTTAGTGGTGCGAAAGCTCAAAGTAGAGATCAATTAAGAATTACAAATATTAGTTCTATTCAACTTGCCCTTGAAACATATTTTAATCAGAAACATCAATATCCAACAAATCTGAATTTACTAATTCCTTTATATATCAATAAAATACCAACTCCACCGAGTGGAAGTCCAGATAGTTTAGATTATTCATATAATTATGTTCCAATCGGAAATACTCCGAACTTGTGTATTTCTTATCATCTGTGGACTAAGCTTGAAACAGGTAATATTAATTTAAGTTCAAAAAAGAGTTTCAATTCTAAAAGTGTAAATACAAGTTGTGCTGTTTCTCAAGACTTTTCTACTACCACAGTCGATGCATCATCTGATTCTTTAATTTATGATGTGACTCCATAATTATGTTTTTTTTGAATGTAATTATTTTTTTTATACTCGGCACTATTATTGGAAGTTTTTTAAATGTGTTAGTTTTGAGATTGGGAACAGGACTTTCTTTTGCAAAAGGAAGATCAAAATGTTTCTCTTGTGGAAAAAATTTATCTTGGCATGAGCTTGTGCCGGTTGTAAGTTATCTTTTTATAAGAGGAAAGTGTATTAGTTGTAAAAGCAAAATATCATTACAATATCCGCTCGTCGAATTTTTTACAGGATTTGTATTTTCTCTTGTTTTTTTAAAAATAGGATTTTCTGTAATAATAATTTCTTATTTAATTATATTTTCTTTGCTCGTAGCTATTTTTGTTTATGATTTAAATCATAAAATAATTCCAGATTCTTTTGTTTGGATTTTTAATATTTTAGCTTTATTTGTTTTGATTAGTAACATTGGATTATTTGGTTTTTCAAATCCAAATAATTTTTTAGATATACTTTCTGGACCAATACTTTTTTCTTTTTTCGCTTTTTTCTGGCTTATTTCAAAAGGAAAATGGATGGGTTTTGGAGATGCAAAACTCGCTCTTGGGGTGGGCTTGTTTCTTGGTTTTTCGGGTGGAGTTTTAGCCATACTTTTAGCTTTTTGGATAGGGGCGCTTTGGAGTATTTTTGCAATAATATTTAGTAGGTTGAATATATATAAAAATAAGCTTACAATTAAAAGTGAAGTCCCGTTTGCGCCGTTTATACTTTTAGGTTTATTTCTTGTGTTTCTGACTGGATGGAATCTAACAAGTTTATTCTATTTGTTGAGTTAGTC
>Ga0118677_10016108_pt1 | contig 10295 bp, 5 predicted proteins | sample AliMusrvi5mmetaG_FD_86154 | JGI IMG/M metagenome (GOLD analysis project Ga0118677, IMG submission 86154)
CTACCGCCCCTACCGCCCTCTCCCACCGCGACTGTCCAGGCTGCGGCTGAAGGGTCGTTGTTGCTGGCCGCCGCAGGCGCCGAAATCGAAGGGGTTGCGTCTCTCCAGGAATCCAAATCCGTGAGGAACATCGGCGGATGGACGGACCAAGGCGCGAAAATTTCCTGGGCTGTCGATGCCCGGGCGGGTGTGTACCATGTCGCCCTGACCTATGCTTGCGCCCCGGATTGCGCGGGAAGCGACGTTGATGTGACCGTCGGCGATCAAAAGGTTTCCGGGCATATTGAATCGACGGGCAGTTTCGACGATTTCAAGACGCTTGCCCTGGGTGAGCTCAAGATCGCGAAATCCGGCCAGAGAGTCGTTACGATCAAGGCCACAAAAATGCCGGCTGCGGCGGTGATGAACCTCAGCGAGATCAAGCTCACACCGGTCAGCAAGTAGCCCGCGTCAATGGAGAAATACAAAATGAACGAACTAATGGAGAAATACAAAATGCACAAACTAACAACCATCACGCTCGCCGCCCTGCTGCTGGCGCCGCTGTTCGCGCATGGCGCCGAAACGGCTGTGGATCCATGCGGGCCTATCACGTACCCGGGAATGACAGTGACTGCCGGCAAAGAGGGAGTTCAGGCGCCTGGTTACACCTTTGCTAACCGTTGCAAGAAGCCGACGCCGTGGCAGGCGCAGTGGATCTGGCTGCCTGCTGAGGCAAAGGTCGATGCGGTCGCATGCTTCCGCAAAGAGATCACCCTCTCAGCGGTGCCGAATCAGGTCATGGCCTGGATCAGTGCCGACATGAAATACCGACTGTGGATCAACGGCAGGCTTGTCTCCCGCGGGCCTGTGGATATCGGCAGGGACGTCTGCTTCGATAATATCTCCACAGGCAAATGGTTCTACGATGCGCGCGACCTCACTCCGTACTTCCGCAAGGGAGTCAACGTCATGGCCGCAGAGGTCTTCCGTGAATGGCCCATCAATGAAACCGTCACCCGCGGACACCCCGGCCTGCTCTTCGAGGCCGAGGTGTCCCTGCCAAGCGCGGCCAAGTTGACCCTGAAGAGCGATACGACCTGGCGTGGTACTCCGGCCCTCTACTATCCCAAGCCCGCCATGTATGATGCTGGCAAGGAGCCTGCCGGCTGGCGTCTTACCGGTTTCAACGATGCGCAGTGGCTGTCCTGTATTCCTGCCGGCGATTATTGGTCGGAGTTGATTGCCAGCGAGATGCCGCCGTTGATGGAAACACGGTATCCGGTGACGCGCGTTGAAGGATTGCCGGAAAATAAAGTGTTTACGAAAGATGGCAGTTTCAAGGTCGTGTTCGACCGGGTATTGAGCGCGTATCCCTTCGTGAAGGTGAAGGGTGGCAAAGATGCAACGTTGACTATCAATGCGCATCGGCAGGCGTCGTTCAAACTGGGTGGCGGCGAGCAGGCGCTGGAGTTTCCATTCATGAGTGAAGTCGTGTCGGGGTTTACTGTTGAAATCAAGAATGTCACCGAACCGGTGGAAATACTGGATGCGGGGGCGGTGTTTACCTCGCAGCCTGTTGAATATCGCGGTGCGTTCGAATGCAGTGACGAGACGCTGAACCGGATCTGGAAGACCGCGCGGTGGCCGGTACAGATTTGCATGCAGACGCATCACCTCGATTCGCCCAACCATCAGGAACCGCTTGGCGATTTCGGCGATTATGCAATCGAGGCCATGGTGGCCCATTATGCGTTTCATCAACCGTGGCTGGCCCGCCAGGATGTGCGCAAGTTTGCCTGGATCCTGAAGAACGAAAAATACCTCAACTTCCACACCAGTTACTCGATCTGTTGGCTCCAGATGCTGATGGATTACTACGACTTTACCGGCGACAAGACGCTGGTGGAGGAGATGGCGCCGTACGTGCATGAGTTGATGGACACCTATGCATCGTGGCGCGGCAAGAACGGCATCCTCTCCGAAGCGCAAAGCTACATGTTCATGGATTGGGTGAAGATAGAGGGTTTCGACGGCCATCACCCCCCTGCGGTAATCGGCCAGGGCTATCTCACCGCGTTCTATTATCACGGCATGGAGATGGCATCCCGCGTGGCGGCGTTGACGGGCGACAAGGAGCGGGTGGCGAAATACGCGCAACCGCGCCGCGAGATTGCCGAAGCCTTTAACCGCGAGCTGTGGAATGACGCGAAGGGATTGTATCGTGACGGCAAGCCGTTCCAGTCATCGGTAAAGCAGCGAGAACCATGGTTGCCGGCAGACATTCAGGATCCGATCCTGCGGGCTAAGACATCAACGCAGAAGCGACGCGACTGGGTGCCGGAAGACAAAGATATCGAGACGTTCAGCCCGCATGTGAACATGCTCGCGGCGCTCTACGATCTTGCTCCGAAGGAACGGCAGGCGGCAATTATGGAAAAGGCGCTCTCTGAGAAAACCATCAATCCTTCGCCCTATTTCATTCACTGGGTATTTCAGGCGATTGACCACGCCGGATTGTTTGATAAGTACGGCACGGAGCAGATGCGGCGCTGGCGGCCCAATCCGGAGACGCAATCCTTCCCCGAAAGTTGGACCGGCGGCGATATGAGCCACGGATGGTGTTCGACACCTTTGGTGCAGATGTCGGCCCGCGTTCTCGGCGTGACGCCTACATCGCCAGGTTTCACCACTATGGCTATCCGCCCGTCGATCTGCGATCTGACGTGGGCCAGGGGTGTCGTGCCGACACCGCATGGCGATGTTAATGTATCTTGGACCTGGACAAACGATACGATACAACTGGATGTTATTATTCCCGACGGGACCAGGGCGGACGTGATTCTGCCAGATGCGACAAAACATGTGAGATCCGGCAAGCACAGTTTCAAGTCATCCTATAAACGCGCGATCGAAATCAAAGCTGTCCCATGAAAAATATAATTCTTAAGAAGGAGGATAAATGAAGAAAGCGTTAATAAACTAATGGAGAAACACAAAATGCACAGACTAACTTCGGCCTGATGCCTCAGGATGGCGGCTGCCTTGTGGTGCGCCCCCACGATAACAAGTCGCTCGACACGGTGACCTTGAAAGGGTATCTCGTCCGCGAGCATCGCTACGACGTGCGAATGGATGCCGAGACTTTCCAGTTGCTTCGCGACGGTTTCCAGGTTGCCAGTGGGCGTGATGGCGGATGTGTCGCCATCACCCCTCAGGGCCAGGTGCGGCGGGCCCCGCCAGAGGCAGGCCCGGAACCTGGGAAGTAACTTGACCGACGTCACAACCAAGTCAGATAAACGAGACAACCGTCCATGATCCGGAAAGATCCAATTGGAATAGGCGGTATGAAAGGAATATACACAATGAAAGGAATACAGAGGATGAAAAGAACAGGCTTGTTGATGTTAGCCGCGAGCTTCTCTCTGCCGTTCGCGGTGCCAGCCCACGCCGCCGAGTGGCAGCAAGCCGCCGGGCCGTTGAAAACGCGCTGGGCGAAGGACGTAACGCCCGCCAATGCCCTGCCCGAATACCCGCGTCCGCAAATGGTGCGCAAGGATTGGCTGAACCTCAACGGCTTGTGGGACATCAAGCTTGGCGAGAGTCCGGAGGTGAGGATTCTCGTTCCCTATCCGATCGAATCGGCGCTCTCGGGCGTGATGAAACACGCGGACCGCATGACTTATCGCCGCAGTTTCGAGATCCCCAAAGGCTGGAGCGGACGGAATGTGTTATTGCATTTCGGGGCGGTGGATTGGGAAACCAAGGTGTCTGTCAACGGCAAGGAACTCGGTGTTCATCGCGGCGGGTATGACGCTTTCAGTTTCGACATCACCAACGCACTGAAGCCGGAGAGTGCTCAGGAAATCACGGTCGAGGTGTTTGACCCGACCGACGCGGGGCAGCAACCGCTCGGTAAGCAGGTGCTGCACCCCCGGCCCATCATGTACACGCCGACCTCTGGTATCTGGCAAACCGTGTGGCTGGAGCCGGTGCCGAAGGCGCACATCGAGACGCTGCGCATCGTGCCGTATGTGGACAACGGCTGCGTGAACGTCACGGTGACGGGGGAAGGTGCCGCTGAAGTCATCGCGCTGGATGGGGGCCGGGAAGTCGGTCGCGGCAAGGGGCCGGCGGGCGCGCCGATCAAGGTCGCGGTGCGCAACGCCAAGCTCTGGTCGCCCGACGTGCCGCATCTCTACGACCTCAGGATCAAGTGCGGCAGCGACGAGGTCACCAGCTACTTCGGCATGCGCAAGATCGCCATCGCCAAGGACGAGGCGGGCATCAATCGCCTGATGCTCAATGGCAAGTTCGTCTTCCAGATTGGCCCGCTCGACCAGGGTTTCTGGCCCGATGGAATCTACACGGCGCCCACGGATGATGCGTTGAAGTACGACATCGAGATCACGAAGAAGCTCGGCATGAACTGCACGCGCAAGCACATCAAGGTTGAGCCGGACCGCTGGTACTACTGGTGCGACAAGCTGGGCCTGATGGTCTGGCAGGACATGCCTGCCGGTGGCAATGGCACCGACGAGGCGAAGCAACAGTTCGAGGTCGAGTTGAAGAACCTGGTCGAGGGCCGCTGGTCGCACCCCTCGATCATCATGTGGGTCATATTCAACGAAGGCTTCGGCCAGCACGACACCGAGCGGCTGACCGCGTGGGTGAAGGCAATGGACCCGGCCCGGCTCGTCAACAATGCCAGCGGCGGAAGCGACGCGAAATGCGGCGACGTAATTGACATGCACAACTATCCCGGCCCCGTCTCGCCGCAGCCGGAAGCCACGCGCGCCGCCGTGCTGGGCGAATTCGGCGGGCTTGGCCACGGGGTGGACGGTCACACGTTTGGGGCGAAGCAAACGTGGAGCTACAAAGGCACGGCCAGCCGAGATGAACTTACCAAAAGCTATATTAAACTGCTGACGAAGCCGTGGGCACTAAAAGACAACCCCGGTCTCTCCGCCTGCATCTACACGCAGATCACTGACGTCGAAACCGAGCGCAACGGCCTGCTCACCTACGACCGCGAAATCGTGAAGGTGGACATTGAACGCACCGCCGCAGCGAATACCGGTAAGATGCCCCGTAGCCATTTCTATGGTGACAGGGAAAACCTGCTGCTCGGCGCCAACGGAATCGCCGCGCTTACGTTCTTCGATGTGGTGATCAAAAATAAATATTGGCCGAATGAAAGAAGACGGGCAAACTCTCGTTTTATGTGCTGAAACAAATCAACTCATGTCAGATAAAAGCGTTAGAATGTGCGGAATGGTTGCTTTATGGGTGACCTCATTGAGCGTGGTTGGCCTGGCGCAGGACAACCCGGTGGTCAACGGCCTGTTCGGCGACCACATGGTATTGCAGCGCGGGATGCCGGTGCCGGTCTGGGGCACGTGCAAGGCGGGCACCAAGGTCACGGTCAGGTTCGGGACGCAGGAGAAAACGGCTGAAGCAGGCACGGATGGCAGGTGGATGGTCAAGCTGGATGCCCTGAATGCCTCATCTGCTCCGGCGGAAATGACCATTACTTCCGCAACCGGTAATACTCCCAAAAAAATCGTCGATATCCTCGTGGGTGATGTCTGGCTTTGTTCCGGTCAGTCCAACATGGAAATGCAGATGGAGAGTGTCAAGGCTGACGATGACATTGCCCAGGCTGACTATCCGCCCCTCCGTCACTGCTGGCATGGTAATGGATGGGTTGCCAGCACGCCGAAAACAGTGGGTTCTTTCACAGCTACGGGCTTCTATTTCGGCCGCAGAATTCACCGTGAAACAGGGATACCGGTCGGCTTGCTGAACAACTCGATCGGTGGAACGTCCATCGAAACGTGGATCCCACCGGAAGCTTTTGAGGCCACAGCCGGGATGCGGGACATGGTCAAGGAGAAGGTATCCAGCTATCGTGCGGCATCATTAAAGACCATTTCCGAAGTGGAAGCCTGGCTGCCGAGTGCGCGCGCCGCTGTGCAGGGCGATAAGGATGTTCCCGCTCTGCCGCACCTGGATAGCAGTCCGAGGACGGAAGTGAATTCGGGCTTCGCCGTGAAATTCATTCCGGAGACATTGCCGCTGATTCCCTATGCGATCAAAGGCATGATATGGTATCAGGGTGAGGCTAACGGTGGAGACGGCGATGTTTATACCGTCAAGCTCAGCGCGCTCATCACCGGCCTGCGCAAAGCATGGAATGAAGGGGATTTCCCTGTCTATTTCGTGCAATTGCCGAATGGTGGGGGAGGCAACGCGAATCCGGACGGTGGTGATGGTTGGGCGAAGATTCGGATGGCGCAGTTCAAGGCGCTGGCTCTCAAAAATACCGGGATGGCCGTTACCATCGATACCAGCGAAACAGGCGATATTCATCCGTTCGACAAACTGGATGTCGGGAATCGACTTGCCCAGTTGGCTCTTGCCAAAGATTACGGAAAGAATTTTGTCGCCAGTGGCCCGCTCTACAAAAGTATGAAAGTGGAGGGAAATGAAATCCGCGTTTCGTTTGAAAATGTCGGCAAGGGGTTGATGATCGGGAAAAAGAACGGCAAGGAGCCATTGCAGGAAGTGGCCGGAGGAAAACTCGAGCAGTTCGCCATCGCCCAGAGCGATGCAGCGGCGGTTTCCGGCTTGAAGTGGTATTGGGCTGACGCGGTGATTGATGGGGCGACGGTGGTGGTTTCGAGTTTGTCAGTCACCAATCCTGTTGCGGTGCATTATGCTTACACGAGTAATCCCTTGGGCAACAAGCTCTACAACAAGGATGGTCTGCCGGCATCCCCGTTCCGCACGAATGATTAACGTATTATCACATGAAAATTACAAATACCCTATTTTATGGAGTGACAGCGCTGCTGATCATGCAGTCACCAGTCGTCCAGGCCGCCGGGTCTGAGAAGGATCTAGCCCCGGTGACTCTCCGCTGCGAGTATCGGGAAAATCCGCTGGGAATTGATCCAGCAAAGCCTCGGCTATCCTGGACCATTGCTTCTTTGCGCTTGGCGAATGCGGATTCAAGCAGCGGCTCATCAGCCCTCGCTGCCCAGCAACCGACCATGCCGCGGGGGCTGCAGCAAACCGCATACCAGATTCTGGTGGCATCGAGCGAGGAGCTGCTGGCGAAAAACACGGGCGATCTGTGGGACAGCGGGAAAGTGCTGAGTGACAAGTGCAACCAGGTTGAGTATGCAGGCAAGCTTCTTGAGACGCGAATGCGTTGTTATTGGAAGGTGAAAGTGTGGACGACGGCAGGTGATGCCTGGGGCAAGCGGGCGATGTGGACGATGGGATTGCTCAAGCCTGACGACTGGAAGGCCAAATGGATCGGCTATGACGCGGCTTACCAGCCTTCGCCGGAGGCTGCCGCGGATAACAGGTTGTTCAACATTCAGGGCCTGAAATGGTTGAGGTTTCCACCAAACATGGGCAAGGTGAGCGCCAATATCTGCTTCCGCAAACAGTTCGATCTTCCATCCAATCGCAAAGTCAAGCGTGCGGTGCTGGCTATGTCGGCTTACCACTATTGCGATGCGGTGATCAACGGCACGGCGATTGGTCACGGTGCCCACTGGGACCGCACCGCACGTTTGGATGCCACCAAGGCGCTGAAGCCCGGCACCAACGTGATCACTCTAACGGCAGGTCATACCGATCCCCAAATGCCGGGAGTCACGGGCCGCCTGGTGATCCAGTTTGAATCCGGCGATGATATGATGGTGCCAACGGATAACACATGGAAGGCATCACAGGAACCTGCCGCCGGATGTGACAAACCTGGTTTCGATGATTCGAAGTGGCCGGTTGCGCAGGAGGGAGGATCACCTGCAGGTGGCGGGCCGCCGTTAGCCGACCAGCCGCGAATCCCCGCGCCCTATCTGCGCCAGGGGTTCAGTGTCGACAAGGCAGTGAAGCGTGCGATGGTGTATGTCACTGCGCTGGGCACCTACGAACTGCGGCTGAATGGCAAGCGCGTGAGCAAGGATGTTTTTGCGCCGGGCTGGACGGAGTTCCGCAAGCGGGTTCACTACCAGACGTATGACGTGACAACTCAGGTCGCGAAAGGTAAAAATGCAATCGGTGCCATTCTCGGGGATGGCTGGTATGCCAGTGACCTGGCGCATCTTGGCGGACGCAATCTCTACGGCGGTCGTCCGCGATTCCTGGCTCAACTGGTGATTGAGCTGGCGGATGGCACGACGCAGGTGGTGGTGAGCGACGCAAGCTGGAAAGCATCGTATGGTCCCATCCGGCATGGCGATATTATCATAGGCTGCGAGTATGATTCGCGCATGGAAATGCCGGGCTGGGACAAGGCCGGGTTTGATGACAGCAAATGGAAGCCGGTGGTGGCCAACACGGCACCTGTCGCGCAGACATTTAAAGTGCAAGCCTCGGTCGCTGAACCGTCGCAGGTGATCAACGAGCTTCCCGCAATCAAGGTTACGGAGCCGCGACCAGGCTGCTGGACATTCGATCTCGGCCAGAACATGGTTGGATGGGTCCGCCTGAAGGTGAGCGGCGCGGCGGGTCAGCGGATTACCGTGCGGCATGGTGAGATGATCAATTCTGACGGCACCATCTATACTGCGGCGCTGCGCAGTGCGCCGGCCACGGATTTCTTTATCTTATCGGGCAAGGGCGAGCAGGTGCTTGAGCCGTATTTTACTTTTCACGGATTCAGGTATGTGGAGGTTCGCGGACTTACCAAGAAACCTGAGGTCGGCGCTGTAACCGGACTCGTTGTGCATACGCCGATGAGACGGACCGGCAGTTTCGAGTGTTCGTATCCGCTGTTGAACAAACTTTACAGCAATATCATCTGGGGCCAGAAAGGTAATTACCTTGAGGTGCCTACGGATTGTCCCCAGCGCGATGAGCGCATGGGTTGGACAGGGGATACGCAGTTTTTTGCGCCTACGGCCGCCTATAACTTCGATATTGCGACATTCTTCACCCGCTGGCTGCAAACCTGCGAGGACAATCAGCAACCCGACGGGTCATTTCCGAATGTGGTGCCCGACATCATGGGCGGTGGCTGTGCCACGGCCTGGGGCGATGCAGCGCTGCTATGCACCTACAATGTTTACAGGGCTTACGGCGATACCCGTATTGTGGCTGAACGGTTTGCCGCCATGGAGCGCTACATGAAGTGCATCGACGGCAAAACCAAGGATGGCATTTCCAAGGTCGGCGGCTTTGGCGACTGGCTCGGTGCCGGCGGCGGTGCCAGCGCCGACGTCATTGATACCGCTTATCATGCGCATCTGGCGCGCATCATGGCGGAAATGGCCAAGGCCATTGGCCGTGATGATGACGCCACTCGTTATGCCAAACTGCATGACGAGGTCAAGGCGGCTTTCATCAAGGCATTTCTCCAGGCGGACGGATCGCTCAAGGATTGCAGTCAGACCGGTTATGCACTCGCATTCACGATGAACCTGCTGCCGGATGACATGCGTGAAAAGACAGCGGCAAGATTTGTGGATGAGATCAAGCGCTTTGACTGGCATCTTGCCACCGGTTTCATCGGCACACCGCGGCTGCTGCCGGCGCTGAGTTTGGCGGGGCGCGATGACGTGGCATATAGGTTGTTGCTTACCGACACCTATCCGTCGTGGCTGTTTCCGGTGAAGAATGGCGCCACAACGATGTGGGAGCGCTGGAATGGCTGGACGCCTGACAAGGGGTTCGGCGACATCAACATGAACTCATTCAATCATTACGCGTTTGGCGCGGTCGGCGAATATCTCTACGGCGGCGTCGGCGGCATCAAGGCCGCGAGCCCGGGCTATAAGACAATTGTCGTTAAGCCGGCCATCGGTGAGGGCTTGACGTGGGCCAATACAGCCTTTGATTCGATCTACGGCCGTATCGTCAGCAACTGGAAGCGCGACGGCACCACGTTGACCATGGGGATCATCATCCCGCCTAACACGACAGCGGAGGTCCATGTCCCAGCGCACAATGCCGACGGCGTAACCGAGTCGGGCAAACCCGCCGCCAAAGCCGATGGTGTGAAATTCCTGCGAATGGACAACTCTGCTGCCGTTTATGCCGTGGGCTCGGGTATCTACAGGTTCCAAGCCACGCTGCCAACCACTGAAAAATAATTGTTTACTTCAACACCCACAATCGCCATGTTCCTAACAATCATGCACCATTTCCTCCTCATGTCCGCCGGCCTGCTGCTCTGCATCAGCCCATGCCCTGCCGCTGATGCGGTCAAGTCCAGCCCCTTGGCCAAGATGCCCGGCTACGTCAACCTGGCCCTCAACAGGAAAGACGACAAGGGCGACTTCAAGCCCCATCCCAACGCC
>Ga0118677_10016109_pt1 | contig 10295 bp, 4 predicted proteins | sample AliMusrvi5mmetaG_FD_86154 | JGI IMG/M metagenome (GOLD analysis project Ga0118677, IMG submission 86154)
TTTCCCCAACCAAAGACTGGTTGCTGATGTTGCGTACAGCCGGATCGGTGGGATAGTCCATTACCAAAGCCCTGAATGGCGGGATACCTTGCCGGTGATACCTGACAAATGCAGCATGAATATGGGGGATCAGTTTCATGCGCAATTCGATAATTTCGCGGCACTGACTTTCGAGTTTCTCCCAATTTTCGGCAAATCGTCCTTCATTATTAGCCTTCCGGTCAATCTGTTTCCAGGGAGCATTCTTTAGATACCAGGCATTGATCATTGCTAACGGTGAAAAAATGACGGTCTGTAATCGACGGATCAGGTCTTCATTACTCACTGCATGGCGCACTTCGGGTGTCCACAGCAATCCCGAAAAACCTGACTGAGCGACACCATGTATAAAGTTTTTATGGGCATACAAATCGCTGTAAAGCACAAATGGATAGGGCGATGCCAATGCACCGGATGAGCGTACCAATCCATAGGTGCGCTCCTTTTTCTGGTTAAAAACGCTCAAGATGGTTTCCTGGTACTTTAAACCGATCAGGCTGTGCATCTGCTCGCCATCGGCACCTGATGGAAACTGACTTAACTCTGGGAAAGACCAGTTTCCCGTAAAGTCGGAGTTGTCGCATTCATCTGCTTTGTATCCGGAAACACCCAGATCGACATGGGCCTTTTTATGGTAATCACCATAAATCTGACGACCCTCTCTGGTAATAAAATCGGGAACCAGACCATCCCAAACCTCATAATCGCCCGAATAAGGGAGTAGATCTTTGTAGATCGGAGAGGTTGGGTGGACGAATGCATGTTCCCACAAATTAACCCGGAAATGGTTATCCTTTAAATTTTTCACCATATGGACAGGGTCAGGAAACCTTTTATCCCAAACATATGTGCATGAATACGCGTGCGTTTGCCAGTGGGGTTCCAGCCCAAGTACATCGCAGGGAATCTTACTTTGCCGAAAATAGTCGGCCATTACCTGAACCTCATCCTGATTGAAATCGGACTGAGCGCGATACCAGAAACCAAGTCCCCAACGTGGTGGCAAGGCGCCACCTCCTGAAAACAGGTTATACCGCTGAACGGCCTGTAACATTGTTGGGCCACCAAAAACATAGATATTTACCCCTTCCGCGCGGGGAACTTCAATCATTATTTCACTATCCTTTCCAAGTCCCAATTTCTCATAGGGTCCGTTTAATGCATTCCACCCATCATTACCCCCTTTTTCAGCAGTTTCTTTAGTTGGCGATTTCGGCTTGAGCTTTTTGTTGCCCATATAAACAGTAGTATATCGGGCCGTATCAATTAAAATTCCGTAGCCGGAGGTGGTCACAAAAAATGGAACAGGAGCATGTGAATCACCCGAATCGGCTACAGGATCGGCATTTACGCGCAACATCTTCTTCAAACCGCGTTGCTGAAACGACTGTAATTGCAATCCAAGTCCATAAATATATTCATCCACCTTTAACGGAATCCGGACCAGCACACCCCGTTTGTTGACTACACCGACCGGTTCAACTGGGCAACTGCCCAAAACCGGAAGTGTTTGCAAGCCAGCCATAGCGGGTTCTACAGACCGGGTACTTTGAGGGGTAATCTTTTCAGGTATTCCGATTGTAAAACGCCATATCCCAGGTAGGTCTGCTGTAAGTTCTGACTTAGCAGGATTTTGAGATTTTAGGTCACCTGCCAGGATTGGTGTGGTCATCAGCATTCCTGATACTCCGCCCAGACTGCTTAAAAATTTTCTGCGTTCCATTAGTTTTTATTAATGTTCAATTCTATCATTCTGCTCTCCGAATTATAGCTGGTTTTCTGCTTTTGTCCGTTCAGGATCACTGATGCAGGTTTCCCATCAGCCGCTATTAACAGCGTTACCGTAGGTTGTCCTTCAAACCGTAAAATCCTGTTATCACCAGCAAAATCAACAACCGTAAAAAACTTGGAGAGGGCATGGATCACCGGTTTGCCATCACGACGCAGATAACTTCCATCGGCGATTAATAGCTGTTTAATATTTTTGGGCTGACTGCAATCAACCCCTTCCTGAAAAGTGAGGGCCATAAGGTAGGCATCTGTATCCCACCCATTCATCAAATTAAGGCTGTTGCGGTGCTTGATCCGGCCATCTGCCAGCAGATTCAGGAAAATTTCAGATGTCTGCCCGTTTTGGGTAATCCTGACACCAAGAAAATCTTTTCCATCAAACCGTTCGATTTTTGGTAAAGCACTCATATTCTGACCTTCCTTTAATATAATCGCGGTAACGAACTTGGTACGATCGGTATCCTGGAAATGGCTGACGGACCAATAGGGTTGCTTTAAGTCGGGTTCATGGTCTTTTAGTCCCTGCTTCTCTTCGAGACTCATTTTCTCCGGAAAGTCGTGTGGAAGTCCGCCATCGGGAAAGGTCTCAGGATATAAAGGACGAACCAGAACCTCTGCATCGCCATCTTTAACAGATAGATCCAATCCGCGTCGTTTGGATTCTCCGTTGTAATGAAGCAACCATTCAAACTTACCGGGCTCATACGATTCAAGGTCATCGATAACCAGAATCACATCACCGATCCAGAGAAAGTGGCGATAATTTCGGGTAAACCAGCGCGAAGTCGGACCGGTAGCATCGGCAAAAATATATTTCAGATTACCCGCATCGAGCAGATCATAAAGGTGACCTTCATTCTTAACTCCAAAATAGGGGTCTTTCCGGTTTTGTGCCTTTCCGTTAAAAAGAACAACGTTGTGGGCCTCGCTCTGGCAATAATATTGGGTGTATTCCGGTCGTCCATAGAAAGAATTTCCTGAATCGATGATCAGGTTTTTACCCTTGTGAAACAAGATATAGGAACCTGCATCGGCATGGGAATGGTTCCAGGTCATGCCGCACTTAATCCCCAGCATCGTGGCATCGTCACTCCACGAATCACGCAAGGTGGCCCATCCCATATCTGAAAACAGCTTTGATTCAGGCAGATCGGGCAATTTTAGATCCTGTGATTTTGGCAAATCGGGATGAAGAATTAGTCCGTTCGGACTATTCAATTCCATTCCCTCCTTATCTGTACCCTGTGACGTCTTATGCAAATACCAGGCATACCAATCCTTGTGAAAACCGAGGTTCCAGAGCAAAGTCACACAGGCATTACCATTCCGTTTAATATTGCTATCGCCAAAATTGACCGACATTGGTCCGTTTTTGGAATAATAGGTGGTCTGAATAAAGAAATCGGCCATCTTCTCCATCACCGGAATTTCGGGCATTTTCACTTCAGGCAGCACATTCTGAAACGCCAACCTGAAAAGCAAATACTGAGAAAAACCATAGCCTGCATAGTTGATGCTTTCGTAAAAACCACCGTCACGGTCGAAACTGATCGGTTTATTGTCCATCACATTTCCTGAGAAATTGAACCATTCAACCGTTGTTTTCGAAATCTCTTCAGCCCATTTCTTTGCTTCAGGTAGCTCATCTCTAACAGCAAGGGCCTCGAAACCAGCCATATCGACACATGCGCTCCACCAGTTATGACCCATTGTATCGAAGGTGTGAAGATTGGTTTCGGGAGTCACCCAATCTTCCATGGCGGGTTTAATCCCCACTTTGACAATCCCAGCTGCAATCTGCTTCCTTTCAAGGGGTGTCAGATAGGTCCAGGCGCAATCATAACCGATAGCCACATAAAAACTGGTGTGGGATGTTCCCAGACCACCCCTCCATGGCGGGGTTCTTTTCAGCAGATCCTCCCCTTCCCAGCTCTCCTGTGCAGTTACCTGGATCAATATCTTTTTGATCTTTTCTGCGAAACGGGTGTCACCGGTCATGCGGTAAGCCAGTCCGAGTTCCTGCAGATCGGGCGCACCGGAACGTTCTCTTTTCAGAATATCTTCTGCCCTGTTTAACTGGTTCTCCCACGCCTTTTTCACCTCAGGATCATTTTTAATCTGCTCCTTCAGACGTGAGATATTGGCATCGGTATGGAGCAGGTAACGGCGCTTTTGAGCCTGAAGATTAAAATGAACTCCTGTTACCTGGAAGAGAGTGACAAACAGGGGAATGAAATATTTAATCATTACGGTTAATTTAATGCTTTTGGTGCATTTTGATGACCAGGTGATTTGTAGCATTTTTTATCTTTTTTGTCATTTAAATGGAGACCAAATTCTCAAATAAGAATGAACAATTCACAAAAAGCAAATAATATTATTGTGCAGACTCCCTAAAATATTTACTGAAATACAGCGCCTGGTATTCAATGGAATTCATCCAGTAAGGCCAGCTATGTCCGCCCGGACGGGTAATAAAATCATGTGGAATATTCCTGTAAAGCAACTCCTCATGCAATTTTCGGTTTACCTGAAAAAAGAAATCTTCCGTTCCGCAATCAAAGATCAGGGCAAGGCTCTTGGGTGTAAGCAGGTTCACCATATTGATGACGGTATTATTTTCCCAGTTTTCCTTGTTTTTATCATAACTGCCCAACCGTTCTTTGATGTCCCAATTGTTTGGGAAAGGTCGGATATCGACACCTCCGCTCATACTCCCGGCTGCCCCAAAGATATCCTGATGCCTGAAAGCAAGATAAAGTGCGCCATGGCCTCCCATGCTCAGGCCGGTAATCGCACGGCCTTTCCGGTTTTTTACGGTTTTGTATTTCCCGTCAATAATATTCACCAATTCTTTGGAAACGTAGGTTTCATAACGGATAGCTTTATCTACCGGACTATCGAAATACCAGCTGCTAAATCCCCCATCGGGACAAATGATGATCATTTGGAAGCGGTCGGCAATCTGGCCAATTGCCTTATCCTTTTTAACCCAATCCGAATAATTTCCACTGTATCCATGTAAAAGGTAGAGGACCGGTAGCTCGCGAGCTTTGTCATATCCGTCGGGTATTATTACCACAGCTTTGATCTGCTTTTCCATGCTGTTGCTGAAAGTGCTGATCGTATCGATTACAGATGCACTGGTTACAAGGCTAAATAAGAATCCAATAGCGAAAAAGGAAATTACACGTTTCATTCCGAAAAAAGTTTAAATATTACTAAATCATTTATTGACATACAAACTCATCGTAACGGGATCAGCAGTTTTCACCTTTGGTTCAACTGCCCTTCCATACTGCCAGGCGACGACGGTTACCCTGACAGGAAATTTGCTTCGGGGAGGAATTTTGGTAAAAACCAGTTTCCCATCCTTTACTTCAGCGGGTCCCTCCTGAACATAGAAACAGACAGGTAATTTACTCCCGGATGTTGCTGTTAAAGATACCGTTTTCACCCTTTGATTGACATCAGGGATAGGTTTAAATATAATATTTTGATCTGATCCTTCATTATTCCGTAAAGGTATCCGCAAATTAAACTGCTGAACTGTACTCTTGAAATTTTTATCGCCCGGATGGCTTGCCAGCAGCCAGATATCTCCTGTCCGCTTTTCGTTGTCGAAACCCATACGGTAAAAACGGACCATAAAAGTGGTATCATTCACTTTTTCAACCGGTCCACATATCCGGCTTACAATGGGGTCTCCTTTGGCATGAATTGTTGAAAGGGCAGTTCTTAAAGTATCTGTGAATTCAGCACGAACATGAAAAGTCAATCCATCAGCTTCGGGTGAGAATTTCCCAACAATACGTGCATGTAATTTCGGGTTAAAGAGGAGCATTTTGCCATCCTGTAAAAATCCAAGGTATTGCTCCTTTTTACCCCGGACGTTTGCATAATACTTTTCAGTTGCTTCGGCCACCTCCTTGTCGAAATACCAGAAAGCATCCTTCCGATCGCCCTTGTATTGATTGTATGGGGCAGACGGAAACTTCGGCAGTTGGTCACGTTTCCATCGTTCTCCGAGCCAGCCTGACTTTGGATTAACCGGCAATAAGGGAACTGGTATATTGAGGGCTACTTTTTCAGGTAACCGGTATTGAACTACTTTTCTGACAAATAACGTAAGGTAACCGATCAATTCGTCCGAAATATCGAAATGACCATGACCGGCATCGCACAAAAATGAGACAGCTGCCTCAGGAAATCGTTGCTGAAAGTCGAGTGCTGGCTGCACACGATCTTCCCACCATTCATATTCCCCCTCCACCATTAAGCCCGGGACACCGTCTATGTTCCGGTTTCCCCACTCCGGATTCGGACGGCCGCTGCCGGTTAGCTTCGTTAACGGGGCATCACCATGAATGGAGAGTATCGCTAAAGTACGATCAGGATTCCACGCACCAAAATTCCAGGGATAACTTGCGCATGCCGAATGGCCTACGGGAATTACCGGAGCAAATTCGAGTTCCGGGTAACCAGATTCTATGGCAAGCAATTTCATCAGCTCTTCAAACTGTTCACCAGCGCCATTGGTAAAATCGAACGAAAAATTGAATCCGGGGGTTACCCAAACTTCAGCAATACCTAATCTGGAGAGCTCTTTACGGAATTTTGGATGTTCAAAAATATCTTCTTCGGTCATATTGTGCTGACCGACAATGACTGCCCTGACCTGTTTGCAATCTTCGGGTATCCACAAAAAAGCGCGCGGATGGTCATTGGTCTCACCGGAGACAACACCTGAGACTTTAACTGACCATTGCCAGACTGATGACTGTGCGACCTGCGTAAATATACAGCAGAGAAAGAGTATAATAAATTTCATTTTTAACTTATTTCAAATGCCAGTAAACCACATATCTCTCTCTGTGCAGATCATAAAGTGGCACGAACGTGTAATCTTTTCCATCAGCACTATTTACGGTTTTGAATGTCAGAGGTTGCCCGTTAACCAGCTTCAACCATTCACTTACAGGTTTTCCCTTTACGTTCAATACATTTGAAAGAGTTGCAGGAACATGATAATCGTAAGTATAGTAATCGTTGTGCAGCTTTGGATTCGAAAAAGGTGCAGGTTTTTGCATCCCTTCTCTCCCCAATTTGGCTGCCAGCACAATAGGTCCGTAGGATACCGATACCACATCCGGATTATCGGAAGTAGCACTTATTTTCAGTTTCATTGGAAAGGTCACTTCCAGTTTGTCGCCGTTCTGCCATTTGTGGTCAAGAGTGATATAGCTCCCTGGATTTTGTTTTATGTTGACCTTTTTACCGTTGATCTTTACCACCGAACCCGACGTTGCCCATTTGGGATACCGGAAATAGATGGGCATATTGACCGGGGAATTGCTTTCAATGGTTAGCCGCGTGGTTTCTTCATTTGGAAATCCCGTTTCCTGCCGAATTTTAACCCCTTTCTCTTTCCATGTTAGTTCCGAGGGGATAAACAAATTAACAAACAGACCTTTATCATTGTGGTAATAAATCGCTTCACCGTATTTTGCCTGGTTTTCGAAGCCCGTTCCCACGCAGCACCAGAACGAACTGTCGCGTGTACTATAAACTTTGTACCCTCCCGGAAGCATTGGGAGAAAATAGGCGATCATCCCCGTTCCCGGATCCTGCTGTCCAAGAATATGGTTGTAAAGACCCTTTTCATAATAATCAGCATATTTCTCGTCCCCTTCGAGACAGAAAAGGTGACGGGTCAGCTTCAGCATATTGTAAACATTACACGACTCACCCGTCACACCCGAGAGGTGAGCAGACTGATGATCTGGCTCAAAAAACGACTCTCTGTCGCTGTTACTACCCGTACAAAAAGCATGGTGATCGATCACCGTATTCCAAAAGAAACTAGCGATGGTCTTGTTCCTTTCCGGCTCACCAATCTCGTAAGCCCGTGCCAAACCAATGAGTTTTGGAATGTAGGTATTGGCATGTTTACCCTTCAGGTTATCGACCTGAGCCATTAGCGGATCGAGCGTCTCCTCGTGATAGAAGAACTCTGCCAGCCACTTGTATTCCGGCTTTCCGGTAATTTCGTAAAGGGTATAGAATGAATCGTTGACCCCGCCAAACTCGTTACGGATCATCACCTTTCGTTGTTCGGGTGTGACCGTTTTAAGTTTTTGATGCGCCCACATCGCCATTTTTTCGACCACCTCCAGCGCTTGCTTGTTTTCGCAATAGAGATATTGATCGATCAGACCTGAAAATATCTTATGCAGTGTATACCACGGCGCCCAAACCGGCTTACCTGCTATATTCCGGTCGATCAGGTTCTGCGGGAAAGCGCTCAGGTAGCCATTTTGATTGAGCACCTTTTGTACTTCGGCCAAACCTTTGACCAGTGTATCACCCTTTAATTTGTACGCGTCCTTTCCTGTTGAAGCATATAACAGTGCCAGTCCCGAAAGGATATGACCGGTTGTATGGCCACGCAAATCACAATCTACAGATTCCCAGCCCGCCAGCTTTCTAATCGTGTCGTAACCACCTTCCAAACCGGAGGCGACCCCTGCATTGTTGCGAAAACTATGGAGCAGGCTTTGAGTATTAATGGACAGAATCCAGGCGCTCTCCCGCTCCATATTCTCCTTGAACCTGGAATCGAGCAGTTTCACATCCTGTAAATCGAAGGCATAAGCTTTAATAGGCGCAGTTTCCTTCAAAATTAATTTGTCCTGATGCTGACCGGGATAATGCGACTGCGCAAAAACCGATCCCCGACCCATCCCGAAAGGAAGGGCATTAATAATCAACAATGTACAAAGCATTAATAATTTTAACATAATAGATGTTTTTTTACTCAGCGGGTGACTTCAAGTCATCCGCTGAGTAAGTTTCCCGCTGGAGTCACCCGCTGAGTGTTCCGTTTATTTCTCAATCCTAAACCAATCAAAATCGGCATAACTCCCTTTTTTGATTCCAGGTTCGGCAGTACAGAACAAGCCGACTTTCGAACCAATCCACAACTCATTTTTAGCCTGAAATGGCTCCCCAATCCTGACAAAATCAGTTCCGTTCTCGCTGTATGAAAATTGACATTTTGCATCAGGCGATGAGACCTGAACCCTTAAAAAAGCTTCGTTACCTTTAAGCCTGACTGATGCACCTTTTTGTTCCTTACCGTCCTGATCAGCCTTTTTACAGCTGATCTGATCCAGCTGATAACCCGTTTCATCTTTCGAGATGGCCAGGTAGCTGTAATCGTTTCCCATGACTATCAATCCGGCCTGTTTACCCTGCCAGACATCAAATTCGTTGGTCAGCTTCACTTTGGTGGTGGCAGTAAAATCGGGAGCTGGAAATTTCTGCATCAGTAGGTTGGGAACATTCCAAAGCGGTTCACCCGCAACACTTTTAGGGTAGGCAAGTAGCCTGAGATACCCTTTCCCCCGAAGCAGAACATACCAATTGATTCGTTGATTGGCAGCCCATTGCCATTGCAATCCGAGTGTATCACCTGTAAATTCATCCGATTCCTGGGGCGTGCAGACCGGCCATTTCTTACCCACATTGGGTTTTTGATGTCTCAAAACCGGCTGACCACAACCATCTCCGTCAGGATCGTCACCCATCACGGGCCAACCATTTTTCCATGTTACTGGCTGAAGGTGCACGATTCGCCCGTATGCGCCTTTGTCCTGGAAATGGATAAACCACGATTCCCCCGTTTGCGTTTCAACCCAACCACCCTGGTGTGGACCATTGATTGGCGTGATTCCCTGGGCCATGACCACCTTTTCTTCGTAAGGGCCATAAATATTTTTGGATCGCAGCGCCAGCTGCCAGCCCGTTGCAACACCGCCGGCCGGAGCAAAAATGTAGTAATAACCATCCCTTTTGTAAAGTTTAGGTCCCTCAACCGTTTTGTGGGCATCGTGTCCGTCGAATACATGTTTACCTTCACCAATCACTTTTGATCCGTCAGGATTCAATGGCCAAACGGTAAGCAGACTATTGATACCAGAGCGGCTGGCTGCCCATCCTGTTACCAGATAAGCTTTCCCATCGTTGTCCCAGAGCGGACTTGAATCAATAATTCCCTTTCCGGGTAAAACCAAAACCGGCTCGTCCCATAGTCCGAACGGATTTTTCGTTTTAACCCGGTAAACGCCAAAATCGGGATCACCCCAGAAAATGAAAAAATCCCCTTTGTGAAATCGGATGCAGGGGGCCCAAACCCCTTTACCATGCTGCGGGACACTGAAAACATCATCAGGAATATTTCTCTTCAGCGCATAATTGACGATTTTCCAGTTGACCAGATCCATGGAGTGAAGGATAGGCAGTCCTGGTGAGCAGTTAAAACTGGAAGCAGTCATAAAATAATCATCGCCCACCCGGATGACATCGGGATCGGAATAATCGGCATATAAAATGGGATTGGAGTAGGTGCCGTCGCCATTATCCGACTTCCATACCCGGGAAACAGAGGCTGAATCAGACCTGGG
>Ga0118677_10016110_pt1 | contig 10295 bp, 8 predicted proteins | sample AliMusrvi5mmetaG_FD_86154 | JGI IMG/M metagenome (GOLD analysis project Ga0118677, IMG submission 86154)
GAAAGTACAAACCTATGCCGAATCTCCTCAGCCAGCTCCTTGGGTTCCTGTTCAACAAGCAACCATTGCAAGTGACTCAGACATCACTCGCCCCCCAACCGGCCTCGGCCCTATCAAACACTAAGATGAAATCATCTGAAGCTGCCATAGAACTAATCCATAGGTTTGAGGGTTTCGATCAACCATGGATCTGGCCCGGTGGTCAGTCAGGAATTACAATTGGATATGGATATGATCTAGGTTACGAGCCTAGCTTTTTGCATGATTGGTGCGGATTACTTACTGTAGTTCAAATGTCAAGGCTTAACGCGGCACTTGGCATCAAAGGGGAAACGGCTCATTCAATGAGTCATAACTTTAAAGACATCCGGATTCCAGAGCGCGCAGCAGAGTTAGTATTCCATGACATCACACTTCCTGATTACGAGTTGCAGGTTATGCGAACCTTTCCTAACTCTGAGAAATTGCCGCCGGATGCGTTTGGTGGCCTAGTTAGTTTAATATACAATCGAGGAACAGAACTTGTTGATGATCCGGGATCTGATCGACGAAAGGAAATGCGAAACATCTTCCTTCTTCTGAAAGGGTGGGATGGATCATCACCTTTGATTTTAGCAAATGTCGCAGACCAAGTGGATGCGATGAAACGGCTTTGGCCTGATAGACAAAACTCAGACTGCGATCTTCATGACAGGCGTGAAGCTGAAGCAGCTTTAATTCGGAATGCTAAATTTGCAACGCTTGCAAAAGTATGAGCATGACAGTTCAACAATTTTTAGATAGTATCAAGCGGGAAGCCAAGCTTGAAGGCTCTACAGACTTGGATCAGCTTATCATTGATAAGACGAATGATATTCTTCAGGAATATACCAAGACGATGCAGTATCAGGAGATGTTTAAACTCGATACAGTTATCGCTTGCACAGCAGCAACAAGTCTAGTCAATCTACCAAGTGATTATGCCTATATCAATGACACGATCAGATATAAGACAGCAGCAGGGGTAATCAAACCCTTAACTAAGTTAAGGGTTTCGCACTATCCAGAGACAGGAACTCCTGAGACTTATCGTATTACTTTCGGGCAGATTTATCTTTACCCATTCTCAGCTATCGCAACAGGTGATTCAATCGTTATCGACTACTATGCTCTGGCTCCAACAATAACTAACGATTCAAGTTCGACTACGGGGCTACCATCCAATCTTCCCTTTCAGACTTTCTACGTTAAAGTTAAGAACGAAGTTCTGGCAAGGTTAGCTCTTTACCAGCATGACCTTGAGAAGTTCAAGGCACTTGAGCAAGAGTCACAAGAGATTCAGTTCCCGACCGATAAGGTCACACCGATTACGAAACCTAAAGATCCTAATAGTGGAGGGCAATAATGAACACAGTTGATTTCATCGCACAAGTAAAACGTATCTTAGGATTAGAGGAGAGCAACGACACGGATAATCTTGTCCTGTTTTATCTCAATGAAGTGCGTCGGCAATACACTCGGCTATCTTGCTACGCAGAGTTTCTTACTTCGACTTCGATTCCAATGGTTGCGGGAACAATTTCCTATACACTACCGACTAACCTAGCAAAGATTGTTGAGTCTTCGGTATATTATACGGATCTCTACGGCAATTCTAGGCAGATGGTTAAGCAGGAAAGCCTTCTTATTAGACCAGAAGGCAATCCAGTTTACTGGAAACGCATCGGCGTAAACATCCAACTTGTCCCTAATGAGGGGATTCAAACTGGCGAATCATTAAACTTTGATTACTATTCAATCCCCGCAGACCTAACGCTTGGACTTATCGACATTCCGGAACCTAATCTTGTGGATCTTTGGCTTGAAGCGGTGCTCGCTAAGATGTCTCGCACGGTCGATTCAGCACGATATAAATTATTCTCAAGCGAGGAGTCGCAAGCCTTTAGGGAAAGTAGGGCGGCGCAAGATTAAGATTTGCAATCGTTGCAAAGTGAAAGGATAGTATGGCTCAATCAGAATATCAATCATCTAAAGAAGGGACGATAAAGATTCCTGTCGTTGCAGGTTTAGATCAAAGGTCTGAACAGGGGCGCATGAACCTTGGCAACTTTACAGAAATTGGAAGTAACTATCAGAAGTATCAGCACAACCTTCAACATCTTCCTGAAAGTTTCTTTTCGCAGCGTGGGACATATCCATTCCTTTCAGGAATGCAACGCCGACTCCTTGGTAAGATATTGAATTCTGTTCAAGCCGGGCCCGTTTCTAGTATCTTCCAATTTTGGAGTCCGTTCGGTTACGGTGGAAGTGTTAATCAAATCGGAACTAATGTTGATTATTCAATTTGGCTTTCGAGTAAGCAAGACTTGAGCGCAGCGATTCCACCTTTAGTTCTCCCACCCTTAGACCTCCCTACTCCCCAAAATTATGATTACCCCTACGGGCCTATAGCTCCTAGTCCTAATGGTTCAAGTAATAAAGGGAAACATCCAGTTCCTTCATATCCTGATATAAATCAAGGAACTCCTCCTATCTCAGGGGCTTATACTTCGTATACCGGAGGAAGCTTGTTATCGTATCTCACATCGAATACGGCGAACGCGAATCCTATTTGTGATACAGGATCTATACCGGGGACTACCTATACGCGAGGCGTTTATGTTTGCGGAAATTACTACTGCAATAATACGCCTTATTCCTACACTCCCTCGGATCTTAGTAGTTCTTCTGTGGGTAGCTTTGGACTAAATCCGGGTATCTCTCTAGGCTATCAGTTTGAGGGAAAGCTAACTTCAACCTTTGTAAATCCCGGTGGGTTTGATCCGGCAACGATGTATGCTATTATTGTTGGCAGCTTAATCGTTCAATCATCTTATGCATTGGGAACTCCTCCAACATATACAACTACACCCTTTTGGTTTAATTACTCTGGATACAATAAGCGAACACATAATAGCATCTTCACTTTAGATACGCCTACTCCTGCACTAAGTCCTAGCGTCCATGGCTTTGATGGATTCTATAACGTTGAACAATGGGATGGTAAATACCTACTAACCGAAGTTAGGATCTATGCTCCCGGTTATGTTATCCATTAAGTTTTATGGCTCAATCTGAATACCAATCGCAACTAACCACGGTAGAGGTTTACCGTGGGATGAATGAAAGAACCATTCCAGCCAACCTTGAGAATGGTGAATACACTAGGACTAAGGGAGTCTCGTTCCGCGAAGGGCGAGCCTCTCGTATTCCCGGTAAGAAACTTAAAGAAGTTGTAGGTGATACAGTTCTTCGAATCTATCAATTCGGAAACATAGTCTTAGTTCAAACTCGTTACAATCTTCTCAAAACTACAGTCGCAGCTATCGCAGAATAATTTGCAACCATTGCAAAACTAAACTAGATCATGGATACTATACTCACAGGAACACAGTCTCGCTATCGAGACTCATACGCTTTTTCTCCGGAGTGCGGCTTAGTGGTCCGCGCCAATGGAGAGGAGAAAGTCCAAGTCATTAACAGTAATGGAACCGTGTATCCAGCAGGTATCAAGGCTCCGACAGTTGCTCCAACAATTGTAAGCGCAGGAACAGGTGTGCTTCCTATCTCACAATACTTTGTTTACGTTTACGTGTATGCGGCGAAGGCTCAGTTCCCTCTGGTCAATGCCTCAGTTGCCATCAATGGTAGTCTTGCTCCCCGGTCTAACCAGTCGCCTTCCTCCACCCCCTTTCAGATCTCTGCGACGATTCCGGGGCAGAATACTGTTACAGTTACCTGCTCTCCGTTGACTTGGATTGATACTATCTGGATCTTTCGAACGAATGCTTTTGCTACTTCGATCGAAGCTACAACAGCCGCAGCCGCAGGGGATTGCTATTTCCTCGGAGAAGTTCCAAACATCGTTGGAACTGGAACTACTACTTACGTTGATAACTTAGCATCAGGCACAACTATTATCGAGCTTGACAACTACGTTGCTCCTCAGTTTCAGTATGTAACTTACTATGATCCATACTATTACGGATGGGGTAACAATACTTTCAGCGCAGAATGTAGTTACGCAACAACGGGGATCGTCACTCTCACTGGATCCGATACTTGGTTTGATGGACGTAATGGTCAATTTGCAACGATTGCAAATATTACAAGTGGTGGAGTTGATGGTCAGGGATTATTTTACTTCAAGTGGCTGACTTCTACTACTGCGCAGCTTGTTGACGCTTCCGGGGCAAACTTAACTCTCCCTGTCGCTGCAACTTCAACAGTTAGTATCCAAGGGCCAGCAGCCACTCTCTATCGTTCTAAAATTCAGAATCCGATGGGATGGGGAGATACTGAGAACATTGCGCCGACTACTTCAACTTCTAATGACGGTTTAAGAATCCCTTCTCTGACAGCAATGCGTGTCGGCGGTGGATACGGAACTGCGATCGCGGTGATACCAGATCAAGCACTTCTTAAGTTGGACGCAGAGTTCCCTGCCAGTTGCTATACATTCAATTTGCAACTTGCAGGAACGACAAACTTTGTAGGAACTAAAAAGCTTGTCTCAAACGTATTCTCAGTAACATCTAACGATAGCCAATACTCTGCCGTTAATACTAATGGGCGTATGGTTCTGAGAGGGATGGATTATAAAAACTATGCAATCATTGAATGCGATGGGCTAACACAGCTTCCTGTATCAACTCCGATCCCGCTTATCCTTCGACGCTTAACAAAGAATCGGGGAAGGCAACTGCTAACTCATGGAGTTTATGATCCATTCACTGAACTAAACTGCATGTGGGTTTCGACTTATGACTCAGCAAGCCTTATTAACTTGCTGATTTATGAGCACGCTCCTACAGGCTTTTGGGGTATCGTAGAAGATTATGATGTCCTCTGTTCGTCATCGATTCAAGATCCGTATGATGGAACAACGAAGACTTTCCTAGGAACTCAATCGGGTTTCATAGGTCAAGGATTCGTTGACGGTCTATTTAATAACTGGCTACCTCTCACTGGGTTGATGAATGGGACAATGGCAAGTGCTACGTCTAATTCATTTGTTCGTGCAGGAACGACAGACTTTAATGTTGTAGATCCCGGCATGGTTGGTAACTGGTGCATGATCACAGACCCTAATGGGTTGCACGAGCAATGGGGACGGATCGTATCTGTTACCGTTGATACGATTTACTTCGATACGATTAAGTCCTATATGGGAACAAGCTATACTGTTTTTGATCCTGTTCCGGATGTTGGATGGCTATTCTATATTGGAATGATTGATGTGCGTCTATTGAAATACTTCGATTTTAATACGCCATCAACTGACAAGAAGATTGAAGAAGTTTGGCTGACTTCAAAGAACCATACCAATACGAGTATGCGTCTTTATCGTGAGAGACAGCCATTGCCTTATGCTACGGTGCAGGTTACCCCTAACCAATTAACTCCTGATGCCTCGACCTCTGATGCAATGTTTACTAGGACTAAGATTCCTGCAACATTGTTAAAGACTGTCGGACTTGAAGTTGTCGATCGCTCGTATAGTGATTGGCAGTTAGCAAACATGACGGTGAAGGCAACTCTTGAACCCTAGTTTGCAACCATTACAAATTTGGAGTTGAGGACAATCCATCCCTTTCAGAAACTATATAGAGCTTATGGCAGACTTCGCATTAGATAAAAACTTTAAGGGACTTAATGATACTAAGCTCCTTTCATCCAGAGTAGAAAGAACCTTTGATCAACTGATCGATTTATTCAATCAGAATAATGGAGATCTTGCTTCGCAGTTTGCAGCTGTTGCAAATTTAACAAATCAGATTGCTCCATTACAAACGCAAGTAGCCGGGATTGCTTCGAGCGTCGCATCCTTAGTTACTTTAGTCCTAGCTCCGATACCTGCAAGTTCTACTTCGACAGGAACCGCAGGTCAGATAGCAGTCGATACAACTAACAACCTATTCTATTTGTGCTACGCAACGAATGCGTGGCTACAAATATCTGTAGGCACAACCTTCTAATATAGAGCGCACCTTGACTGTCAGGGTGCGCTTTGGTATACTTAGATAGTCAGATAACCGAAAGGAAAACTTATGGGATTAGATTATAGCGGCGGTATGAGTGTAAATTACGGGAGCGGAATTGGGAGCGGGGGTAGCAGCGTTTCTCTTACGAACTCTGGTATGACTGGTGCAGCGGCGGGACAGAACGCAGCTGCGTTTCAGTTTCCTTCATGGCTTCAGCCTAATTCGAATCAGACGACAAAGGAACTACAGGATTCCTATGCCGCGATTCCTCAAGCCTTTAATGTTGACAATCAGGTCAACTCTCTCAACGATTCAATCGCAGGGCAGACTAACCAGATGCAGAGGCAGTCCGGACAGGCAGGACAGGAGTATGCGAACCGTGCGCTCCTCTCAGGAGGCTCAGCCCTTGGTGCGGGTGCGGTTCAAGCTCAGGCAATGATGCCAACGCTTGCGTCAAATGCACAGATGCACGCGCAAGCTGAAGGTATTAAATCGACTGCCTCACAGTCTGCTATCACATTGGCCTCACAAGTTGCTAATCAGATTGGCACTCTTCGCAATAAGTATCTGGATAGCTTGATCGGATATCAGAACAACGCGCAGCAGAACTACAATCAGCAGCTAACAATTAAGAATCAACAGCAGTCGGATCAGCTTGCTGCCGCTAATTCACTGATGGCACATCCGGGATCATCAGGAGTTTGGACTACAGACCCTAATGGAATGATTACAGGAGGACAGGATAACGCTAATGCTTCTGCAACTATTACGACACAACAGCAAGCAGCGCGGGCAACTCTCGCAGCTATCGCAGCGGGTCACTAAGTTTGCAATCATTGCAAAAGAAATAATTATATGGCAGGACAATTCTTCTCTTCTCAGCCTAGTGCGGATTTACCTTCGACTTCATTCCTTACCCCTGATGTAACTCCCGGTGCGCAGGAGATGTCTCGTCAGGCGTTTCTGCAAAACAATCCAGCTATCGCGGCACAGATTGCCGCGCAGAGATCGGCACAAGATTCGCAGACAAACGATGCCGTGGACAATCGCGCTATTCGTTTGCAGAACCAGCAGATGTTCCCAAACCTTGCATCGTCCTACAAACCGGTAGGTAATGAACAGGTTTCTGATCCAATCATCGCGCGTAAAATTGCCCTTTCAGACCGAGACATTGCGGCTAATAGTCCGATGAATCCGATCGATCAAGCAGTTCAGGCCGTTCAAGCTGCACGCGCGCAGTCGAAGTTTCCCGTAATAAGCACTTCAGATCCTGATGCAAAGTTAAAAACAATGCTAGCTCCGTATCTCAGTCCCGGAGTTGTTCAAGCCGGTGGAGGATCGCTCGTAGGGAGTGCTAGCCCTAACAATCCCTTTGCAATACTTGCAAAATTAAAGCAAGGAGAGAAGGGTATTGGTCAGGCTCCTGACTATAGCTTTCTTACTAAGTATATTAAGGAAGAAACTGGAGATCCAAAAGATCCAAGCACTCGCACTGACATTATTGAGGGTATGCCAAAAGTTAATACTATCGCTTACGATCCGCATTTCCAACAATTAATGCGCACTAACCCTGCTGCTGCAAACGAAATCTATACTAGGATTCGGGGTGGCGCAACTTTGGAGAACGACTATGCCGGAAAGTCTACCAATCCTATCACGAATCAACGTATTAAGGATGCTCATGTTCTTGCGCAGCACGCTATTCAATCCATGAATGCCTCTGTCGATACAGAAATGATGAAGGATGATAAGGGTGTCGATGTTCCTAAAAATCCAAAGACCTATGGCAGATGGATGGGAGTTATGCCCAGCACTGAGGTAGGGTTGACGAGCAAAGAACGTGTCTTGTTGAATCCTGATTTCCAGAACGCTTTGGATATGCACGCGCAGATTGCCGGAACCTTTGCACCTATGGTGCAGCTTCGCAAACGTGGAATGGCTCTCGATCAATCTCAACAGAAGGGAATCGATGACGCCTTAGCCGCTGCTGCACAGAAGAGAGGACAGCCCGTAGTTGCACCGAATGCGCCTACCGCTCCTGTCGCTCCGGCTATTGACCCTAATGCTTTCTCTGCACCGGGGCAAGCTGAAGCTCCTAATAGTCCATACGCAGCGCAAGCCGCTGCAATCCCTAATGCCTCCGATATTGGAGTCATGGCGGGATCAGTAGGTCAAGACTATCTGCGTGCCGCTTCGATGGTAGGTAATGCGTATCACGGCATTGCTAATCGAATGATTCAAGGGACTCAGATTCCTCAAGACATTGTAAACAATATTATCGCGGGACATCCTGAGACGATATCGCAGATGTTTCAATGGGGTAATCCGAAAGCGAATCCGCTGACAGCTAAGTATCAGCCGAAGGCTGAGAACTTCATTGACGTTAATCAATTCAATAACAAGTCCGATGGTCAAGGTCGGATGCCTCAAGATATGTCGCAAGCCTCTCCAAGAATGCTTGATCCTCTTTTGCAATCATTGCAAAACAATCCAAAGTTCAGAGAAATCTATCACAAAGACCCAGACCAAGCAAAGGCGGTTCTGGAACAATACCAAATCCAAGCAGCCGCACAAGCAGCACAATAATATATGGCACTCTCCCAATCGGACTTATCGGATCTCCACGCAATCATGCAGGCTCAGCCTGAACTTGCTCCGGGTTATTCTTCATCCACTCCCTTTCAGAACCAAGGGAACAGTCCGGGATTCGTATCACGCCTTGGCATGGGACTTGCGAACGTTCCCACACAGGCGGTTCATGATATTGGGCAAGGGATTTCCTCCCTCGCAAACATGGGAATTCCCGAAGGCATTCAAGGAGTGCCTTCGGTTCCTACGTTTAATCCCTTCACTGTTCCTCAAGCTAAGACAACTTCAGATGCAGTTGCCGACGTAATCCCCGGCATTGCGTCTGTTGCAGCAAGTATAGCTATCCCCGAAATGGGGATTGCTAAGTTTCTGCAAGGTGCTGGCATTGAGGCAACTTCCGCCAAGCTAATCGCAGCAGGCGCGGGATGGGGACTCTCTGGAGCAGAACAGGGAGGCGGCGAAGCGACGGCACAAGCTGGACAGGGCGTAGCCTTCCAAGCTCTTGGTGGTATGCCGATGAAGGTTCGTGCTCCGGCAGCAGCAGCACTTGGGCTTGCTACGGGTGTTTACTATGGGATGAAAGAGGGAGCACAGCAGGGACTGACAATGGGTGGGGCTAATGTCCTGATGGGTTTGATTGGACACGGTGCGCCTAAAGCCTTGGACGAAGTTAAACCGCCCACACTTCCAGATGTTCCGCCGCCTCTTCCACAAATCGCAGGGCTACTTAGAGATCCAGCATGGGAACAAGCTCAAGCCGCAACTGCGCAAGCTTCAACTCCCGCTATCCCGGAACTGCCTTGGAATCCTCCATCGGCTAATAGACAAGCTGCTATCGATAGCATCGTGCAATCGCACGTTAATCCAATAGAAGCAACTCCGGTAATCCCTGATGCTTTACTTCCTCAGCCTAAGTCAGCGGCTGACTCGGCCAGTGTTATCACAGGAGCGGAACGTCCTCTCCCTGTGTTTGATATTAACAATCCTAATCCGGCTCCGGTTACACCTGACTCTAAGAATTCCCTTGAGTCCCTTAACGCAGCACTTGGGCAGGTCGAACAAACGTCTGGGCAGAAACTCCAAGACGCTAGGGTGAAGGCAATTCTCACTGGCGGAGATCCGAACATAGTTCCAAATCTTGGACGTAAAGGAGAGAATGGAACTAAACTCTACTCAGGAATACCAGACTTCTCTGCACTCAAGACTCTTACTGGTCAGGACTTAATTACTGGCGGCGCGGGTGCAATGATCGGCGGTTACAATGATCAGGAAGATCCAATGACTGGCGCGGCCTTGGGCTTTGCCGGTGGCGTAGCTGGATCGAAAGCATTGCGCTTCGCGTTGGAACTGAAAGGGGGGATGGCTAAACCGTTGCAGGAGAGTGCAGTTAAAGCTGCTGATGATGAGACTGCACATTTGCAATCATTGCAAAATCCAGTAAAGCTAGCATCAGAGGAAAGTGTGAAGGTCAATCCATCCCTTTCAGAATTGCCAAAGGCACCTGACTATCGCAAGGGATCAGAAGCAGGATACATGCTGCCAGCTCTCGGAGCGCGTGTTGCGGTCGGTGGTTTAGCTGGCGCGGCTATCGGAGGTGCTTCCTCAAGCGATCATGATACTGCTGTCCGTAATGCGTTGATCGGAGGCATGGTAGGAGCTGCCGCCTTATCGGTAGGGCCAGAGATTGCAAAGACAGTTACAGAC
>Ga0118677_10016111_pt1 | contig 10294 bp, 4 predicted proteins | sample AliMusrvi5mmetaG_FD_86154 | JGI IMG/M metagenome (GOLD analysis project Ga0118677, IMG submission 86154)
CTGGCACACGCCGATGTCGATCGCGGCGGCCAACGCCGGCAAGGACGTGTATTGTCAAAAGCCGCTGGCACTCGATTTCCGTCTAACTGGTCTGCTGCGCAAGGTCGTCAAGGAAAAGAAGCGGATTTTCCAGTTCGGGACGCAATACCGGTCGGGCGGGCCTAACGGCAGGTACCGGCGGATGGTCCAGTTGATCCGCAACGGCTACATCGGAAAATTGGAGCGGATTGATCTGTGGTGCCGCGACGTGTCGTTTGACGCGGCGAACTATCACGTCAAACCCTTCGGCTCGGCCGTCGAGGTGCCGGTGCCGCCGGACCTTGATTTCGACGCCTGGATGGGGCCGTCGGAAATGGTTCCCTACACCGAGGACCGCGCGACGAACTGGGGTGGCTATCATTGCCCCGAGACCTCGCTCGGTTTCCTCGCCGGCTGCGGGATTCACGAGTTGGGCCTCGCGCAGTGGGCGAACAAGGCCGACGACACCAGTCCGGTGCGCTACGCGGGAACCGGCGTCGTGCCCACCGAAGGCGTCTTTCGCACGCTGGCCCAGTGGGACGTGACGTGCGACTATGCCAACGGGGTCAAGCTGCGTTTCATGGATTGCCGCACCGCCAAGGTGGCGGTGGCCTCCGCGCTGCCGCGGGCGTGGCAGGACGGCGACGGCGTGATCTTCCACGGCAGCGAGGGTTGGATCAGCGATGCCGCGGGCTTCTGTGCCAGCAACCAGGCGCTGTGGAAGGCCGATTTCAAATCCACCGACGAAGAGTTGCCGATCTCGCCGGAACACAACCGGAACTTCATCGATTGCGTCAAGTCGCGCCAGGAAACCATCTGCCCGGTCGAAATGGCGATCCGCTGCGATGCCATCCCCCACCTGGCTGACATCGCGGCGCGCACCGGCCGCGTCATCGAGTGGAATCCCGACAAGGAAGAAATCGTTGGCGACGCGGATGCCGCGAAGATGCTATCACGTCCGTCGCGGGAAAAATGGCGGGTCTGGTAAACCTTAGCCACATCAATTAAGCGATCACCCCAAATAGGAAAATGCGCAAGGCCATCGCGGCTGATTCTTACCACGGATTTCACGGATTTAAATGGATTTCACGGAGCACGTAACCATGTTCTATCAGGTTTTTCACTAGCCCCAACCGTGAGTAAACCGAAATTCACAATTTCTTCCTAATCCGTGTAATCCGTGTAATCCGTGGTTTCTTTTTCGCTAACTATCTAACACGATGACTCCTGCCAACCTAACATCATCGAAGCCGCTCGGCCGCCGCCAGTTCATCCGCCGCAGCGCCATCCCGATTGCGGCGCTGGCCATCCCCGGCTTGTCAAGCCTCGCCTGCGCTGCGAAAGATTCCACTTGGCGCATGCGTCTGGCGTTCTCCTCGGTCATGTTCGCCGAGCTGCCCTTCGAGGACGTCTGTGCGCGGGTGGCCAAGCTGGGGTTCGATGCCATTGACATCTGGTGCCCGTTCGACCGCTGCAAGCACCTGGCAGATGTCGCAACCCGCCTCGGCCCCGACGGCTTGAAGCAGGTGCTCGCCGAGCGCAAACTCGCCCTGGGAAGTTTCACCACCTACCGCACGCCTGCGGAAGCGCTCGGGTTTCCCGGCTATGCGGAGTTCATCGGCAAGTGCGGCGGCGGACTGGTCGTGCGGGAGTCGGAATACATTCATGTCAAAGCGGCCGATCTGACCACCTCGATGCGCGCGTTTTTCGACAAACTCAAGCCACAGATCGAACTGGCCGCCCAAGCCAAAGTCCGCCTGGTCATCGAGAACCACGGCGATGCCTTGCTCAGCACTCCCGACTCGTTCAAGGCGTTTGTTGACCTCAACCCCGCGCCCGAGCACGTCGGACTGGGCGTCGCGCCCTATCATCTGCAAGCCATCCAGGCCTCGGTCGAGGATGTGATAGCCCTCGCCGGGTCGCAACTGCTGTTCTTCTATGCCTGGCAGAAGGCCGACGGGCTCAACCAGCTTCCCGGCCACGGTCCGACGGATTTCGTCCCCTGGCTCAGGGCACTGGCGAAGATCAACTATCAGGGTTATGTCAATCCCTTCATGCACGGCAACCTCAAGCCCGAGCAAGTCACCGCGGGCATCACCCAGGCCTGCACCTATTTGAAGGCCTGCCATGCGAAGGCCAGCGCCTAACCGATGGAAATCGATGGGCTGGCTCAACCACATCACCCTGGCAGCGATTCTAACAATGAGCGCATCGGCAAAGGAAGGCGTGATTCTGTTGCACGGGCTGTGCCGGACAAAGGCGAGCATGTCCAAGATGGAAGCAGCCCTGGCAAAGGATGGGTTTGTCGTCGATAACGTCGCTTATCCATCGCGCTCGGCAAACGTCGAGCCACTCAGCGAAGCCGTTGTTGGAGCCGCCTTGGCCAGCCCCCGGCTTGCGGATTGCTCGCGGATTCACTTTGTCACGCATTCGCTCGGCGGGATTTTGGTGCGCAGTTATTTTTCCCGGCATCCGGATCCGCGGCTCGGCAGGGTGGTCATGCTCGGCCCGCCGAACCAAGGCAGCGAGGTGGTGGACAAGTTAGGTTCCTGGTGGCTGTTCAAGAAGATCAACGGGCCTGCCGGCTCGGAATTGGGCACCGCCAAGGAGACGGTGCCGAATCGGCTTGGACCGGTGAAGTTTGAGTTGGGAGTTATCGCCGGGGATCGCTCAATCAATTGGATCAACAGTCTGATGATAAAGGGCCGCGACGACGGCAAAGTCTCTGTCGCGCGCACCAAGGTCGAAGGCATGAAGGAACAGCTTGTGGTCCATGTCACACACCCGTTATTGATGAGGAATGATTGGGTGATTGAGAGTACGAGAACCTTTTTGAAATCAGGGTCGTTCCAGCTTGCGCCGTGGCCCGCACCACAGTCCGGTGCATTTTGACGCTCTGCGGGATTGCGGGTCGGACCGCTGGGCCGCTTGCTCGTCGAGCGCACCGCGCGGAAACACGTCCTCGGCCCAAGAACTCGTCTGAACGTCAAGAGTGGATGTGCTGCCATTCCAATGGCTCCAGTGACCATCAATTCCAACTCCCGATCTCCGCGGACCAAATTGCGATCCCGGCGCCCCTGCGGTCAGTTCGGGCAAGGATCGGCGGCGCACGACGGGCATGCCCGACAACCTGGGCTGTGTTAGGACCGGTCGTCTGGAAAAATTTCTTGTCGGCGTTGCAGATCCGCATTTTCATGTCGCAACTTGTGCCGTGAGGGGGCGATATGCTTCCCGCATGCAGCCAATCCACCAAGCCAGCATTCCTTAACCAAAATCCAAAAAAAATGATGAAACCCCGCATTCAATTCCACCGCGTTTTTGCGTTGCCGGCGCTCGCGCTGCTCGCCCTCGCCCCGCCCGCCGCCCGCGCCGCCAGCGGCACCTGGACCCAAACAACCTCCGGCGGCAATTGGAGTGACACCGCCAACTGGAGCGGTGGCGCCGTGGCCGATGCTTCCGGTTCCACCGCCTCTTTCAACACGCTGGACCTCACGGCAGACAATACCGTCCATCTCGACGGTTCGCGCACCCTAACCAGTTTGTCGTTTGGCGATACCGGCACCGGCACAGCGGCCAACTGGATTTTGGACGACAACGCGAGCAGCGGCGCCAACATTCTGACGCTCGCGGGCACCACGCCCAGCATTACCGTCAGCGCCATGGGCACGGGCAGCAGCGCCACCATCGGCGCGGTTATCGGCGGCAGCACGGCTTGGACCAAGGCCGGTGCCGGCACGCTGAGCCTCGCCGGCGCGAACACCACCAGCGGAGCGCTGACCATCACCGGCGGCACGCTGGCACTCTCCAGCGGCGACAACCGCTTGCTGAGCACCAGCGCCTTCACCTTCAACGCCAATAACACCATCCTGGATCTTGGCGGCTACAGCCAGACGCTCGCGAAACTCACCGTTTCCCAACTTGCCCAGACGGACACCATTCAAGGAGGCGGCACGCTGATCCTCAATGGTGCCAACGACTTCAGATTGGGGCCCACGGGTTCCGGACTTACCCAAGCCCTCAATCTGTCCGCAGTGACCAACTTCACCTATAATGCATCATCCAATTTCTTTGACGTGGGTCCGCAATCCACTGCAACCAATGTTTCACCAAACTACACCACCCAGCTTGTGCTGGCCACGAACAACTCGATTACGGCCGGACAATTCGGCGTGGGAGACGTTGCGCCGGCCAGCGGCAATTATGTGAACCCTGCCACGGTTTTCCTCGGGCAGACGAATACGATCAATGCCACGACGATCAACGTCGGCGTGAGCGGCAGGAACACCGGCAATCTGCAGTTCAATACCGGCCTCGCGGCAAATCCAACCCTGACCATCCGCGCCACCGATGGCAGCAGCCGGGCCAACATCCTCGTGGGACAAACCGGTGCGAATTCGGCCAATAGCTGGGGGACCACCCAAACCGTTGACCTGGTAGCGGGTGTCACCGGAGCCAGCGTGCTCGACGCAAAGGTAGGCACCTTGACCCTTGGTTATGGTAACCGGGGAGGTAGCAGCCAGTCGAACGCCACCGGTATTTTCACCATGGGCAACGGCACCTTGGATGCCACAACCATCATTCTTGGCCAAGACACGACTGGTAGCACAGGTGGCACGCTGATTGGCACGTTGAACGTGAACGGCGGCACCGTCAAGGTGAGCACCCTGACGATCGGTAACAAGGCCGGAAGTGACAATGTCACCGGCAACTTCAATCTGCTAACCGGCACGCTGCGTGCCACCACCGTACAAAAGGGAGCGGGGTCGGCCACCCGCAATTTCAACTGGAGCGCCGGCAGCATCCAGAACTACGACGCCAGCACCGACATCACCATTCCCACCGGCCTGACAGTGGGCCTGGTCGGCAGCAGCGACGACCACACCTTCAATATCGAAGCCAGCCGCACGGCGAATGTCGCGGCGGTGGTTGCAAACGGTGCTTCCAGTACCGGTAAACTCGTCAAATCCGGTGACGGCACGCTGGCCCTCACGGCGGTCAATACCTATACCGGCACCACGACTGCGAGTGCGGGAGCGCTGTTGGTGAATAGCCCTGGCTCGACCCATGCCAGCAGCGCCGTGACGGTGCAAAGCGGCGGCACCCTTGGCGGCACCGGCACGATCAATGGCACCGTGACGGTGAACGGCGGCGGCACCCTCCAGCCGACACTTACCGGCACCGCTGGCACGCTCATCCTTTCCAATGCCACGGCTCCGTCTTTCGCCTCGTCCAGCACGCTGAAAGTCCGCGTGCCGACGACCTCCACGGCGGACAAGGTTTCCCTGAGCAATGCCACGCCGGTTTTTGCCTGCGGCAATCTGGACCTTGTGATTGATACCACCGGCCTGGGTGGCACAGCCGTCACCGGAGCGGTGATCGTGCAGACCACCAATGCGTCCGGCATCAGCGGCACCTTCCACAGTGTCACCGCGAACGGTGGTTATACCCCGACGGTACACTATAACGCCAACTCGATCACCGTGGACCTAACCGTCACCTCCGCCCAGACGAGCACCTTTGCCCTGGCCGATTTCTCCGGCACCCAAACCGCTGGCACGGCGGGCACGATGACGGTCACCGCCAAGAATTTCTATGGGGCCACGGCCACCGGCTATGTCGGCACCATTCATTTCACCAGCACCGATGGCGCGGCGGCATTGCCGGCGGACTATACTTTCCAGGTATCGGACAACGGTGTGCATACCTTCACCAGCGGCATCACGCTGAACACGCCAGGCACTCACTCCATCACCGTCGCCGATGGGGTCACGGGCTCGATCAGCGGCACGCAGTCTGGCATCATCGTGGCGGCGGGTGCCTCGGCGGCCACCTTGATCGTGGAGGGTTTCTCAAATCCAGCGGTGGCCGGCACACCGGGCAGTTTCACGGTGACGGCCAAGACCTCCGGTGGCAGCACGGCCACGAGCTATACCGGCACGGTGACCTTCAGTAGCACGGATGGCGCGGCGGTGTTGCCCACCAACTATACTTTCCAGCCCTCGGACAACGGTGTGCATGCCTTTACGAATGTTGTGACGCTCAAGACTGCGGGCACCCATTCCATCACAGCGACCGACACAGTGGCTTCCTATATTTCCGGCGCGGAATCCGGCATCAGCGTGGTACCGGCCGCTGCCGCCACCTTGGCGGTGACTGGTGCGCCAAGTCTGCAGTGGGCAGGCGCGGCAGTCAGCGAGACGGTCACGGTCAGGGATGCGTATAACAACCTCGCCACCAATTACACTGGCACGATCCACTTCACCAGTACCGACGGAGCGGCGGTGTTGCCCGCTAACTACACTTTTACCAGTGGCGACAGCGGCACACACACCTTCACCAACGGCGTGACGTTCAACACCGATGGCACGCAATCAATCACCGCCACCGATACCGGATCATCCGTCGCCGGAACGCAGTCCGGCATCGTGATCGCGACCGCAGCGACCTTCACCTGGAATTTCCCATTGGCCGGCGCGTGGAGCAATGCGGCCAAGTGGACTAACGAAGCTGGAGCTGCGTTGCCGCCCGCTACCAACGGCCTGGCGAAATACAAGATGAACTTCAACCAGACCGGCACATATACCGCCACCCAAGACCTCGCCGATGGCTTCGTTCTCAATCAACTGAACTTCAGCGGTTCGACGGTGACGATCAGCGGCAACGGACTGGCGTTCGCCAGCGACGGTGCCGCGCCGCCGCAAATCAACCAGAGCGCAGCAGTAAGCTCCACGGTCGGCAATAACATCGCCCTGAACGCCGACACCACCGTCGTCGCGACCGCCAACGGAGGCGTCGTCCTCAACGGCGTGATTTCCGGCACGGGCGGCATGACCAAGACCGGCCCGGGTGTCTTGACCATCGGCAACGCGGCTAACACTTACAGCGGCCCCACCGTCATCAGCGGCGGTAGGTTGAGTTCCTCTGCTGCGGGCAACGGGGGCTTCGGCACCGGCGGCTCCATTACCCTCGCCAGCGGCACGTTCCTCGATTTGAACGGCCCCAGCAACATCGTCACCAATAGCGGAATCTTCAATGGCGGTACGATCAACGCGAACAACGGGTTCAGCGCAACCTGGAGTGGTCCCATCACCCTGAATGCAAGCACGACCTTTGACACAGGCATGTCGATCGGCGGTATCATCAGCGGCACCGGCGGCTTGATCAAGATCGGTGGCGGCACGCTGAGCCTCAACGCAGCCAATACTTTCAGCGGCGCCATCACCGTGAATGCCGGCACGCTCAAGTTGGGAAGTGGGGGATCGATCAATGATTCCACCGGTCTGACACTCGCGGTCGGCACGACCTTCGACGTTTCATCCAAAGCATCGCCCTATGTCTTGAGTGCCACCACCACACTGAGCGCCAGCGGCGCGGCCAGCGCCGCCACCATCAAAGGCGCGGTGAGCGGCACCGTGAGCCTGGGCGCGCAGCCAATCCACCTGACCTTCACTCCGACCTCCTTCAGCGGCGATGCCGCGCGTCCCGCACTCATGGTTTCCCAAGGCGCTCTAACACTCGATAACAACACCCTCACCGTCAACAACGCCGCCGCGACGCCCTTGGGCGCGGGTGTCTATCGGCTCATCCAGGTGGGTGACGGCAGCAGCGGCACCATCACCGGCGTTCCTAACACCTCGCCGGTCACCGTCACCGGAACTGGCCTTGCGGCGGGGACGGCGGCAACCGTTTCTGTTAGCTCAGGCAACGTGATACTCACCGTGGCAATCGCCGACCCGTATGTGTTATGGGGCAACGGCACCTTCGCCAACGCCTTCACCGACAAGGATTCCACCCACGATCCGGACCACGACGGAGTGACCAATCTCCAGGAATACGCCTTTGGCACGGATCCGACGGTTTCGTTCTCCGGTGGCATCGCGTATGTGCCGGGTGGTACCGTCACCACGCACGGACAGCCCGTCGTCTTCGCATCGGGGGTGGATTATTTCACGGTATTTGGCCGCCGCACAGACCATGCAACCGCCGGTATCACTTACAAGGTGCAGTTCAGCGCTGGTTTGGACGCCTGGGTGGACAACGACGATGCGACCCATGTTCCCGTGCAGGTGGCCACTGACGGGACGATTGACGCGATCCAGGTGAAGTACCCGGAATCCATTGTGACCGGGAGCGGTTCGCAAAAACCGACGTTCTCCCGGGTGATGGTGACCAAGCCCTGAGCGGGAGGTAATGACTCAGAAACCAGAGGCCAGAGGTCAGAGATCAGAGGCCAGATATCAGAACACGGGGGGAGCGCGAGCGAACCCCGTGCATTCCGGCAAAGCCCCAACCGGCATGACCTAGGCATGAAACATGAAATATGAAACTATGAAACCAAAATACCAGCATTTCCCCGTATGGGTCGCTCTTGGGTTGGTGATGCCCGCCTCGGCGGATGTCATCTACAGCAACCTCCAGAACATCGGCATCCCCGCCAGCTTCGCCGGGCTGTATCTGAATCTGACACTCCCCTATGACTCCAGCAAGTCAAACACGAGCATGTCAAGCCCGGTCGCCGGCTGGGACATCAATGCGTACCGTGACGGAATGGATCTGGCCAACAGCCCGGCCTTCCAACCGGTACGCGCCAACAATACAACCAATTGGGCACCCGTCACGGACATGGCGGCGGGTGCCACCGTCGGGAGCAGCAGCATTTTCTCCCCCTTCGTGCAGGGGGCCACGGGTGAAACCCCCAATGCTCCCGGCTATGGGACCTCCCGGATGCTGACGGGTTCAGGCGGCAACTTCACCGCCGGCACCGAAGGCTACATCGGCTTCAAACTCTACACCGGTGCCAACTATACCGCGCCCGTTTATGGTTGGATGCGAGTGATCCTGGGGGGAGCAAGCCCCGTGATCAAGGACTGGGCCTACGACACCAGCGGCGCGACCATCGCCACCGGCAACGTGTTGCAAAGCGCCGCGGTCAATAACGCCCAAACCGTCACGCTCAGCTCCGCGTCCGGTTCGTTCACCCTCGGGTCAGCGATCACCAACACCGGCAGCAACGTCAACAGCGTGGTCAAGACCGATGCGGGAACCACCACTCTAACAGGTTCTAACACCTACACAGGCGTCACCACGGTCCACGCAGGCACCCTGGCACTCGCTTCCGGTGGCAGCATCGCTAACAGCACGACCCTCGTCGTCGGCGACACCGGGTCATCCGGCGCAGTGCTGGATCTAACCGCGAAGGCGGGCTACACCATCGCCAGTGGCACGACCCTCAAGGGCATCGGCACCGTCAATGTCGGGTCCAACAATACCCTGACCATCAACGGCACGCATGCCCCGGGCAACAGTCCGGGGGTGCAGAGTGTGACCGGCAACCTGAGTTATGGCACCGGTTCGATCTTCGAATGGGATCTGGCCAGCAGCGCGACCGGAACACGCGGCACCCAATACGACGGGGTCAACGTGACCGGCACGCTCGGTGGCTCGGGAGCGATCTTCAAGGTGGTGCTCGACAGCGGCAGCTACACCGAGGATTTCTGGAAGACCAATCAGCAATGGACAGGCATTTTCACCGCCTCCAACGCCGTCAACATGGCGGGCATCTTCAGTGATATCCAGTGGTCAGGTGGTTCGCTCCTGACCACCCCGCTCACCACCCCGCCCGGCCATTTCAGCTTCACCAACTCCGGCACCACCCTCACCTGGACCGCCGTGCCCGAACCCACCAGCGCGCTGGCGGGACTTTTGTTAGGTGCGGGCCTGTTGCGGAGAAGGAGATGAAGAGATAGTGGATCGAAGATCGAGGATCGGAGATGGAAGATAGAAAAGATGATCCACGATTCTCAATCCATAATCCACTCCGCGTTCCTCTCTGCGACCTCCGCGCCTCCGCGTTTCGATTTCATCATCCATCATCCATCCACAATCTGCAATCTGCAATCGGCTCGCATGCGAGCCCATCCCTTTCCGGAGTTAATGGGTTTTCTCCGGAATCCCGCGGGGCCGCCGGTGCGCAACGGCGACCCCGCAATTCTTTTGAAAAAGCGGGCAAGACATAAGGAAGGGACCAGCTGCCTCGCTGGTCCCAAATTCCCGGTTTCTGATACCTCACATGAACCGAGCAGTTACCGCGCATACACACCGCCTCACGGCGGACAAGTGGGCGGCCCGAGGCCGAGCCGCCCTACCTTTATCCATAACAGCGGCGGTCTGCGACTACTTTTCCCCTGCGGAAAAAGTCGCTGTTTGCCCGTCACGAATCAGTCCAATGCGATACCGTTGCGTTCCTATGGCAATGCAACCATCCACGATCCACGAT
>Ga0118677_10016112_pt1 | contig 10294 bp, 8 predicted proteins | sample AliMusrvi5mmetaG_FD_86154 | JGI IMG/M metagenome (GOLD analysis project Ga0118677, IMG submission 86154)
GCTTCCCAGGGGTCAAGGTGAAGACCCGTTGACCAGGGACCTCGGGAGTCCCGGAGAGCGACCCGGCGGCCTTCCCGTCGATCTCAAGGTCGATCGGGGAGTCCGCGAAGATCAGGAGGGTTCCTTTCGGACTCGCCGGGGCTTTCGCCGAGGATGGAGCCATCCCCGCCGTCCCCGTGAACTCGATCTTCACGACCGTCTTCGGGGCCTTCACCTCGATGGCCTTCGACCACTTCAGGCCATCCGGGGTCGCCGCCGAGAGAAGGTATTCACCTGGGGCAACGTCCAGCTTCGTCGGGGCGTCGCCCTGAAGATCGGCCACCTTCTCGCCGTCGAGCTTTACGGTGCAGGGGACATCGGAGGCGAGGAGGAGGGTGGCCTTCTGCACCGTCGCCTTCGGCTTCGACGTAGCCGTCTGGCCTGGCGACGGAGAGGCCAAGATCAGGCCAGCTAGTGCTAGCCCGGCGTGAACACCCAGGCGACCCAACAAGGCCCAGCGACGCGACATCGTCTACCTCCCGGCGAAACTGATGGTGACGGTAAGGATAGGGAGCGGGGTGTGCGACCGCAAGCCGACGGGGTCCAGGTCTGCGGGGCAAGGGGGATGCCTCCTCCTGGGTGGCGGAGCGTGGAGGAGAAACGACCCCGGCGGCTCTCAGGTCGAAGGTGTCGAAGCCCCATGCCGGACCGGCTCCGGAGGCGGTGGCCAGGCTGGGAGATCGCTGTCCAATTACAGTTAATTCTAAAAGTGCGGGGGTCGGTTCGAACATGCGTCGCCTGGCCTGGAGCGGGGTGGAGCCCGCTGCCATAGCGGGTTTTGTGAAGATGTCCGGACTACGGAGGCAGACTTTCCCCCGCAGTCCGGACGTTAGATCTTCTCGATCATTCCGGCGTAGACACGGTTCTCACGACCCCACCCCCTTGGTCCTGTCCCGGGTCGTGAGGGAGGGTCCCTCCCGCAAACGTGTCCATCGTGTCCTCTGCCGTCGAAACACCCCTGGGCGAGGGGTCGGGGTCGGGTTCCGGACCTTTCGTAGGACCGGTTGGGCCGGTTGGACCGGTTTTCCCGGGGGGTGCCCCTCCAGGAGTTGGGGTGATCAGGATGTACCTCGCCCTGGCCTTCCCACCGGGCGGCGTGAAGCGCACCGAGAATTTGTCGGAGTGCTCCTCCCTGTGAAGCCGCCCCCTCTCCTCCAGGACCGTCAGCATCCGGTACGACGAGAGCGAAAGCGTCTCCCCCTGCTCCAGGGCCAGCTTCTGTTCGCCCTCCAGTGCCTCATGCTCCTCAATCAGGGTCTCGTATTCCAGAGTCTGTAGCGCCAGACGCTCATCGGTGCGTGTGATCTCGTCGGCAGCCTGCTGGCGATCCTTGGCAAGGCCGGCCAGTTTTAGATCTGCCCGATGCAAAAGCGTCCCGACGTTTTTCAGCCCCTCGCTAACCTCTCGTGACTGCTGAAGAAGCGACTCGCGCTCGACTCCGTGGGTAGCCACCTCAAGTTCAAGATCGCGTACCCGGCCTTCCAGCTCCCTGATCTCGCGCTTTTTATGGATGATACCTTTCTGAACCTGTTCCGCGGATCCGCCGCTGACGATGCCCCCCAGCTCAACCATGTCGCCGTCGCGGGTTACAAAGCTGAGATCGGGGTGCAGACGTGCCAGAACAAGTGCCAAGCCAAGGTCATCCACCAGCAGGACATTGCTCAGGATACGACGAATCGCCCCTTCGAAGGGTCCCGTAATCCGAACCTTATTGCTGAGAGCGACCGCATCCGCCACTACGGGGAGAGGAAGAGTTCCGAACGGCTGCGGCAGCGCCAGAGCAACCCGTCCACCATTGCTTCGCTTCAGGAATTCAAGGGCTTGAAGCGCATCGTTATCCTCGGTGCAAAGAACACACTGTAATCGATCAGCCAAGACAGCCTCGACCGCCGCTTCCAACTCCTCGATACTCGCCACGCAATGGCACCGCGCCGCCAGGCCGTGCTTCTCCAAGTGGCGCACGATGAGTCGGAAATCGGCTTGCTTGTCCTCGATGATCAGAAGATTGAGGTGCGTGCTCATATCAGCATTTCATCCTGCCGCGTGTCCTCGGCCAGAAGGATTGTTTTTGTTTTCATAGCTCTTCCTTGTTTTTAGCGTCTGGAGACGACAAACTAAAGTAAAATGTGACCCCCTTCCCAGGCGCGGCGGCGGCCCGGATTGTGCCGCCGTGGCGATGCACGACACGCTGCACGGTGGCCAGACCGATGCCGATGCCAGGGAACTCATCCTCCCGATGCAGGCGCTGGAAGGGCTGAAAGAGCCTGGCCGCATGCTTCATGTCGAAACCAGCCCCGTTGTCGCGAACGAAGAAGACCGGGGTGTTGGAGTGGTGGAGTATTGGAGTATTGGCGTTTTGGGCGGGAGCCGCGACTCCATCACAGCACTGGTCCATTACTCCAACCTCAATCTTCGCCACCGGTTGCCTGGCCGTATATTTCCAGGCGTTGCCCAGCAGGTTGGCCAGGACCACTTCAATCATGCGCTCGTCGCCACGGACAGCCATGCCCGGCTCCACGGTCCAGGTCACGCGGCGATTGGGCTCGCCCGCTGCGAGTTCGGCCAGGATGCGGGCGGCCAGAGTCGAGATGTCCACCGCGTCGCGCCGCACTTCACCCAGCGTGCTGCGCGAGAGCCGCAGCAGGCCATCAATCAACTCGCCCATCTGCCGGCTGGCCAAAATGATTTCGTCCAGATCCTTGCGGGCTTCGCCCGGTAGCGACGCGCCGTGGTCCTCCAGCAGGATCTGGCTGAAACCGTTCATGGCGCGCAGCGGCTGCCGCAAATCGTGCGAGACCGCGTAGGCAAAGGCGTCCAACTCCTTATTGGCGGCAATCAGTTCGCTGGTGCGCTCTTGCACGCGCTGCTCCAGGCTGCGATTCAACTCGCGAATCTCCACCTCCGCCCGCTTGCGCTCGGTGATGTCGTATAAGACCACGAGGTGCGTGCCGGCAAAGGTGTCCGATAGCGGCGTTGCCCCGACCAGCGCGACCCGCTGCGAACCATCCTTGCAGCGGATGTTCGCCTCGGCAGGTTCGAAAGCCGTCCCTTCCGCCAACGCTTGGTTCAATGCTAGTTGCCACTGGGTCTTAACCCAGTCTTGATAGGTGGGATCCGGGTAAGCCTTTTGCCACCAATCCACCAAGGTGGGAATGTCCCCGAGGTCGTAGCCGAAAGTCTTGGTGAACTCGCGATTCACATAGGTGATGTTGCCCTGCGCATCATTCAGGGCCAAGGGCACCGGGGAGCAATCAATCACGCTGCGGAGCTTCGCCTCGCTCGCCCGCAGCGCCTGGCTCATCTGCTCCGACTGGTCGCGCGCCTCGATGGCATCCCGCATCATGTTTAGCGCCGCCGTGCGCGATTGGCTCAGAACTTTCGCCGCCTGCTCACGCTCGGTGCTGTCCCGGTGAATACATTGAATGAGGGCTTGTTCTCCGATGGCGATCAGGCTGGCGGAAACCTCGAGCGGAAAAACATGGCCGTCCTTGTGATAGTGTTCCACATCAAAGGTCAGGCTTTCCCCGGCCAGCAAGCGCGCCATCCGTTCCGGTTTTCTTTGCAGGGTATCCGGCGTGTCCAAATCCTTCAGAGTCATCCCTGACATTTCAGCCGGGCGGTAACCATGCATCCGGGCGAATGATTCGTTGACTGAAATCAGCCGGCCATCGCTGTCCAAAACCATAATGCCGTCATTTGCCTGGTCGAACAGCCTGCGGAATCTTGATTCGCTCTTCCGCAGCGACTCCGCCGACTCGGCCTGATCCCGGTAGAATCTGACGTGCTGCCGCCACCGAATCATCCCCACACCGCCCCCCGCACCGAAGATCAGAACGATGAGCAGGATGATCATTTCCCAGAATCGCTTCCGCAGCGGCGCATCCACCTCAGACATGTCCACCTTGGCCACCATAAACCAGGGCGAATCAGGCACCGCCTGCACAGCGGAGAGCCCCGGCACGCCGCGATAATCCACGCCTGCCATGATCCCGGTCTGCCCCAGGGCGGCCCTGACTGCGGGAACTTCGGCGCGCGTCAGCGGCAACCGCAGCGCGAGGGCCGCGTTCGTTTGGTGGCGAAGGTCATTCAAATAGAGAACATCCTTCCCCTCCCGGCGCAGCAACAGCGTCTCGGCGGTCCGACTGGGCGTCGGCCATCGCTTCAAAAAGGGGTAGAGATAGCTGTTGGGGTTAATGTGCAGGACGAACACCCCCAGCGGAAGCTTCGCGTCGTTCTCGGCGAAGACGGGCACCAGCACAGCCAGATAGGCTGGGTCGCCGCTTTCGTGCCGGTTGAGGTCCTGCAATCTAACCTGACCCTCCCGCAAGGCTTCAAACGCCTCACTCACTGTCTCGGGACAGCACGGCCCCAAACCCACTGGCATCGTCAAGCGCGTGTTGCCTTGCGCATCCAACAGGCTCACTCGGTCAGATTGATAGTGCGCCTTGAATTTCTCGGCCCAGATCCGAAGCCGCTGTTGCGCATCAGGATCCCTCGACTTTCCCAGGAATCGTTGCACCAGGGTGGAAAAGTGAATGTTCCGGAACAGGATGTCGGCTTCCCCCAGCCGCTCCTTGCGCCACTGCGCCAACTCGCCCACTTTTAGATCCACGATCGTAAGAAGCTCGCGCTCCACCTGGGCGCGGTATGCCTTCTCGTAGTGCCGGTAGTAAATGTAGCCGGCCCCAAGGATGCCCGCCGCCAGCAGGACGAAGATCAAGCCCAAGCTTATGACCTCTCTGGTATCATCCCCGCCCGGTCCGCTCAGCCACCCCACCGACTCGCTGGCCAAAGCCAGCAACGCAAGCCCCAGTATCATCTGGGCGAGGAGGGTGTTGAGCGCCGGCGGGATGAAGCTTCCTCCGTAGAGCAGCGGTGTGCCGTAGAGGTAAGTCAGCAGGAAAACGAAGCTGGTGGCCAGCATCACACCAGCGGAGATCAGCGCCAGAGCGGCGCGCCAAGACCGGAGCGCGGACTGCGAAAGCGAGGCCAGAAATGACACGCTGGCGAGCAGGAAACAGAAAGCACTCACCAGCGAACCATGTCCGACGGTCGCACTGCCAACCGTTCCGGGGAGGTTCAGGCCGAAGTGTTCACCCTCCCACTGAATGTGCAGGCAGCCCAGCGTGAACAACAGGAGCGCGACCAGCGATCCCAAGCCGACCAGCGCCACGCTGAACCAATAGGCACGCCGGCTCAACGGCGTCCGGGCGCGCAAGCAGGTGGCGACGCCATACAACAGCAGCAGAACCGCCGTGCTCGGCGCCATTGGCATCAAGTTTGCCCCGAAGTTGGCCAGCCGCAGCCATCCCGAAACCCATCCCAGCAACGCCAGGAGTCCGAAGACCATCGTGACCATGCCCGCCGCCAGGAGGGCGAAGACCAACAGGAAGTCCCGGCCCGCGGGCAGCGTGCCGCCACCGCGTCGGAGCCGGCTCATCCGCCACCTCCGCCCTGCGGCGCCGCGACCAGAAGGGTGCCTTTGGCATTCACCTTAAAGATTTTGACCACGGATGGCACGGATGGCACGGATAAAACCAGACTCCGTAGTCCGGCATCCGTGTAATCCGTGTCATCCGTGGTTAAGCTTGTGCCTGGGCGGGTCATGCGCCCCCTCCGCCCGGCGGCCACCACGGCATCCGGCTCGGGTCGCCGACTTCGGAGTTTGGTTGGCGGGGGAGAACTCATGGTGGTTTGTTGGTAGCGGGTGGCGGCCCACTCAGGGGTTAAGCAGATTCAAACCGGGGTAAAGACTTTTGAAATCGGCGGGGTTGCGGGTGATCAGGCCCTGGGCGCAGCCGGCGAAGGCACCGATCATTAAATCCGCCACCGGCCGCCGGGGAACCAGCCCCTGCCGTTTCTGGCTGACATACCGCCACCAGCCCTCATGGGCAGTTTCGGTGTCCGCCAAGGTCCAGGGTTCTTCCCAGCCAATCTGGGCTCCCAGCAAGAATCGCTTCAACTCGACCACTTGGCCGCCAAACGCCGGGGCCAACTCCACGAACGTAACCCCGCAAATAACCAAACCATCCCGCAGTTTGGATTGCAGCAGTTGAGCGGACTTGATGCCATGCGCCGCGTCGTTGAGGGCGATATCCAGCACCACACAGGTATCCACCACCCAGGCTTTCATGGCGGCTCGCCCTCCCGCAGTTCGTGCATCCATTCATCCGTCCCACGAAGATCCCGGGGATTGAACTTCCGGGCATAGCCCAGCATCGCGACCGGTCCGGGCGTGTCTTCCGACCGATCATGGAAAACCCGGCATTCATTGTCGCCGACCTTCTGCCAGCGGAGCTTCTGGCCCGGTTTCAGGTTCAACTGCTTGCGGATTTTGGCAGGAATGGAAGTCTGCCCCCGCTCGGTAACGACGGTCATCAGTGTATTCACAACGGCATGATAACGTGTGCAAACATCATGTCAATCCGCCCTCGAACGGCAGTGCCGAGGCCGCCGATGGGGAAGGGGCGGCACGCGCTGAGCGCGTCGGCGGCTCGTAATTTCAGTTGGTTACAATTTGTAACCGACTGAGAACCTTCCCTGTTCAAGCGCTGTTTCTTCATCGGAAATGCCTGCTGTGCTTTCATGCTCTTGGATCATGGCTTTGGGGCGGTTAAAGATTTTGACCACGGATGGCACGGATGGCACGGATGAAACCAAACGGAGCCGTTCAACCACAGAGAACGCAGAGAGCACAAAGAGAAGCAGGCGGTTGGGGAAATGGACCCAACCTCTGGCGGGTGAAGACCCTCCCTTTCCCAAGTTCCCGGCTTTGCGTTCTTTGTGTTCTCTGTGGTTGGCCAACTGCCCTGATAAGGATAAAACCAGACTCCGTAGTCCAATGCCGCTAGGAGTTGCTCCCACAAAATACGCCAGACCGGGGCAAGTCTTTGTCCCGGAGGGACATCCGATAATAGCCCAAAGTTTCAACGTTGGGAACCAGCGTCCGCAGCCCGATAAGTCCCGAAGGGACGGCTGACGGATTGCACACTGACGGATCGCCAGGGGTTTCAGCCGTCCCTTCGGGACTTGTGCCCCTCTAAACTCGCGCCCCCAACGTTGAAACGTTGGGCTATTCTCGGCCATCCCTCCGGGATGAGGAGGGTCAAATCCTAGCGGCATTGAACCAGCAGTTCTCATTTTGGCTGGTCTGGGAGGTTTGGTGTCCACCCTTTAGGGTGTCCGAGGCCACATGGGATCATCCGCCATCCGTCCCATTCGTCCCATTCGTCCCATAATGAGAATTGCTGTAGGTTGACGGCGGGAGGAGGCCAGGTCGTAACCCACGGTTTCCGCTGACGGTGCAAGAAGGCTTGTCCGCTTCGACAACGTTGGAGGCCTCAGGCGCACAAGAATGTCCACGCTCCGATAACGTGACTTGCGCCGTGCGCAGCTCACATTTTTCTAGAGCGCGGACATTCTTGTCCGCCAGTGGGCTTTCGGGTTGACCCTCACGCAAAGGCGCACAAGAATGTCCGCGCTCCAGTCACCCGTGCCAACCTCGTTGGAAAAATGTGGGCTGCGCACGTTGCGCCCAGGAGGAGACTCTGTGGTTGACTTTGATTGTCTGTGCCCGGCCCGGCTGGTAAACTCGGCCCATGATAAAGCCGCTCAGCGCCTTGCTCGTCCTGTTCGGACTCGCCCTGCCAGCGATCTCCCTGGCTCAAACCGCAGCGGCGAAGGACTTCCTGCCGCCAGCGCCTGCAGGCAAGCAATGGAAGCTCATCTGGCACGATGAGTTCGACGGAACCCAACTGGATGAAACGAAATGGAACCGCCTGGGCGATTACCCGCGCAAGGGTGGCTGGTGGTTGAAGGAGGACGCCTACCTGAGCGGCAAGGGCACCCTGCTATTACGCACCCGGAAGGACGGCGGCCGCTATAGCTGCGGTGCGCTCGATACTCAGGGCAAGTTCGAGCACACGTTCGGCTACTACGTCGCGCGCCTGAAGATGCCCACTCAACCGGGCCATTGGCCTGCCTTTTGGATGGCCTGTCCGGGCATTGGGCAGGTCGGCAACGCCGGTCGGGACGGGACGGAGATTGACATCGTGGAAATCCCCTGGCGCACCGGCAAGGTCACCATGAACCTCCACTGGGACGGCTATGGCAAAGATCACAAGACAGCCGGCAGGACCCAGCCCAAAGCGCCCGAACTCACCCAAGGCTTTCATGACTACGCCCTGCTCTGGACCCCAGAGGAATACGTCTTCTACGTGGACGGCAAGGAGGCCTGGCGGACCAAGGCCAGTGGGGTGTCCCAGGTCCCGGAGTACCTCCTGCTGACCGAGGAAATCGGCGACTGGGGCGGCGACATCAAGAAAGCCGATTTACCTGACCTCTGCGAGGTTGATTACGTGCGGGTGTACGAGATGACCAAGTGAGGCGCCGCCTGGCAGCCAGGAATGTCACCCGACCAAACCCAGAACCCCTGATCGGAACTTGCCTTTCGGACGCTCCCCGCTGCAAATTTGATGCTGCGCGGGCAAGCATGACCCGCTTTTCGGCGTCCAATGCCGGTCGGCAGCGGCATCGGCAGTTTTGCCGACTTGGCCGATTCAAGCAGATTCGTTAGTCTGGTCTGCAATAGTCACAGCAACCAAACCTATGTCCTTATGAAAAGAGCAATCCTCATCACCTTGATCGCCATCGGGCTCGCTCAGAGCAGTCGGGCCTCAGCCGTCGGCAACCTGTTATGGCAGCCCTCCACTGGCCCCAGTCCCAGTTCCACTTGGGACATGTCCACCGCGAATTGGTACGATACCAACCTCACGTCCAACGTCACATTTGCCCAGGGAGATAGTGTCATCTTTGACGACAGCGGCAACAATTATGCAACAGTAACGCTATCTGGCGTCTTGAACCCCAGCAATGTTGTGGTGACCGCGACTTGGTTTGATTACTCACTAGGGTCAACGAGCGGAGGGAAGCTGACAAATGTCTATTCGTTGACCAAGAAAGGCTATGGCACCTTGGTCTTGGATGCCGATTGTGTTATTACCAACACCATTGTGATCGAGGAGGGAACCCTTCAGGTTGGCAATGGGGCAAGCCGTGGCACCCTCGGCACTGGGTACCTTGGGTACACCGCACCGATTACCAACGGTGGCACCTTGGCATTCAGCCGGACAGGCACCCTCAATTTCACCAACGATTTGAGCGGCTCGGGTGTATTGCTTATTACGAACAATGGCACCATCAATATGAGGGGAAACAACACAATGACCGGCCAAATAATCCATCAGGGTGCCGTCCTTGACTACGTTGTCCCGTCCAATTTAGGCAGTCCCAGCCAAATTGATGTTACAATGACCACCAACAACGCACGAACCCGATTTGCCGGAGGCGTTACTATCCCAACTGGTTGTCCGATCACAATCACATCATCTGCAGGAACCGAAACTAGTTCTCGCGCTTCTTTAATGAGCATGGGAGGAATCAATACTATTAACGGCCCGATCCGTGTGGGAGGTGGCGCTTCTACAGGCGGCACAAAACCGAACGTGAATTTGTACGTCCAAGCCGCTACTACAGAGCTAGTCGTCAACAGCAGCGTTGACGATATCGATAACAACCCGTATCTAGGCAACTTCTTCCTACGCGGCACCGTGGCCGGTGGAATAGGTAAGCTTTACGGGACCATCAACTTACCTAGTGCCACACTATGCAAGGACGAGGTTTCAACCTGGACGATCTACTCCACTGGCAACAAGGCTAGCGAAACGTGGGTAAACGCTGGCAGGTTGAACCTCGCGACCACGGATGCCCTGCCGGTGACTCGGTTAACCCTGAATACCTCGTTGGACATGGCCGGGTTTGATCAACGAGTTGGCCCGCTATGGGGTAGCGCCTCCGGGCTCATTACTAACAGCAGCACCGCCTCAGACGCGCTACTTACCCTGACCAACGGCGGCGCTTACTCCGGCGCGATCAAGGACAATGGGACAACGAAAATTGCCCTCAAACTGCTAAACCCTGGCGCTCCTATTACGCAGCAGTTGCTGGGAGACTGCAGCTACAGAGGCGCAACTACTCTGGACATAGCCACCGCTATCGCACTGGGCAATTCGGGCCTGCCCAACAGCACGCCGATTGAGATGGGCAACGGTAGCTCGCTGGATATGTCCACGAAGGCCGATCATACCTTCACCCTTGGCACCGCCCAGACCCTGAAGCCCGACGGCAACGTCCACGTGAACGGCAATCTGGTCAACCAAGGCACCATCGAGTGCAAGATCGGCAAGTCCGGCACTAC
>Ga0118677_10016113_pt1 | contig 10293 bp, 1 predicted proteins | sample AliMusrvi5mmetaG_FD_86154 | JGI IMG/M metagenome (GOLD analysis project Ga0118677, IMG submission 86154)
CGGGCACTCTGATCCTGAACAACGCCAATACCTTCACCGGCACCTTCACGATGAATGGCACGGGCACCGGCACAACCGCCGGTGCGGTGCGGATTACCCGGGCTGACGCGTTTGGCAGCGCCAACCTCTCCTGGAACGGCAACCCGAGAACCGTCCTTGAACTCGACGGTTCGGGCGGCAACATCAATTTCACCAAGAACCTTGGCAACACCAGCGGCTACATCCTCCGCAACGTGGCCGGCAACAATACCGTCACAAGCGGCATGAGCATGTACACAGGCGCTGGCGGCACCTCGGTCGCGAGCGACGGCGGCGTGCTGACCCTGAGCGGAAACATCCAGGCCGGGCAGGGTGCCCGCGCACTTGAACTGAAAGGAACCTCCACCGGCAATAATACCGTCAGTGGATTGATTGGAGCCGGTAGTGGCACCTCGCTTCTGAAAAGCGGAACCGGCACCTGGATTCTCACCAATGCCAACAACACCTATGCCGGCACCACGACGGTTCAGGCCGGCAGACTGGTGGCTGGAGCGGACTCACCCGGCTCCGGCACCTCGGGGGCCTTCGGCAACTCAAGCGCAGGGGCCATCGTGCTCGGCAACGGCTCGACTCTCGCAGGTGATGCTCCAGCCCTGCTGATCAACGGTGCCTACACCGTGGGCCGTACCATCACGGTTGGCTCACTGAGCAACACGGCGGCCTACAATGCCACCATTGGCGGCAGCAACACCACCGGCACCTCCACTTATACCGGCAATATCACCTTGAATACCACAGCGGCCAACTATACCGCCACCCTGCAAGCCGCCACCGGCGGCACGGTCGAGTTCAATACCGGCACTTGGACGACCAACAACAAGGCCATCGCCATCGGCTCCGCCGGCAACGCCGGCATGGTGAAGTTGTCTAACAATATCGCTACCAGCGGCGGCATCAACGTGAATTACGGCACCCTGGCCCTGAACAGCACTTTCACCGGCGGAAATCTGACGGTTGCCTCGGGGGCGACTCTATCCGGCACCGGCAGCATCAGCGGAGCGGTGACCATCAATGGCGGTATCCTCGCACCGGGCAACTCGATCGAGAGCCTGCTGGTCAACGGTGCCTTGACCCTGAACGACGGTTCGACCTTCGCCTATGAAATGGATTCCAGCGAAACCAACAAGTCCATCGCCGCAGATTTCCAAAGGGTCTTTGGCAATCTGGCTCTAAACGGCACGGTCAAGCTGGACTTGTCGGATCTGGCCGCAACCCCGAAAGCGTTCGCTCCTAACACCACTCTCACATTGATCAACTATGTCGGATCATTAAGCGGTGGGTTCTTCTATGGCGCGACCCCGTCCCGCTTGAACGATGGCGATACGCTCATCGCCGGTCTCAACACTTGGAAAATCTCCTACGGAGCCACCACCGGCGGTTTGAACTTTGCGACCGAGTATGATCATGGCGTCGACAGCAAATTCATCAACCTCACCCTCACCGCGATTCCCGAACCCGGCAGCTTGCTGGCGCTCGGCTGCCTGGTCGGTTCCGGTGCCTTCCTGCGCACCCGCAAGAGCTGGTCGGCGCGTCGGCCGTGTTGTTGTTAGGCACCGGCCTGCTGCGGAGATGTAGAGATAGTGGATTGAAGATCGAGGATCGGGGATGGAAGAAGTGATGATCCAAAGGCAGTGGCGGCATCAGCGGCATCCTCGGCGTCACCATCAACTCCTTCACTGACTTTTACGGCACCGGCATCGACAAGGTCGAGGTCGCCATCCCGCAATCCCACGCCACCGGCACCAAACTCTTCGCCCGCCTCCATGTCAGCATGCCGTAAACCATCAAGACAGAACACAAGAAGTGGCGTCTGGAATCTTGAAAGAGCAACATTTTGTTGTTAGGCCAAGTTTTCTGTCCGGATTCAGGGGGCTAAGGCGCATCCTCACTAGTAGAGTATTTCGACCAGTTGTCGGGAAAATTTATAAATCAATCATTGCGCCGCCCACTCCATTCGGTTTGCTTGCCACGTTTGCTTTCCGGCCTGACCTGTGCCCCCACGGCGCGGGAAGCAATCCGGCCCCATTTCCCCACCATCCAAAAGACCCCAAAACCACCCATCCCATGAAACCTACCGCATTTTCACGTCTCGTCCGCACCGGCTCCCCCGCCGCTTGTCTCCTCGCTGCCGCCATCGCCACACCATGCGTGCAAGCCGCGAGTGACTCTTGGAATGTGGACGCTGCCGGCAACTGGGCCGCTTTCGGCAGTTGGTTATCTGGCACCCAGGCCCCCGGTGCCACTTCGGGCACGACCAATTCCGACATCGCGACCTTCGGCGTCACGCTAGCCACCGCCGACCGAATTGTCACGGTTGACGCCAATCGGAATATTGGCGGCATCACGTTTTCGCACACGTCTGGCTGGAAATACACGCTCAGCGGCGGCAATCTCCTTCTGACCAACGCTGGTGCCGTCCAAGAAACCTCGGCCAGCGGGACCCATACCGACACGATCAGCACCGCCATTGCGATTCAGGGCGATGGCGGCACGGCGGCCTTCACGGCTAGTGGTGCCGCCAGCCTGCTGAGCATCGGTGCGGTAACGGGTGTTTCCACATCTCCAAACACCACCACGCTCACACTCAATGGTGCCAGTACCGGTGCCAACGCCATCACCGGCGTCATCGGCAACGGCAGCGCTGGCGGCAAACTCGCGATCATCAAAGACGGCGCCGGCTCGTGGACCCTCTCCGGCGCGAACACCTTCAGCGGCGGAGTCACTCTCAGTCTGGGCAAGCTCACCCTCGGCAGCACCACCGCGCTCGGCGCGGCGGGCGGCTCGTTTGCCATCGCCGGGGCCACGACCTTGGACTGCTCCGCTGGTAACAATACCATCGCCAATAACAACCCGGTCACGATCAACGGCGACTTCACCTTCGCCGGCTCGCAGAACCTGAACCTCGGGACCGGGGCCATCAGCCTTGGCACCGCAGCGGGAACCGGCCGCACGATCACCACCACCGCCAACACCCTGACCCTCGGCGGAATCATTGCCGATGGTTCGACCGCCACCGCCCTAACGAAATCCGGCAACGGGGCACTGACTCTCGCCGGTGCCAACACGTTTTCCGGCGGGGTCACGCTCACAACCGGCACGCTCAATATCAACAACGCCACGGCGCTCGGGGCGACTGGCGGCGCATTCACCATCAGCGGCGGCACCATCGACAACACCAGCGCCGCGACGATTTCCAACAGCAATAACAACGCGCAGAATTGGAATGGCAATTTCACCTTCACCGGCACCAAATCCCTGAATCTCGGCACCGGCGCCGTGACGCTGGGTGGCAACCGCCAGGTGACCGTCAGCGCGAACACCCTGACTGCGGGCGGCGATATCAGCGGCGGCACATATACCCTGACCAAGGCCGGTGCCGGCACCTTGGCCCTCGCCGGCAATAACAACTACACCGGCGTGACCACCATCACCGGTGGCAGCCTGCAACTCAATAGCGCCAATGCCCTGCCCGGCGGCATCGCCACCGCGGGTGGAACCAGCGCCCTGACCTTCAATGGCGGCGTGCTCGGCCTGGGCAACGGCGATTTCACCCGCAACCTTGGCAGTGCCGGAACGGCGACTGCCGCCAACTTCACCGGTGCCGGTGGCTGGGCGGCTTACAGTGCCGACCGGGTGGTGAATTTGAATAATGACAGCCATCAGATCGTTTGGGCGACCGCCAATACGGGCTTCAACGGCAAGACTCTGATTCTCGGCGCCGCGACTTCCACCAATACGGTCGATCTCCAAAACCCCATTGATTTCGGCACCGCCACGCGCACCATCCAGGTGGACGACGGCACCGCCGCAGTGGATGGCAAATTGAGCGGCAACCTCACCAGTGGAGCAGGCAGCGGCCTGATCAAGACCGGTGCCGGCACGCTGGTCCTCACCGGTTCTAACAGTTACAGCGGTACCACCACGATCAGTGCGGGAGCGCTTCAGGCGAGCGAAGGCACCAGCCTGCCGACCGGTTCTTTCCTGTCGTTGGACGGAGGAGTCCTCCAATCCAGCGGGGTGACCTCGTTTACCCGCAGCCTCGCCACCAGCGGGGCGACGGGTTTCCAATTCACCGCCAACGGCGGCGGTTTCGCGGCCAATGGCGGCCAGTTGACGGTCAACATCGGCGGCGCATCCGCCGAGTTGGTCTGGGGAACCACGGTCGGCACCAACATTGTCGGCACCCTGCAATTCGGTTCCGCCGCGGCTAACAACAAAACCCTGTTCCAAAACGGGATCGACCTCAACGCCGTAACCCGGACCATCAACGTGACTGCCGGCACCGGCGGCGACTCGGTCGAAATCGCGGGAGTGATCCGGACTTCCTCCGGCACTGCGGGTTTGACCAAGACCGGCACCGGCACGCTCACCCTCACCGGCTCTAACACCTACAACGGTGCCACCACCATCAGCGGCGGCACGCTGGCGCTCTCCGGCGGGGCCAACCGCCTGCTCAACACCGGCACCCTCACCTTCAACGGCAACAACACCATTCTGGATCTTGGTGCCACCAGCCAGACGCTGGCGAGCCTGACCGTTTCCCAACTCGCCCAAACGAACACCATTCAAGGGGGTGGCTCACTGATCCTCAATGGAGCCAACGACTTCAGATTGGGGCCCACGGCGTCCCCGCTCACCCAAGCCCTCAATCTGGCCGCGGTGACCAATTTCACCTATAACGCGCCGTCCAACTCTTTTGACGTCGGCCCGCAGACCGGCTCAACGACAGGCACCTATACCACCACCCTGACGCTGGCCACGAACAACACGATTACCGCCGTACAATTCGGCGTGGGGGATATCTCTCCCAATTCCGGCACTTCCAACAATCCATCGACGGTCAATTTGGGGCAGACGAACGCGATCAATGCGGATACCATCAAGGTCGGTGTTGGCGGACGGAACGGCGGCAACCTGCTGTTCACCGCGGGTCTGACCAGCCCGTCGCTGACCATTCGCGCCACCAACGGCAGTGGCCGGGCCAACTGGACCGTGGGTTCCATCGCCTCCAACCGCGCCGATAGCCAACTCAATACCGACACGGTTGATCTGGTCACCGGGGTCACCGGCACCAGTTCGCTCGACGCGCAGGTGGGCACCTTGACCCTTGGCTATGGTACCCGGACAAGCAGCCAGATGGCAGACGTCACCGGCATCTTCACCATGGGCGGCGGCACCTTGGATGCCACGACCATCATTCTCGGCCAGGACACGTCAGGTGGTTCGAGCGGCACTTGCACCGGCACGCTGAGCTTGAACGGCGGCACCGTCAAGGTCACCACCCTGACCATCGGCAACAAACTCGGAAACAACATCATTGCCGGCAACTTCAATCTGAACAGCGGCACGCTGCGCGCCACGACGGTGCAACCGGGGACGGGGACGGCGACGCGCAATCTCAACTGGACCGCCGGCAGCATCCAGAACTATGACGCCAGCACCGACCTGACCATTGCCAGCGGCGTGACCTTGAGCCTGATCGCAGGCAGCGACCATACTTTCAACATCGACGCCAACCGCACGGCGAGCGTCGCGTCGGTGATTTCCAACTCTGGCAACCTCGTCAAATCCGGCACCGGCACGCTGGTCCTCAGCACGACCAACACCTATACTGGCGCGACCACGGTCAAGGCAGGCATCCTCAACGTGACGGGTTCTCTTGCCAGTGGCAGTGCGGTCACGGTGGGAGGCACCGGCAGTACCGGCACGCCCACTCTGGCAGGCACGGGCACCATCAATGGCGCGACGACCATCGCGACCGCAGGCAGCGGCGTGGTGGGCATCCATGCGCCGGGGGTTCCCGGAGTAAACTCGGGCGTGGGCACCCAGACGTTTTCCAGCAGCTTGACCTACCAGTCCGGTTCGATCTTCGCGTGGGAATTGAATGCGAATCTCGATGGTGACACGGCGGATGCCGGCGATACCGGCACCCGTGGCTCGAACTATGACGCTGTCACGGTCACCGGTGCCTTGGATGTGCAGGCAGGAGCCATCTTCCGCGTGGTCAAGGGTGCCGGGCTTGGCTTTGCGGATAACTTCTGGACCACCAACCAACAGTGGAAGGACATCTTCTCCGCCGGGTCCATCACCAACGGCTGGGCCGCCAACACCGCCGTCGCGGCTTATACCTATGACGCGGCCACGAATGTTTACACGCCCTACACCATCCCCGTCAGCGGCTCGTTCTCGGTCACCGGCACCACCCTGTCCTGGACCGCCGTTCCCGAGCCGACCAGCGCGCTGGCCGGGTTGTTGTTAGGAGCGGGTCTGCTGCGGAGACGCCGGGGCGTCCGTTAAGAGTTATTAGTTAGACGTTATTAGTTGGACGTTGGAAACCAGGAGCCGGAGTCCAAATAACCAATAACAAATAACCACATCATTTTCCGGAGTTAATGGGTTTTTCTCCGGGATCCAGGGGTCGCCGGTGCGCACCGGCGGCCCCACTTTTTTCGGGGTGGCGGCGGTTTTCCGGTGGCCATCTTCGGCATTGCCTCCGGTTGTGGCCGCCGCTCACCGGTCCGGCGGTCGAATTGCCAGCAGGCACGCCCTGGGAGCTTGGGAAACAATCCCCGCCGCTGACGGCTTGAACTCCGAAGTTCATGTTTCCATGTGGCCGACCTTGGCGGGCCAGCGACATGAAGATCGGCTAAAGCCTTAACTCCGACGCGTGAATGGGGAACCCGGCGCTGGAGTTCAAGCTGCCCCCGCAGGGAGGTGTCCTTAACTAGCCCGATAATTCGACCAGTTGGCTGGAAAATAGCGGAAAATATCATTGCGCGGGAGCCACGGCGCGGTTTCCGTCCGTACCAGTCATTCTACGAACCCGCCAAACCCAAGTATGAACAAGCGAATTTGCCGGCTGTGCCTGCGTGCGGTGGTGGCTTTGCTGATTGCCTTGCCTTGGTGGGTGCGGGCCGCGCCGCCGGATCTCACCGCGGCGGGCGTGATCACCACGATCAAGAATAATACCAGCTCCACCTACAACCTGTATAAATTCACCTGGAATCTCGGCCCCACCGGGTTGCGCGGGTGGTTTTACCAGTCGGGCAACAACGCGGGTCAACAGGGGCTGATCACCGCCGAGAGCCGGCAGATTCTCATCACCACGGTGGGGACCGGCACTCCGGCGTCCGGGGTGCTGCAAACCGACGACGTGATTCTCGGCGTGAAAGCCGGTCCTGGCACGGTGCCGGCCTTCACCAGTGATGCGCGCAAAAGCCTTGGCTGGGTGATCGGGGAGGCCGAAACCAGCGCCAACGCCGGGGTCCTGAGGCTGCTGCGCTGGCGGGCGGGCACCACCAGCGAGGTGCAAATCACCCTGCCCGTCATGGGGTCCTATTCGGCCACGGCACCTTACAATTGCCCGAAATCCTCGCTGATTCTGGCCAATGCCATCACCCAACTCAATCAGGAGACGCTGTCCGGCGGCTGGGCTGGCGCGTGCAGCGGCCTGGCCTTGCTCGCCGCCGTGAAGCCGGGTGATGCGAATTACGCCGCGGTGCAGACCAAACTGCAAACCTTCGCCCGTTCGCTCGCACCCCAGGACCTCGCGCTGGAAATTCCCGTGGTGGGCGGCGTGGTCTGGGACTGGGGCTATGTCAATTTGTTTCTATCGGAATACTATCTGGCAACCGGCGATGCCAGCGTGTTGCACGCGATCAACGAATACACCGTCAAACTCGCGCAGGGCCAGGGCATGTTCGGCACCTTCGGCCACGGGTGTTCGCAACGGACCGCCAGCGGCGCGTTCCACGGCTCGGTCGCCCCCTACGGCCCGGTCAACTCGGCCGGACTGCCCGCCAACATCGCCATCGTCATGGGCAAAAAGGCGCTCGTGGCGGGCGGCGGGGTGTTAGACCCGGAAATCGATCCGGCCATCGAGCGGGGGTCGAAGTTTTTCGGGTATTACGTCGGCAAGGGGTCGATCCCCTACGGCGAGCACGAGCCGTGGCCGGGCGGCCACGCGTCTAACGGCAAGGACGCGATGGCGGCGGCCTTGTTCGGTTTGCAGGACAATCGCGGCACCGAGGCGGAATACTACATCAGGCTGGCCGCGGCGGGTTACAACGGCCGGGAATACGGCCATACCGGCCAGGGTTTCTCGTATCTGTGGGGTGCCCTGGGTGTCAATTTCGGCGGCCAGGCGGCGACCGCGGCCTATCTGGAAAAAGTGCGCTGGCACCTGGACCTGGAGCGCCGCTGTGACGGCTCGTTCGTTTATGACGGGGGCGAACAATACGGTGCCAGCGAGGTGTCCGACTACTGGGGATATAGCAGTTATGCCGGCTTGAGTCCCACCGCCAGTTATGTCCTCACTTATGCCCTGCCGCTGCAGCGCATCTACCTCACCGGCAAAAAGGACAGCGGTGCCGCCGACCATACGCTGGGTCCCGCCGCCGTGACCGATGCCATCGCCGCCGGTTCCTACAAGGAAGATTGCACGGCTTATTCCCAAGCCCAGTTGCTCACCGGCATGGGGGCCTGGGATCCGGTCGTGCGCACCTGGGCGTCGGACGAATTGGCCGCCCGCTTTGGCACGTCCTCCGCGCTGGTCACCCAGTTGATCGCCATGGCCGGCGACACCAGCGCCGGCAACGTGCTGTTGCGCCAGTCCGCCTGCCAGGCCCTGGGCGATATCAAGAACACCAGCGCGCTGACCGTTTTGGGCCAGCGGATTTCCGACACCGACCCATGGGTCCGGGCCAAAGCCGCCATGGCGTTGCGCAACTTCGGCAGCACGGCCAGCCCGCAATTGACGCCGATGCTCACCGCGATGGCCGCCAATGCCCTGCCCGTCGAGCCGATCAACTGGGCGGATCCCCTGCAGTTTGCCAACGGCTACTTGTCCGACGCCCTGTTCAACTCGTTGTCAGGCACGACCATCAACGCCAGCAAGAGCTTGCTCTATCCGGCGGTGCGGGCCGGCTTGGCGCAACCGGCAGGCATGTGGCGCAACTCGCTGGCAAACTTCATGGACCAACTCAGCCTGGCGGATGTCGAGGCGCTGGCCCCCAATCTGATGGAGTGCGCGGCCACGCTCTCCCCTGCGGACACGATGTTCAGCGGCCCGCCGCGGGTCGGGGCGATCGAGGCGCTGGCACGCTATCACATCACCGAGGGCATCGGATTGAGCCTGGACGCGCTGACTCCTCCCGTGGGTTATGGTTTCAGTGATTCCTATCAAAGCGCTGGTTTGCTCGCGTTGGCGACTTATGGCGACGCGGCACGTTGGACCCTGCCCGCGCTCAATGATTTCCTCTTGTCGTGGACAGCGGGCACCACGCTCTACACGACGCTCACCAATACCATCACCACCCTCGAGAATGCCGCGACCTCGCCCACCCTGGTGCCGGGCCTGCCGGTGGCCAATCCGCAGGTCATTGCCACCGAGGTGGCCAAGGCCATCACCCTCACCGGCACCGACAGCGATGGCGATGCGCTGAGTTATGCCATTGTCACCCAACCGGCCCACGGCTCCCTCACCGGCACGCCGCCTAACATGACCTATACTCCGGCGGCCAACTACTATGGCGTGGACAGCTTCACCTTCAGGACTTTCAAGACCAGCGACGCGACGGTCTGCTCGACGCCCGGGGTGGTGAGCCTGATCGTGGGCGTCGCGGGTACCGGAATCAAGGGCGAGTATTATAACAACGCGAACTTCACCACGCTCAAACTCACCCGCACCGACCCGACGGTGAACTTTGACTGGGGCAGCGGTTCGCCGGATGCCTCGATCGCACCGGATACCTTCAGTGTGCGCTGGACCGGCCAAGTGCTGGCCCCCGAGACCGGAACCTATCAGTTTTCCACGCTCAACAGCGACGGCGCCCGCTTGTGGGTCAACGGCGTGCTGGTGATCGATGACTTCAACGACCATACGGCACTGTGGAATGACGGCGCATCCATCCATTTGACGGCGGGCCAAAAGTATAACCTGGTGTTGGATTATTATGAAACCAACGGCCAGGCACAGGCCAAGGTGAAATGGACCGGCCCGGCGTTCGCCGGCTTGAACGGCGTGATCATTGCCAAGGAGTGGCTTTACGACGGTTCGGCGGTGACCAACCGCACACCCCTGGCCTTCGCGCAGAGTGTCACCACTGCGGAAGACAGCGCCAAGTCCATCACCCTCGGCGGCGGCGATGCCTACTTTGACCCGTTGACTTACACCATCGTCACTCCGCCGGCTCATGGCACCCTCAGTGGCACCGCGCCCAACGTCACCTACACCCCGGCAGCGAACTTCACTGG
>Ga0118677_10016114_pt1 | contig 10292 bp, 8 predicted proteins | sample AliMusrvi5mmetaG_FD_86154 | JGI IMG/M metagenome (GOLD analysis project Ga0118677, IMG submission 86154)
TCCAATAAGAGCAATAATTTACCTTCTTTTGCCAATTTACGGATGCTGTCAGGAATCCTGGAACTGACAAAGGATGAATTCTCATGTAATAGAAAATCAATTATTAATCCAATCGGATCACGAGCATCTACCTTGCTCAAATCCAGTTCAGAAATATGAAGAAAAACGGGTAAATGGTCGGAAATTTTTTCGCAAATTGGATCTGCTTTGGCAATCTGTAATGCAACATAAGCCAATGCAACCGTCTTACCTGCCCCGGGATCACCAACCACAACAATATTTGCGCCTTCCATGAGTGATTCGGCTGGTGAAAGGCTGCTCACATAGTATTGCGAGGCTAATTCGGGTGTTTCTGGTAAATAAGGAATAACATGGCTTGCTATAGTCGTGATCGCATAAGCTTCATCATCGGGTGTCATGTAGGTTGGCACATTCAGTTTGGGCGGAATGATGATTTCTTCCAGGGAAAACAAGTCCCTGCCTATATGAAGACTTTGGATTTTGAGAAAAGCATTATTGAGAAGATATTTTTCAATTCCGCTTTGCTGTCGAACCTGATTTGTTTGAATGGTTTCTTTTACAGAAGCACCAATTTGGGGAAAAAAGCGTTTAACTTTTGAAAACGCCCACCAGAATAATGAAGCAATTAGAAAACCCAACCAGAAGGAAAAGCTATCAAAGTTAAAATGAATAAATCCGAACATAAGTTATCCTATAAAAAGAACTCTTCCACATGATATACAAGAATATAATTGCGTTGAGGATTTTACCATTTGTATTTCTTCGGGTCTGAGATCGGCGCCACAGCTGGTGCATGATTCACCTTCGACTGCGGATACCGCCAGCCCTTTTTTTTGCAGGCGCAAACGCTGGTAGGTCTGAATATTTTCCGGACTGATGGATGCTAAAATAGCCAGTCGTTCACTTTCAAAATTGGCCTTATTTTTAATTAATATTTCCCGTTCGCCAGCCACTGATGCTTTTTGTTCAATCGTTTTTATTTGAGCATTTTTTACATCTTGATCCCCAGCCAGTTTCTCCTTTTCCATATCATCGAGCGCGATCATGGCATCGAGTTGTTTCTCTTCGAGGTGTTGGAGATTTTTTTTGCGGGTCTCAATATCTTTTTGAAGATCCTGCAATTCTTTGGGGTTGTGGATTCTTCCACTGTAGAGGGCTGATTCGTTCGTTTCCTGTTTGATTTTATTACTCTGCACTTCATCTTCAACCAAACTAAGTTTTATCCTGGCATTTTTGGTTCTTTCCAAAATCTCATTCAGCTTGTTCTGGGCATTTTGAACTCTTTTATCACTTTGTAAAATTTTATCAATTTCGGCCAGCCGAATATTAATTCGGTCGATTTGCAGGTCAGTCTTTTGAAGTGAAAACATGTGTAGAGATTGGCTCATAATTTTTCCGGTTCTTTATTGATTGGCTGTCGGAACTCAAGTATACTCTTAGCCAGACATTTTACAATGAAAAACAGATTACCCATTCTTATATTTGTTGTATTTATTCTGACCATTACCATCCCGGTTATCTTCGGATGGATATATGCTGATGGGTATATTTTCGGCGGATTTGTTGCAAATCCGATTGACGGGCAAAGCTACCTCGCAAAGATGAAAGAAGGATATGATGGGGCATGGTTATTCCAGCTGCCTTTTACTTCTCATCCGGGTGATGGACAACCCTTATTCTTATTATATATATTTTTAGGCCATATATCCAAATTTTTCGGGCTCCCTTTGATATTCGTCTTTCATTTGTCCCGGGTTTTATCTGCGGGATTTTTAGCTTTTACTTTATGGGTACTGATCCACAAGTGTGTACGCCTGCCTTTAGTAAACAAGAGTTGGGCCCTGCTTCTCTTCGGTTCTGGAATGGGATGGTTATTAATCTTATTCAGTAGAAATTTGCCAATAGATTTCTATGTCGCTGAGATGTATCCATTTCTTTCCGCATATACCAACCCCCATTTCCCATTGTCGATCGGGATTTTATTATGGCTTTTTATCCTTTCCCTCGAATTTGATCCAAAAAGGGGATTCCTGGTGCTGTTTGTGGGTGGAGTGTTGCTGTGCGTTATCCTTCCTTTTGGGATTGTCTTATTCGCCTGCGTGTATGGGTGTATGTTTGTCTCGAGCCTGTTTGAAAAGAAACCTGTTTCCTTGCAGCCAATGGTCAGTGTGCTGCTGGGAGGTGGAATTTTACTGTTGTATGAATTTTATATCATCCGTAAAGACCCGGTGCTGTCGCTCTGGGACAAACAAAATATCACGGCAGCACCGGATATAATCACACTTTTAATGGGTTTGCTGCCGTGTTTATTCCTGGTGGTCATTGGGGCGCGAACCCTTTTTAAAAATGAATTAAACCCCTACTTAAAATTGTTGTTTTTCTGGTTGTGTATTGGCATTATCCTCACTTATATTCCTTTTAACCTGCAAAGGCGATTTTTAACCGGGCTATATATTCCACTGGCAATTCTAGGCATTGTATTTTTAGATACGCTGCAGATCAATAGGTACAGGAAAAATCTGATATACGCCATCATTTTGATTGTATCCATCATTTCCAATTTGCTCCTGGTTTTCAACGGGATGCCAGTGGGAAAACAAAATGAAGCATTATTGTTTTTGGACCAGTCGGAATATAATGGGTTATTATGGGTGAGCAACCATACGGATACGAATACGGTTGTTCTGGCGTCAGCGGAAACGAGCCTTTTTATTCCGGGAATGACTGGAAGCCGGGTTGTTTATGGCCATCCTTTTGAAACTGTCAATGCAGATGTTCAAAAAGAACTGGTAAATCGATTTTTTCGGGGGGGAATGGGATCGACCGAGGAAAAGGATTTCCTGGAGGATAACGAGGTGAAGTATATCGTTTCAGGCCCAAGGGAAAAAGATTTGGGAAATTTAACGATCAAGTCCAACTGGTATCCTGTTTATGCAGAAAAAGACATTTCCATTTATGAAATCAGGAAATAAGAACTGGCTGGAGCCTCTTTTCATTGGATTGATTCTTGTCCTTCCCTTTATTGTTCTGATCCCTTCGATTAATTCAATTTTATTTCCCGCAATTTCAGATTATTCGGACCTGGTGATTTCCCATTTACCTAATATTATTGATGTCAGATTCTCTCTGGCGCAGTATCACCAGATTCCGTTATGGTCTGAAACAATTTTGGGCGGATATCCGTTAATTAGCGACCCACTTTCCGGAATCTGGTATCCCCCAATTTGGTTAACCTGGTTTTTGCCAATTCCCATTACCATCAACCTGCTTGTTATTTTTCACCTTTATTTTGCTGAAATTGGCATGTTTTTATTTTTAAAAAGGGTTGGGTTTAACCCGATTCCAGCTTTGCTTGGGGCTTTGCTTACCGGGTTGGCTCCAAAAATTTGGGGACATTTTGGGTATGGACATATTACCCTGGTTTTTGCATATGCCTGGACCACGTGGCTTTTATTTTTCATTTCAAGCAAAACCAAGCCCAGTGGAATTATGCGTATTGCGCCCGGTATCATTCTGGCATGTATTATCCTGGCAGACCTCAGGTGGTTTATTTATGCTTTTGCACTTTTTTCTGCATATAAAATCTGGTTTACCCTGGTTCCATTATTGCGAGAAAAATTATTATCCCGATTTCTTGATTTAGCCAAAGAAATCCTGATTCAATTTTCGACAGCCATGTTTTTGTGTTTACCTTACCTGTTTTTGGTATTCCAGTATTCCTCATTTTCAACAAGAAGCTTGATGACTATTTCAGATCAACTGGCTTTATCCCTGCCGGCAGAGGGGTTGTTTGGGATTTTTTACCCGGATATGGCAGGCAATGCGGAATGGATGATCTATACAGGGGCATTCACACTACTGGTAATATTAAACTTGTTTTTTTCCAAAATGGACAGGGAATCTGGTTTCTGGATGTTCGTTTTTATCTTTTCAATCATTTTTGCGATGGGGATCAGACCCATTTCTGATTATTTATTTAAAATTCCCGGGATGAATTTGCTGCGCGTCCCATCGCGGTCATTATTAATCTCAATATTTGCGGTTGCCGCCATGACTGCCAAAAGTTGTGAACTTATTATCAATCTACCCAAAATAGAGCGCATCCCCAGGCCGTTCTGGTTTAACCTGTTAACCTTTGGGATGGGTGTTTTTTCGATGTTTGTCATGCTGGGAATGACCCTTTTTATAAAAGGTATGCCGATTAAATTTGTCTGGGGTACAGGATTTTATCTTTCCTTTTTTGCTTTGCTCATTGTGCGGGATAAACAATTGATTTCGGGGAGGATTTTTGGGCTGATTATCATTCCAATTTTTGTCCTGGATTTATTGACAGTGAGTTTTTCGCAGGTGAAATCTGTTGATTACGAAAAAGTAATTAATGAAAAACTGAATGTAATCCAATCGTTAATGAAAAACAATGAACCCTACCGAATTTATTCGCCATCCTACAGCATTCCGCAGCAAACAGCCGCCAATAATTTCTTGGAATTGGCCGATGGGATTGACCCGATGCAATTAAGGGGATATGCGGATTATATGGCGGACGCAAGCGGGGTTCCGGATAAGGCTTACAGCGTCACCATTCCCCCTTTTGCATCCGGCAATCCTGGTTTGGATAACCAAAACAGCCGCCCTGATTTGGTCCTGCTGGGAAAATTAAATGTCAGGTATATTGTTTCTGAATTTGAAATGTTTTCCTTAAAATCTTCCCTGTTAAAGAAGGTCGGCCAGACTTATGTTTATACCAACCCTGAATATTTACCCAGGGCCAGGATCGTTACTCCACAAGGCCAGACGGCGATTGACGCCATACAATTTCGGCCCGGAAAAATTGAATTTAGCGCGCCGGGACCGGGGACCCTGGTTCTTTCCGAAGTCAATTATCCAGGCTGGAAGGCAAGGATCGACGGCAAGGACGTTGAAATCATCACATATGACCGGATCTTTCAAGCAGTAAATCTTGAAAAAGGATCGCATCAAGTTGTTTTTGATTTTGAACCTGAACCTATTTTGGCGGTTCTGGGGTCTGGAATTGTGATATTGATGGGAATCATGGGGTGGCAAATTGCTTACTCGAAAAGAAATTAATTGGATTTGGGGGTTCGCGGTTTTTGTAATCCTTATTACAACCCTTCCTTACATGGCTGCTTATTTTGCCCAGGGGAATAGCTGGCGATTTTCCGGGTCTTTATTTGGGGTGGAAGATGGCAATTCCTACCTGGCAAAAATGTTAAGCGGGGCGACAGGAGAATTATTATTTAAAACCCCATATACCACCGTCAACCAAAATGGATTTATTGCCTTTTTACCCTATATCCTGTTAGGTATGCTGACTTCCGACCCCGGACAACACGAACAGCTGGTCGTTTTACTGCAACTATTTCGATGGAGCGGGATTATTCTGCTTTCATTCAGTTCCTACTACTTTATTTCTAATTTTATCGAATCACATTTTTATCGAAAAGTTGTTTTGATTATCTCGGTACTGGGAGGAGGATTGGGATGGGTGAGTTTATTCTGGAATAAAATTCCCCTGGAATTATATTCGCCGGAAACATTTGGCTTTTTATCTGTTATGGGTATTCCTCACCTGCTTTTCAGCAAAGCATTGTTGATTACAGGCCTGTCAGTCTTTATCAGCCGCGAACATTTTTTAAAAAACGCGTGCATTGTAGGAGTTCTTTTCTTTTTGGTCGGTTTTTTTCAGCCGCTCACCATTGTTGTCGGATGGTTTGTAATCACCGCTTCTTTTTGCGCCCAATTAATCCATACGGCATTCAAGCAAAAAAAGGATTTTCAGGTTTTTTTGAAAAAAGAAATCCCGTTCATGTTAATAATCGGCCTGTTATCCTCGCCCTGGGTTTTGTACAACATTATTTCCTTTCAATCGGATTCTTTTTTAAAGGGTTGGTACCAGCAAAACATTATCCTTTCCCCAGACCCGGGTGCATACCTGCTGTCCCTGGGAATTTTGATCATCGCGGCTGTTTGGGGCGTCTCAATTCTCTATAAAAAGAACCCGGGATTATTCTTTTTTTCAGCCGGCTGGTTAATCGTTTTCCCATTAATGGTCTATTTTCCGATGGTTGTTCAAAGACGGATGGCCGAGGGGATTTGGAATATACTGGTTATTCTTGCCGTTCTGCCGCTGATGGATAGGCCGATTCAAAAAAAAATAATCCTGGGATTAACCACAATTCTGTTTATCAGCTCAATTGTGTTTTACGCAGGCGCGTTTTCAGCAGCGATAAATCCACAACAGCCTGTTTTTATCCCTCAAACAGAGGTTGAAGCATTTGATTTATTAAAGAAAAAAGTCATTTCCTGGGATGTTGTGTTGGCCCCATACCAGGTTTCAAACGCACTTCCATCCTGGCTGCCGGTCAGAGTGGTTGCCGGTCATGGACCTGAAAGTATTAATCTTATCCAGGTGACAAAAGATATCGATGGATTTCTTAAATCGTCCGATATAAATGTTGCGGCCCAATTTATTCAGCAATATCATCCCAAATTTGTGTTATTAGACGCGAGAGAGAATTCGATGGATAATAAAGTAAATTTCAGCAAGGTTTTCCAGGATCGGGATTTTATCATTTATCAATATACAGGGAAATGAAGTTTATGAAATTGGACGGGAAAATTTTAAAGTTATTTCCTTATATCCTGATATCACTTGGACCAATCATTTTACTGGCATATCCTTTATTTAGCGGAAAAAGCCTGTTCTGGGGTACTCCGGCGCTTCAATTTGTTCCCTGGCGCGCTTACGCATATGATCAAATCGTCTCGGGGAAAATACCTTTTCTAAATGAATATAACGGCTTGGTGGCACCTTTGCTCGCCAATTATCAGCTGGCTATTTTTTACCCGTTTTCCTGGATTTCATTCCCATTTTTCCTCCTGGGTGATGCACCCCTCATGGCATGGTCCAATAATATTATCCTTGGAGTTCATCTGATATTGAGCGGGATCGGCATGGGAAAGCTGATCAAGCAGTGGGGTGGCACATCAGCCGGAATGATTGCAGGGGGGCTGGCATTTTGTTTGAGTGGATTCTGGGTTTGCCGGTTGGGCTTTTTTACGATGATATGGAGTGGGGCATGGCTGCCGTGGGAAATGTACCTGGTTAATCGATTGTTGGCCAGCGAAAATGACCATAAAAAGATTATTGGAATCTTTATAAAACTCACGATTGTCGAAGCGTTTCAACTTCTGGCGGGGCACGCTCAAATTACCTGGTATTGCTTTGTTTTAATGGCTGTCTGGGCGCTTGTTTCCGTTGTGCTTAATCGAAAAAATACCAATCCAATAAAAAAAATTTTTTTATTTTCAGCCAGCGTTTTCCTGGCTGTTGGTGTTTCATCCATTCAACTTTTCCCGACCGCCGAGTTTTTGCTCCAATCGCAGCGCTCGGAAAGCGTCGACTATGTAAAAGCCCTGGCCTATTCGTTCTGGCCCTGGCATCTGTTAAATTTTCTGGCTCCTAATTTGTTTGGCTCTCCTTCTGCAGGGGATTATTGGGGATATGCCAGTTACTGGGAAGATGCGGTTTATATCGCAATTATGCCCCTTTTGGGGGCCATTTCGACGGTATTTTACCTGTTTAAACCAGCCAATATTTTTGTTGACCGGCCTGAACAATGGATTAAATATAAAATGCTTGTCATTTTTGGCTGGCTCAGTGTGTTTATTGCAATTCTGTTGGCGCTGGGTAGTAATACAGTCATTTTCCCATTTTTATTCAAAACTATCCCAACTTTTGATATGTTTAATGCGCCGGCCCGCATCATGGTTGTCGCGGTTTTTTTTATGTGCTGGTTGGCAGGCATGGGAATTTCGTGCTGGGCAAAACCACGCAGCAAACAAAAAAAATGGATCAAACGCTTGATGGTTATCGGTATATCCCTGGTATTGGGAGTTATTATTGCCAGGTTGACCCTTCCGTGGATTAAAGCAACCTTTTTCTTTCCCGTAGCTTTGCTGGGTATATCCATTTCGATCACTTTCTGGTTAATGCTGACCCAACCAGACCCGGATAAACTTAAAAAGTGGGAAGTTTATGTGTTCACCTTTGTTTTGTTGGATTTATTGTTGCCGGGTATTGGATTTAATCCATATATCGGGAATAGTTTTTATCAAAGAAATTCAAATTCAACGCTCGAATATAACGGGCGATATTTTTTAGACCAAAAAAATGAATACTTATTAAAATTCAGCAAATATTTACGGTTTAATGATTTTTCTGCCCCCGGAGATTGGCAATTAATGCGGGAGGCGCGGCTGCCGGATATTAACATGCTGGACAAGACCTATTCTGCAAGTAATTTTGACCCCTTGCTTTCAGGGCGTTTCCAATCCTGGTTGGACCGATATGACAATGCGGGTGACCTTCAAAAGGATCATATGTTAGACGATATGGATGTCGGAACCTTATTGGTTACCGAACTAAGCGGACCGGCCAACGGGGTAAATCCTATTCAGAAAGCGCATTCTGGACCAGTGCGTTGGGCCGGTTGTTCGAAGATGGCCAATGCCCCCCAGGATGCCCTGGATCTGACGATTAACAACCCCGACCGGGGTGTGGTTATCACGGAAAGCAGCCAGCCATTTATTGTTGATTCACCGCATGGAAACTGCGATTCGAACCAGAGGGCGCTGCTAATAAAAAAAATGACGGGAGAAGACCTGTTGATTTCCATCAAATCAGCCGCACCGGGTTGGGTGTGGGCTTCTTATTTATTTTATCCGGGCTGGGAGGTCTTTATCGACGGTATCGAGGCTCAACCCCAAAGGGTCAATTATTTATTTATGGGGACACAGGTATTGGCTGGCGAACACCTGATTGAATTTCATTACCGTCCAATTTTATTTAGTTGGGGGCTATTCATTTCCTTAGCCAGCTGTTGTATTTTGATGGTGTTAAAAATCGTCCAATTTAAGAGCAAGCAATAAAATAGAGCAAACCAGCATGCCGGTTAGCTCTATTTTATAAACGACTTTAAAATTTAGATAATATTATTTCTGGTCATCTGCCGCTTTTGTTGAAACGATTGCTGGGCCGATCGTATTTTCCAGAGTTCTGTGGGTCCCATCGCATAATGGGTATTCTTTTGATTGTTGGCAGCGGCAGAGAACGACTGTTTCCCCGCTTTTCAGGGCTACCATGTGACGAACATGTCCACCCTTAACCTCATTGGTTATTTCTGGCATTATATTTTCCTCAATTCTATATTTTATGGTGTGTTTCTGATAATGGATTAACCTTTATCAGTTCTATCGCATGGGGTAAAACAGGGATTATAACCTCGAAACTTTCGAGGGCTCCGTCAGGACTGCCCGGTAAATTGATTATCAGGGAGGAGCGGCGAATTCCGGCAACTGCCCGTGAAAGCATGGCATGGGGCGTTTTTAGCAACCCATTTGCACGTACTGCCTCCATTAAACCAGGCGCCTCTTTTTCGAGTATTCTTCTAGTTGCTTCAGGTGTGACATCCCGGGGGGCAAACCCGGTCCCACCAGATGTCAGAATTATATCCAGTTTTTGATTATCGGACCAATCGATTAATGTTTCGGAGATTAAATCCGTTTCATCCGGAACAATGGCTGTCTTTGTAACGAGCCACCCGGAAGACGCTATTTTTTTCGCCAATAAAGAGGTGGTCGCATCCGGACGTTCTCCGCTGAAGGAACGGTCTGAAATAATTAAAATTCCAAATTGAGTCTGGGGCATTTAAGGGTTGGTATTCTTTTTCAGCAAATTGATCAGTTGGTCAGGCATATAAGGTTTCTGCAAAAAAAAGTCTGCTCCGCCTTTAATACATTCCTTCTGCAAATCGAGACCTGAGGACATGATGATTTTGATATGGCTAATTCCGGGGCTTTTGCGAATTTCAGCCAGGATGTTCAAACCAGATGCCTGCCTTAAGTTCACATCCATAAGGATCGCATCTGGAACGTCCTTCTTTATTTCATCCAGGATTATACCAGTCTGAATTTCCGAAGGGAGCAATATCGAAAAACCTTCGATTTCGAGCAGTGTTTTAATCAGAGACTGCATTGTTTTATCGTCTTCGATTAACAATACTTTTTTCATTTAGCCCTTTTTAATCTAGAGTTTTTATTCTTATTTTAGTAGTGCGGGTGACAGGGATCGAACCTGCATCCGTCAGCTTAGAAGGCTTAAATTTTATCCAGGACAACCAGCGACCATCATCCCGCCCAAAATAGGCAGGCTGTTGGATGGCAGTTAGGTTATACGACCAGGCCAGAAG
>Ga0118677_10016115_pt1 | contig 10292 bp, 7 predicted proteins | sample AliMusrvi5mmetaG_FD_86154 | JGI IMG/M metagenome (GOLD analysis project Ga0118677, IMG submission 86154)
CATTAAGCCAGGAACGCAAACCTGGAGGTGTATAATGAAATTTATGGTCACCATCAATCGCGATGAGGATGGCATTTGGATTATCGAATGCCCTGCTATTCCTGGATGTATCAGTCAGGGAAAGACTCGGGATGCGGCCCTGGAGAGGCTTGGCAACTGGCTGAACCGGATGTTTGAGGGTGCCGCAAAGCTGCGCTTGCGCTCGGCGTGGATTGGCCGGCTGATCGTGTGGGGTTTCATTCTGGCGGTCTGCGTTGCGCTTGCCTGGGGACTTATCCGGTTGGAACGCAGGTGGCGCATCCGGCTGGTGCCGGCGAGTGACATCCCGGCCGCTGGAGCCCCCTCTATCCGCGATTGGCAACTCTGGCTCGCCGACGCGCGCAAGGCGGCTGCAGCCGGGCAATGGCGCGAGGCAATTCACTGCGTTTACTGGGGCTCAATCTCCCGGCTCGAATCGAGACGGCTGTGGCCGGCTGACCGCGCACGGACTCCGCGGGAGTATTTAGCACTGGTGGGCGCCGCGGACCCGCGGAGCGCCGGACTGGCTGCTTTGACGAGGAGTTTTGAACGCACCTGGTACGGCGGGCTGCCCGCCTCAGAAAGCGACTACCGGGCGGCTGAGGCGATGGCTGCCGCCGTGATGGCGGGAAGAGCCAGTTCTATCGGGGGTGGGAATTGAATCCACTCTCCCGGCTCGACGAAAAGGACCGAAGGCTCCTGCTCTGGTTTCTGGGTATCGGTCTGGCGCTTGCGGCGCTCACTGGCTTTCTTTTGCCGGGCGCGAACAGCAACGAGAACCCGCTGCCTTCGACCTACCTTGCGGGCCAGCACGGCGCGCGCGCGGCTTATGAGACGCTGCTTCGCGCGGGCTATCCCATCGAGCGCTGGGAGCAGCCGCTTGGCGAACTGGCCACCAAGGCTGGTCCTGAAACGGTGGTGATCTTTGCGCAGCCTTTTACCCGTGAGGGCGAGGATCTGAAGGCTGTGAGGACGATTCTTGAGCGGGGCGGCCGTGTGCTCTCCACCGGATTCTGGGGCGGGTTCATTTTGCCCGGCGAAGCTGCCACCTCGCCAAAGGAGTTCAACTTTGCCGCTTGCAAGCTGGAGCCCGAGGGGCTGGACTCGCTTGCTGGCTCCGGCGAGGCATGGATGGTTCCGCAAGCGACGTGGACGGCTGCCAACCCGGTGCATCGCGTGGAGTACGGATGTGTCGGCCAGCCAGCGGTGGTGGAGTATGGCTGGGGCAAGGGCCACGTGGTGTGGTGGGCGAGTTCAACGCCGCTGGAAAATGGCTCTCTGGCCCGCGCGCACAACCTTGATCTTCTGTTGAACTCGCTTGGACCGCGCGAGGGGCACCGCTTCTATTGGGACGAGTCGCTGCACGGGGTGGTGCGCTCGGAGTGGAGCTATGCTGCAGGGCCATCGCTTACCCTGCTGTGGATTGGACTTTGTGCGCTGGGGCTGCTGGTGGTGTTCAGCTTCAGCCGCCGATGGGGACCGGTGCGCGACTTGGCTCCGCCGCCACGCGCCGCGCCGACTGAGTATCTGCAGGCGCTGGGTTCGCTTTACTGCAACGCCGGAGCAGGTTCGACGGCGGTGGCCGTGGCCTGGGAGCGGTTCCGGCGACAAGCGTTGCGGATTTGCGGACTATGCGGCCAGAAAATGAGCGCGGCAGAGTTGGCGGCACTGATACGGCGCCGCCTCCCCGGTGCCGATGTGGGCCTGGAGGCAGATATGGCGGCGGCCGAAGAGGCTGCTTGGGGTGAGTGCGTCACTCCGCGCGAGGCGCTCAAGCTGGTGCAGATGATGAACAAGCATTACGAGGGGCTTCTGACTGCGGTCATCCCAGGCCGGGGAGCGCCCAATCGACAAGAGATCGAATCCAACAAGCAGGAAAGGGCTTCATGAGCGAAGAACCAAATCAAAGCGAAAATCCGGAAGAGATTCTGCTGCCCGCAACCACGCGGCTGCTGGCCCACGCGCGCCGGGAGATGGGGCGGGTGATTGCCGGGCAGGAAGAGGCGATCAAGGAGGTGCTGATCGCCGTGCTTTGCCAGGGACACGCCCTGCTCGAAGGCGTCCCGGGGGTTGCCAAGACCCTGATGGTCAAGGCGCTTGGACGGCTGCTGGGGCTCGGCTTCCAGCGCGTTCAGGCCACGCCCGACCTGATGCCCGCGGACATTCTGGGAACTTCAATCCTTCGGCCAGGAGCCGAGTCGTTTACCTTTCATGCCGGGCCGGTGTTCACTGACCTGCTGCTGGTGGACGAGATCAACCGCATGCCGCCCCGCACCCAGGCCGCACTGCTGGAATGCATGGAAGAGCGGCAGGTGACCAGCGACGGGGTGCGCCGTCCGCTGCCGGATTGGTTCACCGTCTTTGCCACGCAGAACCCGGTGGACTTTGAGGGCACGTATCCATTGCCCGAGGCGCAGTTGGACCGGTTCCTGCTGAAGATTCGGGTCGCCTACCCGTCAGAGGCTGAAGAGCTTCAAATTCTTGAGCGGCACCATACCGGGTCGGGCGCTGGATTGCTTGAGCATATATCGATCAAACCGATTCCTGAGGGACTGCTTGCGGCGGCCTGCGGAGAGGTGCGGGCCATTCGAGTTGAGCCAGAGCTGTACAGCTACATTCTGGCGGTGGCGCGGCGCACGCGCGAGTGGCCCACGCTGTTGTTGGGCGCAAGTCCGCGCGCGGCGTTGAGCTTGATGCGGGTGGCCCAGGCGGCGGCGGCGTTCGACGGCCGCGATTATCTCATTCCGGACGATGTGAAGCGGGCGGTGCAGCCGGTTCTTAGGCATCGCGTGATGCTGAAGCCTGAGGCCGAGTTGGAAGGCTTTGACGCCGACCGCGTGCTGGCCGACGTGGTGGCGGCGGTGCCGGTGCCGCGGCAATGATCTCTCCCTCGCTCCATCCCGAGCCAGTGCGCGCCGCATGCGAGGGGCGGCAACGCTGGGGCTTCGGACTGACGCCGCGCGCCATTTACCCGCTGCTGGCGGGATTTCTGTGGCTCATTCCCGGCTTCTGGGATGGGCGGCTGGCTTACGCCATGCCGGCATGGGAAGCCCTGGTGCTGCTGGCCGCGCTGCTGGATGGGCTGCGTTTGCCGCGTGCAGGTCAACTGGTTGCCGGGCGAAGCTGGTCGAATGCGCCGGCCCTGGACAGCGAAACCGAGATCGAGATGACCATCGAGAATCAAGGCGGCGTGATATTGGAGTGCCGGTTGGTCGACGATTTGCCTGCGGCGCTGGTGGAAGAGCCGGTAGCGTATCGCCTCACTGCGTTTCCGCGCGTTGAGGCGCGCTTGCGTTATCGCGTGGAACCAAAGGAACGCGGCGACTGGGAGACGGGCTGGATGTATGTGAATTACCGCTCGGGCCTGGGACTGGCCGAGCGCTGGGCCAGGGCGCCGCTGATCCAGAGAGTGCGCGTTTATCCGGCGCTGCGCGCAGGCGAGCAGCAGCAGATCTTTCTGGCCCGCAGCAGGCAACTTGACCTGCAACTGCGCCGTGCGCAACAGCGGGGTTTGGGACGGGACTTTGAGAGCCTGCGCGAATATCGCGAGGGCGACGACCTGCGCGACATTTGCTGGACGGCCACGGCGCGGCGCGGCAGTCCGGTGACGCGCCAGTACCAGACCGAGCGCAGCCAGCCGGTATGGATCGTGCTGGACTGCGGAAGGTTGATGCGGTCGAGGGTAGCCATGCCGGCCGAGTTCGCGCATGGTCCGGCAACGCATCTTCACTCGAAGCTGGACCAAGCATGCTCAATGGCAGTGGCTTTGGCGCAACTGGCGCTCTACTCCGGCGATTTGGTCGGTCTGCTGGCCTATGGTCAGGGGATTCAGCAGCGGGTGCTTCCTGGGCGCGGCGCGGCACATCTGCGGCAATTGATTGAGGCCCTGGCGGTGGTTCGCGCTGAATCAGGCGAGGCGGATCACTTGCGCGCCACCGCGGTGTTGAGCCGGCTGCAGCCGCGGCGGTCGCTGATTCTGTGGGTCACCGACCTGGCAGAAAGTGCCATGCGCCCAGAGGTGATTGACGGAGCGGCGCAATTGTCGCGGCGTCACCTGCTGCTGTTTGTGGCAATGGCACAACCGGAAGTGGAATTGATTGCCGGCTCCCGGCCTAAAAATTTGGAGCAGATGTTTCTGGCAACCGCGGCGCAGGAGATGGCCGGCCGGCGGGAATTGCTGCTGGCAAAGCTGCATGAACAGGGAGCGCTGACGCTAGATCTGAACCCCGAGGCGCTAACCGCGTCGGTCCTGAACCAGTACCTGGCAGTCAAAGAGCGGGCGATGGTCTAATGCGGAGATGATTTTGGCGGTCCGGCACAGGCGCGAAGCTCGGTAGAAGAGGGGACCTCTCAACCGCCCGGGTCGCTCCGAGCGATTCCACAATTCGCGTGCACTCCTCAGCATTACAAGGTGGGAGTGAATTCGGGGTCTTGCAATTGTGGAATCGCCGTACGCGCGCCTTGCCGGACCATGTTATTGATCCTGCCCTCAAACATTGTGGCAGCGTCTCATCTTCTCGCCCCAAAAAGCGAAAGGATGAGGCATCAGTATTTGAGGGCCGGATCAACAGTTGCGTTGCCCGATGCCGAATGGATTCGATCACGGCATGTTGTTTTCTTCGAAGGCTTACACAGCTTGGGAAGCTTCGATGCTTTCAACGTGGATCAACATCGCATCCATATCGAGCGTGCCCTTGATTTTGACAGCCTTGCCCTCAAAGGACTTGGCCCGTTCCTGATCGTCCAGCGAATAGACGTTTCCGGATCTCTCCTGGAGGACGAATTGCCCTCCGTCCTTGACAATGCTTCCGGTAAAGACCGCGGCCTTGGGTTGTTCCTGTTTCGGCTGGTCCTATGCCTGCGCCACAAACGCGCCGGCCTCCCCTGCGGAGAACGGAGACGTCCAGCCAGAAATGCCCATCGTTGCGATCATGCAAAGGGAAAGGCCAATGTACAGCAGACGCCGCTTGAGTCGCAAACCTGTACCTCCTGGGGGAATTGTTCGTACCCCGGGAGAGTCAGCAACGAAGTTGCCAAATCGCTGGTGATTGAAACAGCGAGAGATAGTGGTCGAGCCCCCAGTGAGGCAGGTAAGAACTACCTTGCCCTCAGGAAGAAGATGCCAGGCGGCCCTAGGGACTAGTCAGCTTCCTCTTAATGCCCGACGTGACGCGCCAGCGACCATTTCAGCTCTTCGATGCCCTGCCCGGTTACGGCGGAGATGGCGTGGAACTCGAGCTTCCGGCGCTTCACGTGCGCTGCCAATTTCTTAAGCTTCTCCGGGTTGGCGGAGTCGATCTTGGTGGCGGCGACGATCATGGTCTTGCTGGCCAGCGGGTGTTCGAGCGGAGCTTCTTCCTCGAATCCGTCCGGGAAGCCGTCGGCGTCCGTCTTGACGCTGCTGCTGGTGAAGTTGGCCAACTCCTTGTTGATGACTTTGAAGTCTTCAACAGGGTCGGGGCGGCCTGAGGCATCGGATACGTCAACAAGGTGGAGCAGGACACTGGTCCGCTCAATGTGGCGGAGGAACTGGATACCGAGGCCGGAGCCGAGATGGGCGCCCTCGATCAGGCCGGGCATATCGGCAACAACGAAGGATTCCTGGTCCGGCTCCTCGCCCACCGTGACGACACCCAGGTTGGGCTCGAGGGTGGTGAAAGGGTAGTCGGCGATCTTTGGCTTGGCCGCGGAGATGCGTGAAATCAGGGTCGATTTGCCGGCGTTGGGGTAGCCGACCAGCCCGACATCGGCCAGCAGCTTGAGTTCCAGGCGATAGAGGCGTTCTTCGCCGGCGCGGCCCAGTTCGTGCTCGCGTGGAGCCTGGTGAACGCTGGTGGCAAAATGCTGGTTGCCGCGTCCACCGCGTCCGCCCTTGGCAATAACCACCTGCTCGTCAGGCTGCTGGAAGTCGTGGATCAGCTCGCCGGTCTCCTGGTCGTAGAGGGCTGTGCCCACGGGAACCTGGAGCGTGACGGAGTGGCCGTCGAGCCCGGTGCAGTTGGAGCCCATGCCGTGCTCGCCCCGCTGCGCCTTATGCTCGGGGTTATAGCGGAAGTGAATGAGGGTGTTGTGGCGCTGCGAACTGACCATAACCACGTCGCCGCCGCGGCCGCCATCGCCGCCGCTTGGTCCGCCGCGGGGAACGAACTTCTCTCTTCGGAAGGCCATGCAACCGTTGCCGCCGTCGCCGGCCTTGACTCGAATCTTTGCTTCATCAATGAACATGGGGAACCAGGGATCAGGGATCAGAGATCCGGAGATCAGCTTTCTGTGGCCTGCGGAGGGGAACAAATCCGCAATGCTATCTACTAAGTTTACCTTTTAAGCGTTAGAATCGCTTGCAACTTCGTTTTCCGGTCAAAATGAGCTGCAAGAGGCGCGAGTATCCCGCGCAATCGGCGCCGTGAAATGTGCTGTAACCGGACCGGCCACAGGAGTCGGCCGGGCTGCAACTTTGCTGTGTATTTTCCCAGAATCTGCCGCGAGCAGGTGTCTCGATGGCAGGGGCAAGATGGGTTGGGACGAGGCCGCTGGCGGCCGTGCTGCTTCTCTATGCGGCGACGGTGGTTTTTTCCCAATCGGCTGAGAGCGGCTCGCTGAGCGGCAGGCTGACCGATTTGCACTCAACGCCCGTTGATGGCGCGGCAATCGTGATCCGCAACCAGGTCACCGGGGTTGAATCGAACACCACAACCGAAAAAAACGGCACATTCCAATTCATAGCGCTGAACCCGGGCGAGTACACTCTGGAGGCCGCGAGCCCCGCACTCGGCCTTGGCCGCATCGAGGGCGTTGTGGTGGACGCCGGCCGCGAAGCCCGTGTGCAGACGGCCCTGGAGTTTGCATTTCCCCCTCCGCAGCCCATTCGCGTGGTCTACCGGGAGATGGAACCGGAAAGGCCCGTGCTGACGGCGATGCTGGAGACTGAACCGCTGCTGACGCAGCACCTTTGGGGTCGCATGGTGCCAACTCCGGAATGGTTGGTGCCCCGAACTGTTCCCGTTGAACTGGCCGTAACCCTCGACACAGAGAAAATGGAGGCGCTCCTTCTGGGCGGAAGAGCGCCTCTGGTTCGCGTCCCAGCCGCGGCTGTGGCAGTCGGAGCCGCAACGATGATGGTGAGAGAGCATCTGCCCGGCGGGCACGCGTTTGCCGAAATCGAAGCGGCGGCTCGCGCCATCCAGACAATGATGCAGTCGCAGATCAGGCTGCCGAGAGTTCCATTGACCGCCGTTCGGAATGTCGAGCCGATAACTGCGGCAGTGGCAACCACAATGAAGGCCGACCAGTTGCAGGCATTGCCCGCGAGCGGCCGGCGCTGGGAAGACTTTGCGCTGGATACGCCCGCGAAAGAGGCGCGAATCGGGACCGAGGGAGAGGAAACCCGGCGCAACACTGCGCGCGAGACGGAAAAGGTGACCGTTGACGGAGCCATCCGGGGGCTGGCATTCGGAGGCAGAACCGGCTGGATGGGCGGACGCGGAAGCTCAATGGCCGCGTCGGGAGTGAGCGAGGCGGGCATCCAGGAAGTGAGGAGCGCGAACGGGGATGCGGGTGGGGCAGGCGGCCAGATGAACGTGGAAACCCGGCACGGGACAAACGGATTGCACGGACAGGGGTTTGTCTTTGACCGCCAGAACTCCTGGGGAGCCCGGAATCCATTTACCCAGTGGGTGCAGGAGACGGCGCCCGCCACGTCGATCACGACGCCGGTGTTCACTGCTGTTCCGTATACGCCTCCAGACCACGAGATCACGTGGGGAGCCGGGATGGGCAGCCAGATTCGCCGCGACAAACTTTTCTGGTTCAGCGCGCTCGACGGCTTTGAACGCAACGATCCGGGCGTGGCCACGGTGCGGCATCCCGACCAGTTCTTTGCCCAACCCACGAACGACGAGATACAGGTGCTGGGCGCGCGGCTTGGACTCAGCGGCGTCAACCCGCTGGCAGTTTATTCCGGCATGTTGGAGACGCTGGCCGGCCTGCTGGGCCCAGCGCCGCGCACTGCTACACAATGGACGGGCTTCGGTCGCCTCGATTGGGAGGCCGCCGAGCGCCACCGGTTCACGCTGGAAGGTATTGGGGCGCGCTGGAACTCGGCCGGCGGCGGATTGACCCGCGTTTCAGAGGTGTACGGAAATCACAGTTTTGGGTCGAGCGAGGCGAGCGAGACCTGGCTTCTTGGCCGCTGGGAGGCATTTCTGACTGCCAACCTGCTGGCGGTGACCCAGGCATCGGCAGGGCGCACGATTCAGGGGGCGCGGCCCGGTACGCCATCCACTTTTGAGCAGGGCCTGCTGGCTGGGAACCTCTGGGGCCAATTGCCGCAGATCGTGGTGGATTCGCGGTACGGTTTCACAATCGGCAATCCGGCGCGCTATGGCCAGGGCAGTTATCCCGACGAACATCTGTATCAAGGGCAGGAGTCGCTGGACTGGGTGCGTGGCAGCCTTCTGGTGAAGGCCGGCCTGAGCGTGAGCCACAACGCCGACGCAACCAGCCTGCTGCTAAACCAGACCGGCACATACCACTACGCCAACGTGGGCAACTTCATCTCGGACGCGCTGGCGTTTCAGAACTTCGCGGCGGATCCGCTTGACCCGGCTCACCAGCATGGCTGCGACCAGACGGGGAGGGTCTGGCACGATGCGTTGGGCCCGCAGGGCCGGGGGCCGCTTCCCTGCTATTCGTATTACACGCAGACAGTTGGTCCCGCGGCGTGGCGACTGAGCACCAACGACTGGGCCGGTTACGCGAGCGCGCAATGGCAGGCGGGCAAGCGCCTGGTTCTCTCTGCCGGGCTGCGCTGGGAGCGCGAGCAACTGCCGCCGCCCATCGCCGCAGTCTTGAATCCGGACCTTCCGCTGACCCAACGTCTGCCCAGCTTGGGGAACAGTTGGGGGCCGCGCGCCGGGCTGGCCCTGGGGTCGGGAACAAGCCACTGGCCGGTGCTGCGGCTGGGCTACGGCATGTACTTTGGCCGCACAGAGAACGCCGTGGTGGAGAAGGCGCTGACCCAGACTGGATCACCGAACGGCGACTTGAACCTGTTTATGCGGCCGACGAGTGACTTGCCAAACTACGGCGGTGGGTCGCCGCCGTTCCCCTCGGTTCTTGCCGGTCTGCCAGGCACCGTGGTGAAGCCTGGAGCGGTTGAGTTTGCTCCTGAGTTTCGCAACCCTGAGATTCACCAGGGCATGGTGGCGCTGGAAGAGAGGCTCCCGGGCCACCTGGAGGTGACGGCCAGCGCGCAGGTGAGCCTGGGCCGCAGGCTGCCCATCTCGATGGATACGAACTTCGATCCGGCGGTGAACCCGGGCACGATTACTTACGATGTGAAAGACTCCACCGGCGCGGGACCGATCAAGAGCGCGCAGATTACCGTTCCCTTCTACGCGTCCCGGCCCGACTCGGGAACTTCCGGCAGGCTCAACGGGAACTATCAGCAGATTGCGGAATTGGTGAGCAGGGCCAACTCAACCTATGAGGCGGCGGCGCTGAAAGTGGTGCGCTACGGCCGCCGGGGATTGAGCCTGCACGCCGGCTATACCTATGCGCACGCCATGGACTGGAACCCCAACATGAGCTCGCAGGTGGCGGGCAGCGACGTGCTGGACCCAGCCGACTTCCGCCTGGAATACGGCACAAGCGACTTGGACATTCGCCACTCGGCCTCGGTCATGGCGATCTACGAGACTCCGTGGAAGCTGCACAACCTGGCCGGAAAGCTGGCCAACAGGTGGATGGCGTCGGGAGTCGGGTATTTCCATAGCGGACGGCCTTACACCATGCGCACCTCGGGTTGGCTGGCCGCGGAGTACACCAGCAGCGGAGAACTGGTTGAGGCCCTGGCGACGGGAATGAACGGCTCGGGCGGCGACAACCGCGTTTACGGCGTGGGCCGCAACACCTACCGCTATCCGCAGACCTGGAAGGCCGACGTGCGGCTGGGCAAGCGCTTCAGCCTGGGAGAGATGCGCGAAGTGGATCTGCTGGCCGAGAGCTTCAACCTCTTCAACCACCAGAACGTGACGGAACTGGAGACAACTGGCTACTACATCGAAAGAGGCTCGTCGGCCAGCGATTCGCCCACGCTCAACTTCCTCAACGGGCTCAAGACAGATACGACAGCCTTTGGCATGCCGCTGAACATCAATGCGACCAATTTCTACCGCGAGCGGGAGATCCAATTTGGGTTGAGAATGCGGTTTTGACGTTGGTAAGTCCTTTGTTTTGCGGGGTCAAAACGGGTTTTTTCTGCATAATCCTTTTAT
>Ga0118677_10016117_pt1 | contig 10292 bp, 3 predicted proteins | sample AliMusrvi5mmetaG_FD_86154 | JGI IMG/M metagenome (GOLD analysis project Ga0118677, IMG submission 86154)
ATTCCAGGCTAAAACTTCCTTCAATCATCGGCAGTAATATGGTAATGCAGCAGCGATCCCCGGTAAAAATATGGGGCACAGCCGCTCCATTTAAAAAGATCTCAATCGTTGCATCCTGGGATAATCATAAGTGTATCACCAAATCGGATAAAGATGGAAATTGGCTGACTTCTCTCATTACACCTCAGGCAGGTGGACCCTATGAGATAAAAATTACAGAAGAAAATCAAATAGTATTGAATAATATTCTTATAGGTGAGGTCTGGCTTTGTTCAGGACAGTCGAACATGGAAATGCACGTGAAAGGATTTAACAATCAACCTGTTAATGGCTCCTTGGATATCATTGCCCAGGCCAGAAAGGAAACGCCAATTCGACTATTTACTGTGGAGCGAAATATGAGCAAAACTCCCTTAGATGATTGCATTGGAAGGTGGAGTGAAAACATGCCTGAAAATGTAGCAGATGCCAGTGGAGTGGCCTATTTTTTTGGGAAGTATCTTCAGGAAGCACTCAATGTTCCGGTGGGATTGATCATGCCAACCTGGGGTGGAACGAAAGTGGAAGATTGGATGAATCGTAAATCCATTGAACCTTTTAAAGAGATAGACTTATCGAATCTTGATAACAATAATACTCCTGTTGATGACCCTAATAAAGTGCCTTGCGTACTCTATAATGCGATGATTCATCCGCTCATTAACTTTGCCATTAAAGGTGCAATTTGGTATCAGGGTGAAAGTAATTCGAATCAACCTGCTTTGTACAGGCGACTCATGCCCGCCTTTGTAAAAGGTTTAAGAGATGACTGGGGTTCAGGAGAATTCCCATTCTACTATGTACAAATCGCTCCTTATAAATACCAACATCCCGATAGTGTGAGTGGCGCAAAATTGCGGGAAGTGCAAATGCAAAACTTACAGGATATTCCAAATTCAGGTATGGCCATAACTTTAGATATTGGGTCCAAAGATTTCATCCATCCACCTGAAAAAATAAAAGTAGGAAATCGATTGGCTTACTGGGCATTGAGCAATACTTATGGTAGAACCGGATATGCTTATTGTGGTCCCGTTTATAAATCGATGGAGGTTTTAGGCAGTAAAGCACTCATTTCTTTTGATCATGCGGAAGGCGGTTTAATTCCAATGGGAAAACTCATTGAAAATTTTGAAATTGCCGGTTCAGACAAAGTTTTTTATCCTGCAAAGGCAATAGTTGAAATGAAAAAAGGAACCGGCGATGTTCTTCAGGACAGGCTTGAAGTGGAGAGTGATAAAGTTCAGAATCCGGTTGCTATAAGATATGCTTTCAAAAATTACGTCGAGGGGAGTTTGTTCAATGGATTTGGTCTTCCAGCATCTTCTTTTCGAACGGATAACTGGTAATCCATATACAATTAAGCTTAATTTATTTAAGTGCAATTAGTATGGTATGAATTAAGACAAGGCAGATTAGTTAATAATCAAAAAAATAAACTGGATATTTAATGAAAATCAAGATAAAGCTGGTGAAGAAATCAAATACAGAAAAAAGTATTGCCAGTGTTTTTATTCTTATTTACGTATTGTTTATTATTTCGAACGGATGCTCTCAAAGATACTTAAGAGTTAATAAACCCAAAGGAGTGCTTTCGTCCTTTCAACCCCCAGCTTCAGCAACTCTGGAGATGAACTTTAATCCCGGTTGGCTGCTGGCCAAGGGAAGCTTTCCTTTGTTTAACGTTGATGACAGCAGTTGGGAGAAAATTTCTACTCCACATACGTATCATGAAAAGAATTCTTTTCATGGATTAAAGAAGGGCATCAAAGATCTTGGTCCCTATACCTACCGCAAGCACTTCAACGTGCCGTCAGATTATTCAGGGCGCAAAATATTTCTTGAATTTCAAGGTATCCGTCAGCGTGGGCAGTTTTACCTAAATGGACAGCTTCTTGGGCGAATTTCAGATGGGGTCACCCCATTTGGTTTTGATATTACTCCGTATGTAAAGTTTGGGATGGAGAATATACTTCATGTCGAGATCGATTGCAACAATAAGGAATTTGAAACGGACCAATCGATGTGCTGGTTTTTCCCAGGCTTTAATCCCCTCTATGGTGGTATCTGTCGCAATGTCATCCTCCACGTAGTTCCAAAAGTGCATGCTACACTCCCAATCTATTCTATATTAAAGTCAGAGGGAACTTATGTTTATGCGGAAAATATTTCAACTGAAAATCGCTCTGCTGATATAGGCATTGAGGTACAGGTTCGAAACGATGATAATGTGGCAAGAACCATTGGTTGCAGGGCTCTGCTCGTGGCTCGCACAGGAAAAAAAGTTGTGGTTTTTGAGAGTAATCCTCTGGCGATTTCCAAAGGAGAGAACTTCACCTTCAAGATGAAGGAGAACGTCACCGGGCTTCATTTCTGGCAACCTGGACATCCTTATCTTTATGATGTTTATACCATCGTTACCGTCGGTAGCGAAAAACCAGACGTACGCAAGCTTACTACCGGTTTCCGGAAAATTGAAGTCCGTGGTGCTGAATTTTTTATCAACAACCGCGTACTCATGACTCAGGGTTACACGCCCAGAAGCCAAAACGAATGGCCTGCCATTGGCAATGCCTACCCGGATTGGCTGCACGACTACTCGAATGCGATGATGGTTGAGGGCAATTCCCGACTGGTTCGCTGGATGCATACAATGCCTTCACCCCAGGATGTCAACTCCTGTGACCGTATAGGACTCATGCAGATTATGCCAGGCGCAGACCTGGAAAACGACTCGAAGGGACGTGAGTGGGAGATGCGGTTGGATATTATGCGCAATACCATTATTTATTGCCGTAATAACCCTAGCATCATCCTCTGGGAAGCTGCCAATAACGTTATCACCAAGGAACACATCCAGCAAATGATTGACTTGCGTAACCAGTGGGATCCACATGGCTATAAACGGCCAATGGGCGGACGCGCCGAGGGACCTGAATGGGTTTCGTGGATGTACGGCGTTCGGAAGGAAAAGCAACGGCTATCAGTAGATACCGAGTTTTTGCGTGACGAATCTCCACGCCGCTGGTGGGATGCCTGGTCTCCACCTTATTTTAACGAAAAAGGGAACTGGAAGCTGGTAGACAATGCCGGAGGATGGAACCGGAATCAGGATAATATGTGCCTGATCCAATCCATAGTATACGAACAATATTACAACGCTCGCCCTGGAACGGGTGAGGCAGTCTGTAACGGCGGAGTCCAAATTTTCTTTGCCGATGGTGACTCATTTACCCGAAGTGTTGATCCTTTCCGCCGCAGCGGGTCAGTTGATGGCATGCGTATCCCCAAGGATGCTTACTTTTGTAATCAGACCATGTGGAGCAATACTCCGGAATTATGGACTGAAGGAAAACCTTCGGTATTTCTTCCAGGTCATTGGAACTATCCGTCGGGAACGGTTAAACCGATCTTTGTCTTTGTGAGCCCGGGTGTCGAAAAAGTTAAACTTTCTATAAATGGCAAACCTGTCGCAGGAGGTCAACGGACGAACAAATTCCTTTTCACCTTTCCTAATGTAAAATGGGAGCCGGGCAATATTGAAGCCATTGGATTTGATGTAGCAGGTAACCAGATTGCCCGCATGTCACATGAGACCAGCGGAAACCCGGCTGATTTGCGGATGAAGGTGATTCAAAGTCCTGAAGGTCTTCGCGCCGATGGCTCCGATTTGGTAATAATCGAAACAGAAGTCGTAGATAAAAAAGGACGACGTGCTCCGCTTGCGCAGAATCTTATCAAATATCAGGTTGAGGGAAATGCTGTCTGGCGTGGTGGTATATGGGAGGAAGAGGTTCTTAAGTATTCTAATAGTAAGGAGTTGCCTGTTTTAAACGGTATTCATCGTGTGGTCATCCGTTCAACAGAGCAGCAGGGTTTGATAAAAGTTACAGCTACCTCAGCGGGTCTCAAAGCTACAACTGTCTTAATCAAAGCTCAAGAAGCCGGAATTTCTAATGGAACATCCAGGTTGCTACCCGCCACACTGCCGGTGATTCTTAAGAGCAGAGCATCTTATGGACCCGATCTTGCTCCTGTACCGCCAATAACAATTGGTATTTTTGATAATGATGACCTGGGGACCTCGGCAACAGGAGAAATGATTTTTGGTTTGAGTACCGCATTTCCGCAGGGGGCTACCCTCATACAAGGAGTCAAAAATGGAGCCGTTATCTACAAGGATCGCCCGTGGACGTTTATTGGATTGCCGGAATATCTTGTTGGTGCCTGGTATTTACAGGTAGCCAACGACGATGCAATCGCCTCGGCTGCCGAGGGCATCATGTTTAAAATTGGGAAAGCAGGTCGTGTCTATATCGCATATGATGATGGTAATGTCCAATTCCCACTCAGGAGCAGTCCGACCGGTTTTAATAAAACTGACGACAAAATCATCATCAACGGGCACCAGCACTCGATTTATCAAAGCGGAGCAATGAATGGTGGTGAACTTACTTACCTCGGCACAAATAGTTGGATAGAACAACCCCCTGCCGGACTCAATAATTACATCGTATTTGTGAAACCAGAAATTAGCAAGCCATGAAAAAACTATTTTATTCAATTTGTCAGAAAGGTAATTTGATCATATTGATAATCTCCATTTTACCTTTTTTTGCCTGGTCACAATATCTCGGTCAGAATTCGGATACGGGAAGTATCGACGCTAAAATTTCAGCGAAGGCGTACAGCTTCAATCTTAAGGATGTGAGATTGTTGGATAGCCGTTTTAAAGAAAATATGGATCGAAATGGAAACTGGCTGTTGAGTATGGATATCAACAGGTTGATGCATAGTTGGAGGGTAAATGCGGGAATCCTTACAAATGCAAAATCACTTGGCGGATGGGAAGCATTGGATAGTGAAGTACGTGGCCATACTGCTGGTCATGTTCTGTCAGGGCTGGCGCTTATGTATGCCTCTACCGGAAAAGTAGCTTATAAAAACAGGGGTGACAGTATAGTTGTTGCCATGGCTGAATGTCAGCGGATTTTAAATCAGGATGGTTACCTTAGTGCTTTCCCTCAAAACTTTGTGGACAGGTGTATTGCTGGTGAGAGAGTTTGGGCACCCTGGTACACCTTGCATAAGATTCTGGCAGGATTAACCGATATGTACCTTTATGCAGGCAATAAACAGGCATTGGTTGTGGCAGAAAAGATGAGCGGATGGGCATACCGAAAATTAAAACCCTTAAAATCAGATCAATTGGCGGTCATGATAAAAAACGAGTTTGGCGGGATGATCGAAACTGCCTATAACTTGTATGCCATTACCGGAAACAAACAGGATGAAAAACTTGCAGACTTTTTTTATGATCATCAGGTGCTTGATCCATTGGCTAATGAGATCGATAAACTATCTAAGCTGCATGCCAACACACAGATACCAAAGATTATTGGGGTAGCAAGGGGTTATGAACTAACGGGTCAGGATCAGCTAAAAAATATTGCCGGCTTTTTCTGGCAGAGTGTTCATGATCACCATACTTACGCCAATGGGGGTAATAGTGACTATGAACATTTCTTTGAACCTGATAAATTATCAGAGCATATTTCGCCGCGCACCACCGAAACCTGCAACACATACAATATGCTGAAGCTTACAAGGCATTTATTCACGTGGACAGCCGACCCAAAGTATGCAGATTATTATGAACAAGCACTTTACAACCATATTCTTGCAGCTCAGGATCCCAAAACAGGGATGTCCTCCTATTTTATGCCTTTCAAACCCGGCCTGTTTAAAGTATACAGCTCACCAACCACCAGTTTTTGGTGTTGCGTGGGAACCGGCTTTGAAAGTAATGCCAAATACGCCGAGGCAATTTATTACCACGACGCTAAAGGCATTTATGTGAATCTTTTTATCCCATCTGAATTGAATTGGAAAGAGAAAGGGATAAAAATTATTCAGCAAACCAAATATCCTGAAGAGGTAGCCACTCACTTAATAATATCAACAGATCAGGAAGTTAAGATGCCTATATATATTAGGTATCCATCCTGGGCAACAAATGGAACAATGATAAAAGTGAATGGGAAAAATATACCAGTTAAAGCTAAGCCTGGCACCTATATAGTTTTAGATAGGAAATGGGAAACCGGGGATCAGATTGAAATTACCTATCCAATGTCATTGAGACTTGTTGCCACGAACGATAATCCGAATAAATCGGCGATAGCCTATGGTCCGGTAGTGTTGGCCGGCCAAATGGGTACTGATGGGATAAAAGACCCTGCGCCTTATGCAGACCACAACCCAAATGAATACAATAATTATAACATTCCTGCCGATATCATTAGCAAATTGAATACACAAGGGAAAAAAATAACGGATTGGCTAAAACCGGTAAGTGGACAACCATTGACATTTAAAACATCAGGAATTGCAAATCAGGAGATAACAATGATCCCTTATTATCAGTTACATGGTGAACGATACGTGATTTATTGGGATCTGAACTAAGTTGCACAGATTGAATTTAAGATAAAGGAAAATCAAAAAATAAAACTAATTTCATGAAAAAGACTTTATTACACCACATAATTATCGCGAACAATCCTGAAGAGATTTGTCCAGAATGTAACTCTCGATGTAGCCGTATTCAAGGGAAAATTTACCACCGTAATTTTTTCAGCAAGAATGATCTTACGGCAACAGGCTCGTTCATTTTCATCTTCTTTTTTTTAATTCCGTTTTTTTCATTCTGTTCCCCAATTAAAAAAGATAGTCATTCCATTGCCAATCGAATTGAAATCTCAGAAATTACACCGATGGACCGATGGATCGATCTTAAGTGGAAATACGATGGTAATGCTTCTGGTGGTTTTGCTGTAGCCATGTCGCCAGATGGTAAAGATTTTAAAATGGTTGAGAAAGTCGGACCCACTTCTCGTTCAGCCTCAGTCTATGTCGACAGCCTGGCACGTTCTTCTGTCGGGATTGGTGGTCAGCTACATCTTCGTGTTGCAGAGTTAAGTGAAGATGGTACTCCTCTGCAATGGTCAGAGATTTCAAAGATCCGTCCTGAGTTGCCGGGAGACATTGAGGCAAAGGTCAGAAAGAAGTTCGACTATTTTGAAAATGAGAGCAGTTATAATGCAAACAATCCAATTAATACTGTGATTGATAATGAAGAACAAAAGAAATGGCAGCGAATAGCAGCAATAAAAATGTATGCCGATCTTTTAAAATCTGCTGCCATTACTCAAATACCACGCGATTTTACAATACCTCCCGGTGTTTATCGTGTCGAACCAGGTCAGATGGTTGTGAAGGATGCAAAGAACCTCATTATACACGCCCCTGATGTAGAGATAATTGTGGACTCAGACAGTAGCGGGGCAGCATTTGTCTTCAGAAATTGTTCAGATATCACCTTGACAGGAAGTAAAAGAAAGGGAAATAAATCTAACCTGAAGGATGGCTCATTTCTTATCATTGACTCCGAGCAGTTGCCGATGTCTGTTACCCGCATCCTGGCATGTGATTCTGAGAAACAAACCATCGATGTGGAGGTTTTGCCTGGATATGTAACAGGCTTACCACTTAAAGAGCGCATGATTGCTTATTCGCCTCAGGGGCGAATGTTAAATATGGTACAAATGGGATGGGAGGATCTGACCGATCTTGGCAACCGTCGATTCCGTCTTAAAAGCCGTTCCTTACGTGATCCAAAAAATGTAAAATCGGTACTTTTGCCAGGTAATTTATTGGTCTTACACAACAATCCACAACATAAACTCAGGACCCACTCGGTCTATTCGAATCAGGGTTGTCGCAATATGTGCTTTGAATCCATCCGGGTGTATAGCGGGGGAGGTGCACCAGCCGATCATGGGACAGCAGGACAAACAACTTACCGCAACTGGCGGCTTTTACCTAAGCCAGGTACCAGCCGATTACCAATTACAACCGGATTAGGACAATTTTCCAAAAATGGAGGGACTTTTTTATTTGAGGATTGCGAGTTTGGACCACATCTTGACGATGGGATCAACCTTCTTTCGGGTATGTCAGTATTGGGAAGACAGGAGGCATCTCGGCAAATCGTGGTAACTGGCTGGCAGAAACCAACTCCGGGTTCATTCCTTACATTCTATGATTTTTTCAACTGGGAAAAATTCGGAGAACGGAAGGTTATCGAGGTTAAGGAGATCGAAGATACGGCTGTAAGAAAATTGGTGAATGCTTTTTATGCCAGCCACCGAATGGTACAAAACGCACAAAAAGCATTTAGGGTAACCATGGAACGTGATTTGCCATTAAAAGACTTTTCAATTATTGTCCATTCCGATTACAGGGCCGATTCGATCATTGTCAGAGGTTGTCTGTTTCGTGATCAGCTTGCCCAGATTATGTTGCTTCAGGGTGCAAAATATGGTTTAATCGAGAATAACCTTTTACTTCGCAGTACCGGAGGAGGAGTGAGTGCCCAGTTCGCACAATACTGGTGGGAAGGGCCAATGCCCTCCAATTTTATGATCCGTAACAATGTCATACGGGACAACCCTGTTTCCGCGGCGGTCAATGGCTTTGCCGGTAACGGCTCTATAGCTGTATTTGCCGGCACAAAGTACCCTACCTGTGAACGGTTGCTATCCAACTTCCGGATTGAAGGAAACCTGATTATCAATCCTTCTGTTTATGGGATCGTTGTGCGCAATACTGATCAGGTTGTTATCCGATACAACCGGATAATTAATCCAGGAGCTAGTCCTTTTGAGGGGATCATTAAAGGAAAACCTGTCTCCGAACTTCAGGCGGCTATCTGCCTTGAAGCGGTAAGCCACGCCTTAGTAACAGACAATGAAATTGTTTTTAGAAACAATTATTGCCAGCGGGCTATTCTTACCGATTCTTGTACCAATGTTGTGACTTTGAAGGTAGAGCGAAATCGTGAGATTCATGAAGAAAACCAGAATGGGAAAAAATAATATGGCATTGATAAAAAATTGCCAATAAAATGATTTACCCATAAAAATGGAACAGTCCCGGATTAAAGTATTTAAATTTATAAAGTTTTTAAAGATATTTTTATGTTGCCATATTCTACAGGAAGTATTATAAATAAATTTCATTCTTCATTCTTGATCTTTTTGATCTTTTCTTTCTTTGCGGTTAATTCTGAAGCAAAGGAAAATCAGATTTTCCACTCCCTGACGGTGAATGAAGGTCTATCGCAGCACGATGTTACAGATGTTGTTCAGGATTGCTTTGGGTTTATATGGATCGCAACTTATGATGGATTAAATCGTTTTGACGGCAATCGAACTGAAGTATTCAGGCACAGCACAAGTAATATAGAAAGTCTGTCAGGAAATAGAGTTTTGTGTGTATACCCCGATTCAAAGAAAAATCTTTGGATTGGAACGGATGGGGATGGGATTAATTATTACTCTTTGATAAGTGATCGCATGATTAGGGTAAAGACACCCAATAACTTTAAAATCATCAATGCATTTGCGGAGGGTAAAAAGAATCAGTGTCTCTATGTGGCAACGACGAATGGATTGTTGCGAATTAAAGACGGAAATAATCCCCATGTCGAATTGTTACAGCTTCCGGTTACTGGGCTGAACATATTTGATATGGTAATCCAAGATGACGCTCTCTATTTAGCAACAAACCAGGGAATTTGGACTTATGATGGGTTAAACTGTAATCTGGTGAGCCAAATTGAAAAAGATGATTACAGACAAATTTCGTTGGACTCACACCAGAATTTATGGATCTCGACATCAACCAATTTATTCTGTTACGTGAAGAAGAATAGCACTTATATGAAAACGGCTATTCCGCTTGTCGATGTGGGCAGGATACGTTGCCTGCACTCCTCTAAGGACGGGCAAATGTATGTGGCTACAACCAAACAGGGCGTTTCCATATTTGATGTTAATACAAAAATTAAAATCAATCAGCTCGTTGCAAACTTGTTTGACCTAAGAAGTCTTCAAACTAATTTCATAACTTCATTATATATTGATAATCAAAATGTTTTATGGACGGGGACAAATCAAGGAATTTTCTATTCAAGTTTATACCCTGGTAAATTTAATTTTTTTTCTTTTGACTCAACCAGATCCTCTTCTTTACAGGTAGGACATGTTTTTATCGGTAATGATTATATGTATTTAAGCCGCAGCATGAAAGAGGGTGAATGTTACACCCTGCCAATCAGCACTTCGGTTAACGTTAAAGCAAAATTGCCAGTTGAAATTATGGACATCAAAAATATTGATGGACTAAAC